>Ga0210019_1000212_pt1 | contig 77361 bp, 78 predicted proteins | sample CryGeyCG2114_020_2_FD_183969 | JGI IMG/M metagenome (GOLD analysis project Ga0210019, IMG submission 183969) | Groundwater microbial communities from aquifer - Crystal Geyser CG11_big_fil_rev_8/21/14_0.20 (SPAdes) (version 2) | ecosystem: Environmental > Aquatic > Deep subsurface > Groundwater ...
TTGTTTTAAAATCAGAACACTTTTTCATATTCGTAAACCTCTTTTTTTGTTCAAATTAAAGATAGTTTACATTGTTCTTAAGCCTTACGGCTTAAGGACTCTATATTTTGAACTTTTCTACAAAGCCGAAAATGAACTGTCAAATCAACATTAGAAAATAATTTAAACAGATCATATCTCTTCACTAATAGAATCATACAGCCCCAAGCTCCGGCAAACTTTTGCGAAAAGTTTGATCAAAAGCGTGGGTCTCGCTCGCTCAAGCCCACAAATTCAAGAAAAGTTTAAATCATCAATAGTTTGCAATAAGAATCATACAGCCCCATAGTGTAGTCGGCCAATCATCTCGGACTTTGGAGGCGCGGGAAAGACCGTGCTGAAGACATCCGAGGACCCCGGTTCGAATCCGGGTGGGGCTATAAACCAACTGGGATAGTTACATCTCTAAAAAGGGAAACTTTTTTGGAGATGTGTCTTTTTCCTTTATAAATAGATTTTTGTTTATAAATCAAGAAGTCTTCGGATAGCTGGTGTATCCAGTTTGATTGTTTTTCCTTGTCTGATTTTCCTTTTAATTTTTGAAAGTGTTCCACGTAAGACTCCTTTCTTTTCGGCTTCTGGTGTTTTTATTGCGAGCAGTCTTTTGTATGTATCTCTTCTGTTGTAGAATGCTTGTGTTTCTTCTTGGTCGTATCCAAAATTTTCAAGTCTCTTAGATTCTTTACCGTGATATACTATAAGTTTTGGATATACTGTTCTATAGTTTAGGTATCCTGTGTCTCCTTCCAATTTGTATTCTGGGTGCATGGCATATACACAAATAACGTCCATTAAGGTTGTCCAGTGTTCTTCTCCTTGCATTTGGTCTCCGTTTTCTGCGTTGTTGAAGATACCTGATATTGCTGCGGTAACATCTTTTGTGTATGGTGCTATTGGTCTGATTATTTTTCCGTTTTTTCTCTTTACGCCATAGCTTGATAATACGAACCCCCCTGGTTTTATTTGTTCTGAATAGGGTTTCAGCTTTTTTGTTGTCGGGTCTATGTTTAGTTTCTTGACTCTCTTCCACATCTCAAAATTAGATATTGCCAATTTAATTGTGGCAGGGAATCCTAAGTATTCTTGTTCTAAGTCTTCCCAAGTGCATTTTCCATAATGTAGTCTTAGCAGGTCTTTCCATATTCTTTTATGCCAGTCGTCTTCGTCCTTGCCAAAGGGGTTCTGTATTTGACCCAGTCCGTGTGCAGAGTACTTAACTATGTCAAAGTCATCGTCAATAATTCTGTAAAGGACATATCTTTTTGTGCTGATACCATAGAACCATAATGTATCGTATTCTTCAAATTCTTTCTTCATTAGGTTCTTTACGTTCTTGTATGGGTTAAGTTTGTTGAAGAAGTCTTGTATTGCTGCTTGACATTTTTGTGGTACAAACACACTGTCAGTGTCGCAGAATGCAATTTTTTCTCCCATGTCCTCTACGATTTTGTGTATTATTGCAAGGAAGAGTCTTGCGGTGCTTGTAATTGTGCATCCCATTGCTGGATTGAATGCTTCGCCTGGTTTTTCGTAGTGCCCTTCTGTCGTAAATAATTCATCTCCATAGACTTCAAGGATACATTTTGTGGGTTCGGGGTTAAGTTCTACGTAGATGCCATAACCTACTGAAACGATAATCAGCTTGATTACTTTTTTCTCGCTGGCGTATCGCTCCCTTTCTTCAACAGACAATGATTTGTCTTTGCATTTTATGTCTAATTCTTCTTTTTTTTCTACAAGTTTTTGAAAAATATTAACTTCACGCAGGTCGTATGTTTCTCCGAGAATGGTTATCGGTTTTAGGTTCTCTTGCACACCTATTGGGATTGCTTTGTATGCTTTCGTTATTTTAGGTACTTTTCCTGTATATAATTTTGAGGCAATTAGGTCAGCAATTGCTGCATACCAGTCTCCTTGGTATTTGACAGCACATATAGCTATGTTTTTTTCTTTGGTTTTCGGGTTAAAGTTTCCTCTGTAAGGCAATCTGTCAAGGTCAGGAGATAGTATTGCATATCCACATAGCTGTTTGTATATTTCTGGCTTTGACGTATCCTCTATGGTGACTTTATTGAGCAGTTCTTGTATTTCATCGGTTGCTTCAACTAATTCTATGTCTTTGGCAATAAGAAATTTGTCCATTCCTGTTAGTGTATTGATTGTTGGATACATACTTGTAAAATCAAGCAGAATTCCCTCTACAGGTTTTTTCCTACAGAATATGGCTGCGAGTCCGCCATAATAAGTGTGCATTAATGATGCAATCTGATAGAATGGAACATTGGAACTTTGTTGAATGTAGTTTTGTACTCCAGATTTCTTGATTATTGCCTTACCTAATGATGCTTCGGTAAAAATGCGTTCTGGATTCTTGTCTATGTTGTACCTTTTTAGCTCTTTCATTAATGCTTTGAATAGCGAATAGGTGCATAAAACATCTCTTGCAGCATATGCCAGGTATTTTTGGTTTATTTTTCCATGTTCGTCCGTTTCTTCTTTTATCTCTGATGCACCAAATCTTATTCCTGCTTTTCTTAGATTAAGGTCTTTTTCTCCTGAGAGTGCTTGTGCGAGTGTGTGACAGTCAACGAAGCGTCCTCTATAATATCTCGTGTAAGGATTTCTTAACGAAGTGCCAAACTCAATTAGTGAGAATTTTCTACCTTTGGATTTAATTTTAACTCTGGGACATGTTTTATCCTCAGTCATTTTAAGTGAGAATCCGTGATGGAATCGTTTTCCTTTGCATATTCTTGCATCTACTGCGAGTCTTGGTAAGTCAAAGAGCAGGTTGTATCCAATGTATCGTGCATGTTCGAAAAGAACGTATTTGTAGAAGACGTTTTGTATGAACTCTTCCCCAGACATTAATTTAGCATTGTTTTGCCTACAGAATTCTACAATTTCTTTTCTGTCTTGCTCTGATAAATTATCTTTGTTTTGAAAACATCCAAATTCTAGGAGTATGTCTTTTTTCCAATTCCAGAGTTGATAAAATCCGACGTTTTTGCTTTGAGTGGTGAGTATATCTGTCTCAAGGTCAGCAACAAGGCAGAGGTCAGATTCAGAGGTATCATATTCAACATTGCTGATTCTTGGTTTGTCTGGAATTTTCTTCCTGACCATCGTCCTCACGTACGCTGTTTCCATTCTTGCTGACCTCCTCTTGAATTGCTTGCCTTGCGAGTCTTTCTCCTTCTTCTCCAAGACGCTGTAAGTGTTTTGACCACAAAAGTAGCCCGTTAAGTGCTCTTATTGTGGGTGGAGCATCTTGCGTTCTGACGATTTTTGGAAGCTTCTTTTGTAGGGGGTTATGGAGAAGATTATGGTGACAGTTCTTACAGACAAGAACACCTACAGGGGAGTTTGCTTTGCCAAATATGTGGTGGAATGGTAACTGCTCTACATCGGTCGTCTTAGCTCCACAATAGAAACACGATGTTTCTGGGTTAGAAGTCTTCATCATCTTCATGACTTCCACGCCCCTCCTCTTTCCAAAGTTCTTCGTGCCTTTCTTTTATGTCGTGAAGTTTTTGCCAGTTGGTTTCAAAATATCTTTTTTTACCGTTGGCATCCACAAGGTATCTTCCCTCGTATTTCTTCAGAGGGTCTTCAGTCCTACCATGGATGGCATACCTTACGTCATTGAGGTATGTGCCAACTAAAGAAGACTCTTTGAATGTTCTCGTAATAATCATAGTTGCTTCACCATTTTCGAAGAAAGGCATCTGTCTTTGCCTGTGGTCATTGAGCGTGATGTAATAGCGTCCATTCTTTTTATAGAGAGATTTACCAAGATACTGTTTAATTTCCTCTAAAGTCATCTTGACTTCTTTCATTGCATATTTGAGGAGAGTACCTCGTTTTATTTTATATGCAACTTTGTTCGCTCTTTTACTCAGTGATTTCTCGGCAGGAGATAATTTTTCGTAAGGGATTGTTGACTTATCGCTGTCTCTTATTCTTCGGGTCTTTAATTCTTTGAGGGTTTTGGCATCTTTGTTCAAGTTCCATAATGCTCTAATATATTGCTCATAGTAGTTTTTACCTTTATGAGTTTGAAAGTACTTTCTTGGAGAAGAATAACCACGAGCAAAGGGGGTTCTCATTCTTGCCCACCTTGCATGTTTGTTGATATTTTAAGAACGGATGCGATTGGGATGGCTTGTTGTGTGTAATCTCCTTTGACTAGGAGCAGGTCTTCACTTACAAGAATGAGTAGTCCTCTGAGAATTTGTGGATGGTCTATATCCTGGAATACGACCTTTACTTGTTTTCCTTCAAATGCATGAAGGATTTCTTTGTTTACGCCTTGCCTTGTCATTTCTTTACCTCTAGTAAAATATATTTGCCATCGTTTAATAAGTGTTGCGATTCGAGTACTATTCAGTCATTAACTTAAATCTGAACAATATGATACGTAAAGTATATAAAGTACTTAACTTTACCTGTAGTAAAGGGTAAAATTTTACCTTTCTCACAAAAAGGGAAAGGGACAAGACAATGGCAAGACAAGAAATAAATTGGGAAAGTGTACGTTCTAAACTACCGAAAAAGGTATTCAATGCATTCTTTGTAGAGTGGAAATCGCAAGACGAAGTATCAAAAGAATTTGGAGCTATAGATTATCCTCACAGGCACGTCAGTAAATACAAAACACTATTTCTCAAAGCACATTATCTTGAACTTGATAATTCGTTTGATGTTGTAAGGAAAAAGAGAGTCAAACGCTACATAGGAACGGTCAAGCCATATCTTGACTACGTCAAGGAAGTGCATCCAGAACTTTCTACTACAAAATTATCAATATTACTTCAGATGTTCAATAATCATATTGAATTAAGAAAAGTAATTCTCAAAGATGACCGAGACATTATCCAGGGCATAAACGATTTCTTGATTCTTTACTGGCATAGCAAAAACATAATTAGACTTCTCAAGCAGTTAAAGAACGACGAGGAATTGAGTTTACATGAACTGCTCAAGGACTCTGACAACTATGTTGCAACGCAGTTCATTGAGATGGAAATCAAGGAAAATACGCTCTGGGATTCCAAAGAGGAACAAAACTTCTGGTGGAATAAATTCATTGCAGCTCACAGCATAGATGATTCATACATGGAAACTTTTCAAGACCTTATTAAGAGGCTAACTATCAAGAAGGTGAAAAAATGAGAATCCTTCTTCTTAATGGTTATAACGCCAACATGCACGTGGATGGAGCGAAATTGTTTGTTAGAGACGGAGTCACAGACCTGAACACAAAACCAGAGGAATATATTTTTTCTCCTAAAAAGATTGATGTTGACCATATTGTTGTCTATGGCAGAAACGGAAATATCTCAATAGATGCCATTAGATGGCTCATAAAGCACAACGTCCAGATTAGCATTCTGAATTGGGATGGAAAGCTGCTCACAACAATGCTTCCACCTGAAAGCGTCCAAGTCAAAACCAAGTTCCATCAATATGATGCTTACAAGGACAGCATCAAAAGAAATCACATTGCAAGGAAACTTCTGGAAGCAAAGTTTTCAAGAACACAGCTCGTCCTTGACTGGCTGAAAGAGCGATATCCTGCTCTGAAGAATGATTTCTCAAGCGAAGCACCACTTTTCAGAAAAGCAAAGACCATCCCTGAAATGATGATGGTTGAGGGAAGGATTGCAAGCATTTACTGGCAGGAATTTGCGAAAATTGTTCCAAAGAAATTTGAATTTGATGCTCGTAAATATCAGAAGAGACCCTGGGGAGCAGGAGACACAGTAAACTGTCTGCTAAACTACGCCTATGCCTTGCTTGAAGCAGAATGTCTCAAAGCTATCAATAGCTCTGGTCTTGACGTGCATATTGGATTCCTGCACGAGATGTGTAATGGAAAGAACAGTCTTGCATACGACCTGCAAGAGCCTTTCAGATTCTTAATAGACCTGGCGGTAATCAACTTAATTGAGAACAATGTCATGGAGAAGAAAGACTTCATTAGAACTGATAACTACAATCTCAGACTCAAAGCATCAGGAGCAAAGAAAGTAACAGAAGAAGTCAATAAGCTGTTCAACAGGAAGACAGAGTATCTGGGCTATCAATATTCTATGAACTATATCATATTGTTGAAATCCAGAGAGCTTGCACAATACCTTTCAGGCAAGAACAACGAGATTAACTTCTCAATACCAGAGATTAAGATTAACAGGCAGGATGCAGAAGACGTCAGGCAGAAAATCAGAGACATCAAGTATAGTGATTGGAAAAAGCTCGGATTTTCGAAGGGAACACTGCATTATATGAAGCAAAATGCAGATGGAGACAAACCATTTACAATGAACAAACACGTCAGAGACAGGCTCGCAGAATGGGACGAAATGGCAGCAGAGATTAAAATAGATTAAAGGATTAAAGAGGATTAACAAACCCTAAATAAACACGTCAAAAAAGACTAGAAAACTTCTAAATATAGCAAACTATTTAAGATAATGCAGTTATATGAACTCATATGGGGCGTAAGACTGTTGCTTTAAGCGTAAATGCAGAACTTTATGACAAGTACAAAAAGTACTGTGAAGAAAGTTCTTTGATACTATCTCGTAAATTTGATGAGTTCATGAAAAAGGAATTAAAGAGAGTGAGAGGAAACCATGAATAATATTAATGTTGTGGATTTATTTGCTGGTTGTGGTGGATTGAGCAATGGATTCGAGCAAGCTGGTTTTAATATTCTATTAGGTGTTGACAATGATAAAGATTCCAAAGAAACATTTTTAGCTAATCATAAAAATTCAAAATATCTTTTAAAAGACATCAGAAAAACGTCCTATGATGACGTTAAATCTTTAATTAATAACAAGAAAGTCCATGTACTGATAGGAGGACCACCCTGTCAAGGTTTTAGTCTGTCTGGAAAACGAGTTTTTTTAGACCCTAGAAATTCTTTGTACATTGATTATTTTAGGGTACTGGATATGTTAGACCCTATTGTTGCTGTAGTGGAAAATGTTACTGGACTAAAAACACTCTATGGTGGAAAAGCATTGCAGAAAATTAAAGAGGAATTTGAACAAAGAAAGTATAATGTTACATATAAAGTCTTAAATGCAGATAAATATGGAGTTCCCCAATCTCGCAAAAGAATAGTCATAGTTGCTACTAAAGGTTCTGAATTTGAATTTCCTAAAGAACACGACAAGACAGTAACTTTGGGTGAAGCTATCAGTGATTTACCATCACTAAAGAACCAACTAAGTTCCACAAAATATTCTAGCAAAACAAAAAACGAATATCAACAAATGATGAGGTTAAAAACCAAGGACTTAGCTAATCATGAAGGGACATCACATTCAGAGAATACGAAGCAAATAATCTCTCTTGTACCTGAAGGAGGAAATTATAAAAACTTACCACAACATCTTCAAAATACAAGGAAAGTTCATATTGCTTGGACGAGATTAGACAGTACCAAACCTTCATTAACCATAGATACTGGTCATCGACATCATTTTCATCCATGGGAAAATAGAGTTCCCACAGTAAGAGAATCAGCAAGGATACAATCCTTTAGCGATGATTTTATATTTAAAGGTAGTAAAACCTCACAGTATAGGCAAGTTGGTAATGCAGTTCCCCCTTTATTGGCTAAGGCTGTTGCATTAAGCGTTAAAAGGTGGTTATGTGACAACAAAAAAGTATGACGTTCCAAAAAATAGATATTTTCGAGTACATCATATAAGACCTAGATTTAAGAATGATGTTGAGAGTGTACTGCTATTTGTGGCATCAGAAATTGCAGGTATGAAAGAGCTGGATAAAGAGGAATTTGACACTAAGCTTAATAAAGCGATTCGTAGATTTCCAGGAAACCAAATTGCAACCGAAAAGACAATAAGCAATTGGAGGACAGAAATATCTTCTCTTTTTGGATTTGTTCTTTACAACCCTGAAACCAACAAAGAAAGACCAAGTCCCATTGCTATTAAATTATCAGAAAAACAAGACTTGGTGGAATTTTTCAAATTTTTCTGTTTTACCTTTCAATACCCAGGGGGGCATCTTAAAACACAAGAAATAAAAAAACTAATTGAAAATAATATACGATTTAAACCAGTGAAATTTATTCTTTCGTTACTAGATACTGCAAGAAAAAACACTTCTTTTATTCATGGCATCACTAAAGCTGAAGCAACACACTGTATTTTTAATGATTTGAGTGTAATCACAGGAAGGAGTAAAGCTAGTGATGTACTTGCTTTGATTGAAGAAAACCGAAAAGGTAATCTACAGTATGATTGGACAGGAGATGTAATTAGGTATGCAGGGGACATTTTAGATTATATGTATCATGCAAATCTATTAAAGAAACATGGTCAGCAATATGTAATTAATGAAGCAGAAAATGAAAGCATCCTTTTGTATCTAAGCGATAATTCATACTATACTGGCTTTGAACTTTATTATGGAAAAAGATTTGAGGTTCAAGACTTACGCTCTGCACAAATAAACTGGTTCAACTACCTTGCAACTCAGAGCGTTACACTAAAATTAGAAACAGACATCATTGCATATTTAGGATTAGATAGCAACAAATACAAACAGTTAGAAAAATTATCTAGTGCTTTAGCCTTACCAGAATTTCAACAAGCCATGTCTGAAGCAGAAAAGCTTGGCACAAAGAGTATCGGAGATACTGGTGAGAGTTTAGTTCATGGACATGAATGTATGCGTCTTAAATTTGGAAAGAGAGCAGATTTAATTCCTAAAGTGGTATGTATCCCCAATTATCTTAAATTAGGTTATGACATTAGGTCTTTTGAACTTGATGCAAATATGCGTTGTATTGAAGTGAAGACAACTATAAGCAATACTGCTATCGATTTCAATAAATTTCATTTAACTGAAAATGAATGGAATGTAGCTCAAAGTCTAGAAGGTAAGTATTACGTCTATCGACTGATAATCACTAGAAACAAAATCACGATGTTCATAATTAGAAATCCTGTGGAACAATACAAAAATGGAAATCTAAAAATGGCTGTTGCTAATGGAGTAGAAGTATCATTCAATGAAAAATCAGGACACTACGAGGAGCTATTACAATGGGAGAATTAAAAATCGTATCTTTATTTTCAGGATGCGGTGGTACTGAAGTAGGATTACAGGGAGGATTTACTTTTCTTGGAAAAAATTACAAAAAACACCCAGTTAATATAATATTTGCTAATGACATAGACCAACCTGCATGCAATATTTATAATCTCAATTTTAATCAACCAATAATCTGTAAGAATATTAAAGATATATCTGCTCAAGAGATACCCGACCATGATATTTTAGTTGGTGGATTTCCCTGCCAATCCTTCTCAATAGTAGCACAGAATCCACCTAGATTAGGTTTTAAAAGTGAGAATGGAAAACTCTTCTTTGAAATGGTTAGAATATTGAAAGAAAAAAAGCCAAAGGTATTCATTGCAGAAAATGTAAAAGGCATACTCTCAGCAAATAAGAAAAAAACATTTCCTTTAATTCTTAAAGAATTTCGAAATGCTGGTTATGTAGTGGATTATAGATTACTTAATGCAGCAGATTATGAAGTACCGCAAAGAAGGCAAAGAGTCTTTATCATAGGGTATAGAAAAGACCTAAAAATTCAGCCAGATTTCCCAGAACCAATTAGTGCAGGTAATCCAACTCCTTTAAGTAAAGTTATAATGAATCATGATACAGTTGATGCAAAATATTTTTTTAGTGATAAGGCAGTTCAAGGTTTATTAAATTCAAAACCTCACATGAACAAAGGAAGAGTGCAAGATATTTCTCAACCTTGCAATACAGTTACTGCTCATTTAGCAAAAGTCAGTCTAAATAGTACAGACCCCGTTCTTAAAGTAAATGGAAAATATAGAAGGTTTACACCAAGAGAAGTTGCGAGAATACAATCATTTCCTGAAGAATACAAATTAGTAGGAGGCGATAATCACCAATACAAAAGCCTTGGAAATGCAATACCGCCAGTGATGATGTGGCATGTAACAAAAATGGTTATATCAAAAATTGACAATAAAAAACCTAAAGGGTAAAGTTAGTATCAGAGATGAACAATGACAAAAGCAGTTGGGGGAGTAATAATCAATGAAGTGGAGACAGAGCCACTTAGTGAATATGTTATCAATTTTGTTACAACTTCGACTAAAGAAAGTCCATATCTTGATTTCAAGAAAGTTATTGATTTAGGCAAAGATTCTGCTTTTCCAGAACTTGCTAAGGATATTTTTGCGTTTTCAAATTATGGTGGTGGTTGGCTTCTTCTTGGATGGGAAGAACACAAGAAGAATCAGTTCTGCCCTGTAGGATTGCCTGAAGATTTTGAGCTTGAGCCTGCAAATCTGCAAACAAAATTTAATTCATACTCAAGTGAACCTCTCGCTATTGATTATAGAGAATTTAATAAAGACTTTAAGAATAGCTTTCCAAAAGCAAAGGATGAATTTAAAAAGAAAATAAATTCAATTTCTGATAGGTTTGCTGCAATTTTTATACCTCCTTCATCTAAGCTGCTCCTACCTAAAAAAGAGGGTAAATATTTGATTGCAACAAAAGAAAAAGTTGTGTTTAAAGTTGATGATGTCTTTTACAGAAGAGGGACACAGAGCATCCACCCATCTGATTCAGAAAAAGAGATTATCAATAAAAGATTGCAAAAAGAAGATTATAGATGTTCTTTGCTAAGTGGAGAACCTGATGATATTCAAGAGATGCTATATTCAAATCTGTTTGAAATAACAAATTTGCCCAAGTTTGTCTATAGTGCTGATAAAAAAGATTTGGATACTGTTTCAATAAAGGTATTGTTAAAGCAAGAAAATGTTTTTCCTGAATTTTACTTTAAGTTCAAGATTTGGGATGGTAAGATAATCACATTTGAAGACCTGTTTAACGAGAATAACCCCTATGGGAAGCTGGTGAAACACGAAACCATCTCAAAGCAACCAATAGAAGGATGGCTATCAGACCCAGATAAGCATAGAATTATCGTAGAGATACTAAATAGAGAGATAAGACATCATGCTATGAAGAAAGGTATGTGGCTTGACGGAAACAAGTTCAAGCTATACTACCCCTCTGAAGAATTACAAAGAAGAGAGAAATGGCAAAGTAGATATGCGGCTTCTACAAAAACTGTTGCAGCCAAGTTTTATGCACAGCAAATTAAACGTTTTCTATATTGGCATGTTTCATGTCATGCAGATGTGTACTCTTTCGGAAATAAATTCTATTTAAGGATTCTTCCAGGATTCATAATAACTGAAGACGGAAAGCACCCTCTTTCAAATGCAACAATAGGAACTATCATCACAAGACTATCTTACAACAAATATAACAGTCAGTATCTTAATAATGTGCTATTCTGGGTTCATCAATTAGGCGAAAATAAAGATATCACTATTCAAGATTATCTCACAGTTTCTAAGAAACCAGTTCAGTTGGAATGTCCGAAGGGAATAATATATGATATTCCAAGTAGTGAGTTTAACTTAGAAATTGAAGATGACGAAGAGCCAGAAGTTGAGGAAGAACATGAGCTTTAGATTGCAACTTTTGCCAGAGAAAGATTTGGTCTTTGGTAATAACGAGGAGGAAAAAGACCCAAGAAGGGGTCTTACTCATTTTGGTCCTTATAGGTATAGCTCTGAGACTCCAAATCTTGATAAAATTAAAGTAGGTATCATTGGAGACAAAACTACTTTAGAGAAGGCAAAACAAATAATTTCTATGATTCAAAAGGAAATTAAACCTCACGAATCAAATGCTTGGCTCTATCCAGACTATCCTGGAATCTCCACGAAATCCAAGTTCAATTGTTCTTTGGAAATTTCTAAGACTTGGGAACAAACAATAACCATTACTGAACTTGATGCACTAACAAAAATTATAGATGTAAATGAGCGAATTGGAAAAGCAGTAGAACTGTATTTATCCAAAATCAATAACATCTTGGATGAAGACAACCTTCCCGATGTTATTCTTTGCACATTGCCAAAGGTGATAGAAGAGCATTGTGGGATATCGGAAAGAACAAGAGGAGCAAAGACACCTAAACCAACAGAGTTAGAAAAGCAAGTCCAAGAGTTTAAGCAACAAAATCAAAAGTTCTTGACAGAATGGGGTGTAGTGGCTGGAACTGTGGATATAGAACGTCCTAAAGGTTACGATTTCAGAAATGCCCTGAAAGGTAAGTTAATGAGTCATAAATCAGCAAAACCAATACAAATTCTCAGAGAAACAAGCTGTGATGCAATTCTGGAATATGAACCTACCAAAAAATCTACTCGTCAAGAACCTGCATCATTTGCGTGGAATCTATCAACAGCATTATTTTACAAAGCCAACGGAAAACCTTGGAGACTTGCAAAACTTAGAGATGATACTTGCTATGTGGGAATTTCTTTTTACCAAGATAAACTCAGTTATAACAGAGATATTCAGACATCAATGGCTCAAGTCTTTACACACACAGGGGATGGACTTGTATTAAGAGGAACTGAAGTATATGTTGACGAAAGAACAAAAGAAGCACATCTTAGTGAAAAACAAGCTAAAGAGTTACTTGCTGATGCTATCAATAGATATTCAACCAGAGCGGGAAGAACACCCTCAAGAGTTGTTATCCATAAAAAAACTTTATTTTCTGATGCTGAAAAGAAAGGATTCAGCGAAGCCATTGGCAGCCTAAAGAAAGACTTTGTAACAATTAACAAAAGGAACAGAGGCATTCGGTTCATGAGAGGAGGTTCTTATCCCGTTCTCAGAGGAACTCTCATCACTCTTACCAATGAAGAACACATTCTTTATACCTCAGGATATACACCAAGAATTAGAACTTATCCAGGACATAGTATTCCAAGACCACTTTACATCACTCATATTGGTGACTCAGAAATCTACGAGATATGCGATGAAATAATGGGTCTCACAAAACTTAACTGGAATACAACCGCCTTTTCAACATACCTTCCAATCACACTTGAATTTTCAGAAAGAGTGGGAAGAGTATTATCAGAACTAAAAGAAAAACAATTACAGAACCATTACAAATTTTATATGTAATCGGGTTAAAAGGCATGTAAATGAATATCAATGAGGCATCAGAAGTCAATTGGACGGAGAAAGTTGATTCTTCATCAAGTGTTAGAGACCCGCTTGGTCTATGGAATCATCTCAATATCCAGATAGATTATGTCCCTGGAATTACATCAGTAACGAACAGAATAAGATACTATTCTCTTCTTGCCTGGTACTATGAAAAGCTCTTAGACCAAAGGACGGTAACAACAAAAGATTTTGAAAGACTATTTATACTGACTTGCCTAAGTCATCATAACGGAGATTATAATCACTCTGCTTTAGGTCATGTTTTCAACAAACAGCGATTTAAGAACACATGGAATTCTACTAATTCATTTAAACTGGATTTTACCATTAACGGATTCGGAAGGACATACTATAACCGACAATTAGATGTTCTAAGGTGTTGTTGGACAGATATATTGAACGACACCCATAGAAGTCCAATAAACAATGAATTAACCAGTTCATTTCCAGAGATAGACAACAATTTTTTCCGAAAAAATGAATATACAAAAGAAGAAATAACTCACAGTCTCTCAAAATTATGTATTTGCCAGAGATATGACAAGGAAATTGATGTCATGTCAAAGATTCTGTTTGGGTTTATAGTAAAAAAAGAAAATGACTGGTATGTAGATGAAGAAAGCTATAATAGATTCATTCAAAATATGGAAATTGATTTTAATTTCAAGGGAAATGAGCTAAATACTGAAGAAGAAATAATTTCAAATCAAGAAGTCTATCAGGAATACAGTCAAAGAAGACGAAACACGTTGTTTATGTTTCTTAAAATTATCAGTGAAACCAAACCAACACAGGCAAATTATAAGAAAGTAATATTTGATGCTCTATATTTTGGACAGAATACGCAGACACACAACCAGATTGATTTTCGCAGTCTAAAAAAGATAGTAAATTACTGGCAGTTATTTCAGTTAAATGTTTATTACGTATATGCTATAGAAAAGGTCTTTGATGTTGTTCAGGAACTTATTTATGATGAAACGGGAGTCAATAAAAAGAATATACTGAAAAGCCTTGATAAGAAATTGGTTCACGATAATATATCAAAACTGCTTGGCGTAACAATTACTGAAAATACAGAGATAAAAGATATTCAAAAAGCACTTTATGAGCATTCAAAGAGTGAAGAAGGAATAAAAGCTCCCCTTAATGAATCTACTTTGTATGACAGAATCCATGATAGCGACGAGCTGGAAGAAATAGTGGCGTGTTCTTTGCTTGTGATTCTGTTGCTTAAAAGAAAAGTAGGTACAATTAGCTCCGAAATTATTGCATCTGCAAGAATTGACAAAGACATACTGATAGAGGACAAATTGAAACTAAGTAATTTGTTTTCATTTATTGACAGTCATCTTGACAAGAATATCCTGTTTTTGATGGATTTTCTGTTGCAGTCAGTTATTGAAAGGCACTTATACGAATCAGCAATAAGAATGAGTTGGGGAACGAAGAACTGGTTATTTGTTGAAGAAGATGACCGATTGTTTTTCTCCAAGACGGATAGGATATATATTCATACCCGAGATAATCGGTGGGAAAGTATGCTAAGTCTAATGCAGGACATTGAAATGGTTAAAATTACCACCAACATTACACTTACCGAAAAGGGAGAAAAATGGCTTCAACAAGCAAAATTAATCTAATTGAAGAATTTGCCTATAATCAGAAAGGCAATGACTATGTCATACTTACCACTTTCAATTTTGATGCCCCTTTTTTTGACATTTATTTGCTGAGTAAACTATTTGAAAATAACCCCTCTGTTGAGATATTTATTTTAATGGATGAGCTTCAATACAATAAAGCATACCATTTATTCACGAGAAATACTGGAAGAGCATATCATCTAATACCCGTTAAGGCAAATAGGGGTGTATTTCATCCAAAGCTTTCTCTCTTTACATCGGAAGAGAAATGTACTGCTTATATCGGAAGTAGCAATCTCACTTTAGCAGGTTTTACGAGCAATGCTGAAATAATTGTAAAAGTAGAATCAGAATTTGAACACACAAATTCAACTGTAAATGAGGCAATACTCTATTTTAAAACACTTGTTGACAAGAAGGTAGTTCAAAGTTCCAAATTTATAGACGCAATCAGCGATATCACAAAGAGAGTAAAACAGATAACACAAAACAAAGATGTAATCCTCTTGCACAACCTAAATGAACCTATTCTAAACCAAGTTACCAACAATTTTGACAAGATTGAACAGGCAGTTCTATTAGCTCCATTCTGGTCAGAAATGCCCGTTGTGATAGATAAACTAAACAAAGGAATGAAAAAGCTTTCTATTTGTATTCAGGAAAATAATCATAATTTAACACATCCAGACAATTATCAAGATTACTGTACTAAAAAGGGAATCTCTCTAAAGTTTTTCAACGCTAAATTTAGTGAAGATAGACTATTTCATAGCAAATTGATGGTTTTGGATTCAGACAAACCTTCATTACTCATAGGGTCATCTAACATGACAGAATTTGCACTTTTACGGAACGCAGATGAAGGCAATTATGAGGTTTCTGCATTGATTAAACAAGATTCGACTGAAATCATGGACGCTATATCTTTATCAGAAGTAAGCCTTGAAAACATTAAAAATGGAGCAATTCAATTAGACATCAACCAATTTGAAAGTAATTCCCTTGCATTATCTCTTGAGTTTGATTCAATTAGCCAGATACTCCATATTGAGACCAAAATATCTGAAGGCATGGCTTCTCTGTGTCTAATCAACGAAGATAAATCCAAAGAGCCACAAGAGATATCTCAAGGAGGAAGTATCAAGATAAAATGCAATAAAATACCTTTTGAAGTAGAGTTATCCCAAAACGGACAAAGCATTAAAAGAAGAATATTCTATGACGATGCCTATTTCTACAGAAAAATATCAAAAGGCGGACTTTCATTATCAGAGATTAATCAAAAAATATCTACTGATTTCAGAATAAACGCAATAGACCTTATAAGAATGTTAAATGGACTAAACCTATCAGTAGAGAAGGAACTCTCAATAGAAACGGTAAAGGCAAGAGTGGAATCAGCTAAGAGCGAATCAAAAAGATTTACTCTTCCAAGTAGGGAAATTAAAACCTACCATAATAGACGACTTTTAGAGAGCTTTGCTGACCTTTACAGAATAATAAGTTTGACCAAAAGAGAAACCAACGAAGTTACAGAAGAAGAAGCAGAAGAAGGAGAAAAAGACCGCAAAGTATCTTCATTTATTCAGAGAATATTAGACGAAAAAGATGAACGCAAGAAAATATGTTCTAAGATTCTTAATTCAGTCAATGACCTACTAATCTATAAAAGCTATCAAGAAAGTAACAAAGCCGAAGCATTAGTGGCGAGCTGCCCTCTTCTAATTCAAACAACAATTAAGCTACTATCTCCTATTTACATGGATTCAGAAATACTGGAAGAATTACGAGACATTTTAAATGAGAACATCGATAAAAAATCTACAGGGCTTAATCCAGATACTAAAAAAATATTATTTTTCAATCTCGTTTTACTAAATTACTATTTTGACAATAATACACATTATAATTTCCTGAGCAATCTGTATTCCATCAAAGAAGTATTTGACAAAAAGTTCCTTAACGAATGTGTAGAATATATAAATCAACAGTTAAAAAATATAGAAAAAGAAGATTTGTTTACATCGGAAGAGGTGCTGTCTTGCATAGGGTTTCTTGCCAGTTATATTCCAGACAGTAGAACAGTAGATGATGATATTATTACGTCTTTAAGAATAATTCATCAATTACCAGATGAACTCTGGGATTTTGCTGAAGCCTATCTCTCAAATCTCTTCAAAATGTGGAGTCTTAGTAGCTCAAAGAATGAAATTCTTAACGAAACGCTCATTTTTAATGGTGAAAGGAAAACATTTATTGAAACTCTGATAAAAGATAAATTCTGAGACTTCTTGATTTATAAGCAAAAATTCTATTTATAAATGAAAAGACACATCTCCAAAAAAGTTTCCCTTTTTAGAGATGTAACTATCCCGCTATAAACCAACTCGTGACAATCCAGGGGCTACGGGATATTTATCTCGGCTCCGTGGTGTCAAGAGTTTTTGCTTATTTTATAAAATGACTGACTTCAACTTTTTAGAACCAGGAAAATTGATTGATGGTGATTTAGAACTTGTTCTTATAGCTACTAAACCTGGCAATGAGGAAAAGGGATATGTACCTATGTACGAGTTTGAAATGCGTCATATTGAAACAGGAGAAAATATGGGGCAGATTAATCTTCGTATTGGATATAATGAAAACATACAATACGGTGGGAATATCGGGTATGATGTACACGAGGCTTTTCGAGGAAAGCGGTATGCAGCAAGAAGCGTAAGGCTTCTCTTCGATCTGGCAAAGAATCATGGGATGCAAAATCTTTGGATAACCTGCAATCCGGAAAATATAGCCTCACGTAAAACATGCGAGATCGCCGGAGGAACACTTACCGAAATTGTTGATCTGCCAACACATAATGAACAATATAATCTTGGAGAGCGCAAGAAGTGCATCTACCGTTTTGATTTAAGCGAGTAATTTTTTCATTCTAAGAAATCAAGCAATTGCTTCTGTGGATTGAAGAGTTTCTTTATCAATGAAACATGCTTGTAGCATGGTCAGGAGATTGTTTTTTTGAGGTCATCCTTTGTGATGCCATATTTCTTCATGAGTTTCATGACTTTGGAGGTTAAGTATTTAATTCTTGTTTCTTTTTGCGAAGACTCTGCTTATATTCCTTCCATGAAACAAATCTCTTTTTTTCGTTATCTGGTAATGTACATATATTTACATGATTGTTAAAGAAATCAAGAAACTCTTTTTTTGTAAAAATCAAATCTACATCTTTTGCAATAAATTGTTGAAATTTCACTCTACACTCTTGCCGTTGATTATTGTTGAAATAACATTTCCTAAAGCAGTTGGTTCGTTGATACCATTGTATAAAATAGGTTATGCTTTTTCTTTTATGTTTTCCTTTCAAATTTGCAAGAACGCAATTAATCTCGTTGTATGATATTGAGTCATCATTTACCCTTTCTTTAATCTCTCTAAGTTCATCGTTGGGAGATTTAATGTTTCGGAGTATTTTCTTAATTTTATCATTTTGTAAAATTGCATTAAGTGAAATCTGATGATATTCAATAAGAAAAGTGATATGCTGCCAAATCGTTGATTTTTTTAACGATCTTTGTTTAGCAATTTCTTCCACAGAATATCCTTTTTTGAAAAGAAACAAGGTTTTATCATAGGTGAATTGTAAATTACTTGCTTCAATGTTATTATTGAGGTTTTCGTGTTTTTTTGGAATTGTGATTTTGAAGCTGCATTGTGACGGAAAGGAATAATTAAATTTTCGAGTCAATGTTCTTCTCAATTTGTAGGTATTTGCATTTGTCGCATATGAAAGCCATCCTTCAAATTTTTCTATAATTGTTTCACGTTCGATTTTTCCATTTCTATATTCTGATTTTGTGATTTCCATGTTTCTCTTGAATCTCTGTAGATTTTTTCTTGCCAGTAATTTATGGTGATAAAATATTCTGAATCCAAGAAATTCAATACCTTTTTCTAATTTAAGAACCTTTGATTTGTCTGGATGAAGTCGAAGATCAAGCTTTTTTCTAAGATACTGGTCAATCTTGTTTTTGTAATCAAAAAGCAATCTTTTTGAAGGATGTAAGATGACAAAATCATCAACATATCGTATGTAATATTTTGTTCTTAATTTGTGTTTGATAAATTGGTCAAATTCATTTAGATAAACATTGGCAAAGAATTGAGATGTAAGGTTTCCAAGTGGCATACCTTTATTCTTGTCTTGGCAGTGATGGTTATCAAAGATTTTTCTTATCAGCCACAATCTTCTTTCATCCTTTATTCTTTTACCAAGTATCTGAAGCAGTATCTTATGATTTACTGTATCAAAATAGCTTTTGATATCTGCTTTTAACACATAACACTCCTTAGTATTGTTCTTTGAAACCTTTCGTTTAAATTTATCAAATCTCTTAATTGCATTAAGTGTGCCTTTACCCAGTCTATTAGCATAAGAATCATGGATAAATCGTTTATCAAAATGAGGTTCAATGATATTGCAAATTGCATGATGCACTACTCTGTCTCTAAATGCAGATTTGCTTATCTTTCGGGTTTTTGGATCGCGAAGAATAAAGGTAACAAGAGGTTGAGGGTCATACGTCTGCATAAGAAGTTCTGTTCGCAATTGCAAGAGATTTTCTTTTAATCTTTGTTCAAATTCAATAACGTAGTTTTTGTTTGTTTTACCTTTTCGAGCTCCTTTAAATGATCTTTCAAGGTTCTCATAAGAACATAAGATTTCATATTGATCTTTAATTGTTTCAACCATAACACTCACCAAAACTAGGAGTTTTTACTCAACAGTTATGAAAAAATGGAAAAGTATATAAGTCCATTTAAATTCGTTTCATAAAATACCTTTGGAGGTAAATACCATGAATGAATTATCATTTGAGAAAACAATAATGCCTGTGCAAGTTGTACCTACACAATTTCGATCTTTTTACGGACGAAACATTGAACAAATGCCACTTCTTTTATCAGGGAAAAACGCAGAAGATAAGCAGGTTGATATCGAACGAGTGCCGATGACAGCGTATCAACTGCTCAATGAACGTGCTTATGGCGAAAATGAACACGACAGAAATTTACTACGTAACAATTATGTTGATACTGCTGATGTTTTGATTACTAATCCACGTGATACGGGAGAAGTAGTTGTTGCACATTATGCAAATCCTCTGGTTCAGAGATTGGTTACATCATTGAATCCAAAGAGTTCAGTAAAAAACTACGGATTAATTGTTGATGTTGATACGTATGAAGCAATTAAAGCGGATAAAAATAATTCGTTTGTTCTTCATAAAAATATAGCAAATGAATTAAGACGTGATTGTTATAGCAATCAAAAATCACGAGAAGCTTTCTGGGAATTTGTTGCTTTAGGAAACCAAAACATTGTAAAAGAAAATCTTACATTAGTTCAACAAGCAAATGGTGGTACCATGAGCAATAGAATGGGTTTATGGTTAAGCAAATTTTCTGGATTGCGGCTCTTGTGTGTCGGTTCGGTTGGCAGTAATAGTTCCTTTGCTTATGGCTACTTCAGCATTTACAACTATGATGGGCGCCTAGTTGGGGTAGCGCCGGAGGCGCTCGTCGCGCAAAAAAATGGGGCACTTCAAACTAACGGTGTTCTTGGTAGTCCTTATCGTGAACCGGGTGTTGTTTCAGATCCTCTTGAACAAAGAGTTAGAATTGCTTTGGAAGCTGGGACAGCATTTGAATATAATGGAAAATTATATGCTCCCCTTGATGCTGGAAACCTTCAATTGAAAAAATAAGATTTATTTTCGATATTTTTTTATATTTGCTTCTTTTCTTTAATTTTGTCCCAGCTACTTTGTCATCTTATGACAAGATAAAAAATGGCTTGGAACTACATGCCATTTCACTATGGCAGCATAAGCTGTTATAAAATACAACCACGACACCTAATGCGTGAAGTGGTGGTGATATTAAGAAAGTGAAATGGCTACTCTGGGCGGCTCTTGTGTGTCGGTTCTGTTGGCAATAATAATTCCAATGCTAATGGCAACAACAACATTAACAACAATAATGGGCGCCTAGTTGGAATAGTCAAGTTAATTGGCTGGGACATCTTTCTTTTTGATATTATTTATCATCTCCCACGCTTTAAACTCCGCATACAACCTTTCATCTGTCTTCAAAAGCTCATACTCAAAAAATTCTGCGATGCTGTAAATCCAAATTACAAAGACATGATAACATTTCTCTTTGATAGAAAATGCAAGTTCTTCTCCATGCACTTGTTGAGGAACGAAAAACTGAGTTACCAAGAAATGTATCACAAACTCCGAGCTTGTCTTATATATAATCGCAACTACTTCTAAGGTATGGATTACGACCTGCTTATTCAGATAGAGACCAAACGTCTCTTAGAAAAATATCAATGCAAATCATTAGAAGAAGTAATTCTCTGCCTCAAAAAGCAAAAACGTAGTCGTCTCTAATGTCACGAGAGCGATTGTCGCCCGGGTGGGGCTATTTCGTTTCTTTTTAAAGAAACGGTTCATGCGATGGATTCTAAGTTTTCAAAGAAGAAATAAACCATGGCAAATAAAAAATCATTTTGGGAAAAAATTGGAAATAAACGGAATCTATACCTGGCTCTTTATGTGGCGGGAATATTGGCTATGGTAGAAATCATACAATTTATTGTTGTTTTTTTCCTAAAAGTATGTGGTTTAGTAGGTGACATACCCCATGCAATATCCTTAGTGGTATCTTTAGTTTTAATCATTTTTTTTATCTATTTGGCTTATGATCCTAAGTTATGAATTACGCTTACAAGAACCATCACAAATTCGACCGATTGTTGCCTTGAATCTGAACCTATATACAAAAACATATTCGAATGGAGTTATCTTTATTTTCTTTGTTATCTTAGTGAGGTAAATCTATTTCTAGCAATCACTTTCCATGTAACTTTCTTGAAATAATTTCCTAAACCGCTTTATATCATCTTCAGTAACCCTCGATATGAAGATATCCAGTTTGCCGATAAACTCATTCGCTACGACAAGCATTTTCTCGACATCATCTTTGCTTACTACGAAATCAACATAATACTGTTTGTCGACTCGCTCGGTTTTAGCAAAAAAGATGTCTTCATTATCTATTCCAAATAACTCTTTGAGGAGTATTTACTGGGGCTTATGAACTAAAGGCAATCATTTTAAATATCAAATCTCTTGAGTTTTACCTCTTATTATGGAACAGGTTGCAATCGAAAAGGAGATGTTTGGAAAAACAGCGGAGATTGTATTATTCGATGTAGATAATGATATCGCACAGAGTGTACTAGGGGATGCATATCTTAAAGGCCTGCAACTGCAGAAAATATTCAATCTATATGATACAAATAGCGAACTATGCAGACTAAATAAGACAAGACGTATGCGAGTATCGCGTGATCTGCTATTTGTTCTTAATAAGGCAATATCATTCTGCCAGATGTCAGGTGGTGAATATGATGTCGCGTTTGGAAATGATATCATCGCAAGAAAAGAAGGAAAAAGCAATTCAAGAACCAAGAAGAATTCTTATGTTGGAATTGAAATGTCTTCTGATGGATATGTGACTTTACAGATGCAAGAAATTTTTATCGATCTTGGCAGTATCGCAAAAGGGCATATCGTAGATAAGATGGTCGAGTGCCTCAAAAAAGAAGGCGTCCTCTCTGGCCTTGTCGATGGCAGGGGAGATATCCGTGTCTTTGGAAAAGAGCAAGTCATCGGGATACAGCACCCAAGGAAAAAAGATGGACTCATCGCTTCGATCGCGCTGAAAGATCAGGCAGTGGCTACATCCGGTGATTACAATCAATTCCACAAAACTCACAAGAATTCCCATATCATAAATAGCAAAGATCTGGTATCAGTCACTGTTGTCGCTGACGATCTCATGACTGCTGATGCGTTTGCGACTGTCATCTTTGTCAGTTCGAAAAAGTCCAGGGAACGATTGCTAAAGACACATAAAAAAATAAAAGCGATGATGGTCGATGATACTATGGCCATCACATATGCCAATGGTTTTGAAAGAATATTGCGAGGATAAAAAATGAGACGTATGCCTATGGTCGGATATTTGGCTTTGTTTTTGATCTGCATAAGTCCATTGATCCCCTGGTATCTCTCCGGACACAGCATATCTGAGATATCGACATATGCCGATGGGACACATGCATTAGGACAGATAGCCGCATTGGTCGGGATGACTATGTTCGCGCTGACTTTTGTCCTATCTACGCGGCTTCGATTCATAGAAGATATCTTCGGCGGTCTTGATAAGGTCTATGTGGCACATAGCATTCTTGGTGGGATCGCGTTCATGCTCCTCTTGTTCCATCCGATCCTGATTGTCCTTAAATTCATTCCATCAGATATGACGCAGGCAGCAAAATATCTTCTTCCAAGCAGTTATTGGTCAGTCAACTTCGGCATGATCGCGCTTGTGGGGATGATTGTCCTTTTGTTTGTCACATTCTACATCAAGATAAAATACCAGCGATGGAAATTCTCTCATACATTTCTTGGGCTGTTTTTCATATTCGCGGTATTGCATATCTTCATGGTGCGTGATGATGCAGCAAGGGACATGATCTTCACGGGATATTATGTCTATGCCGCGATAGTCTCTGCGATAGGTATATCTGCTTTTATCTACAGTCTTTTATTCAAGAGCAAAGGTGCGGTCATCTATAAGATAGATTCGATCAATAAGACGGGTGATCATATCTATGATATCAAACTTCTTCCGAAATATAAATCTCTTAGATATCGTTCAGGGCAATTTGTGTTCCTGAGATTCTTCAATGACAAAGTCGGAAATGAGCCACATCCATTTTCTATATCCTCTATGAGTAATGATAATTGCTTGAGATTCGTGATAAAAAGTCTTGGTGATTTCACCGCCACTCTTGATGCATTGGAGATTGGTGATACTGTGTCAGTCGAGGGCCCATATGGCAGGTTCAATCATGATCGGGGGAAGACTGATCAGGTCTGGCTTGCTGGTGGCATCGGTATAACTCCTTTTATTGGGATGGCACAGGATCTTGTAAGTATTGATATGGAGAATCATATAGATCTCTATTATTCTGTGAAAGACAATAAAGGATTCATTGGGCTTGGAGAATTCAAAGAGGTCGAAAGAGCGACAGGTGGAAGGTTCCGCGTGTTCCCTTGGGTCACAAACCATGATGGCCGCCTCACGATAAAAGATATCGATGAGAAGAGCGGGCCTTTGAAAAGAAGAGAATTTTGCATGTGCGGCCCAGAAGGGTTTAAGAACGCTATGAAAGAATCGTTGACAAAAGCAGGTGTGCGGAAATCAAGGATCCATGAGGAGGAATTCACATTCAAATGAGGTTGAAGACAATTGTCGGGATCGCTCTTTCGATAGCGGTTATCGTGGCTGGAAGCATAATACTATTCACTTTCGCTGAGCAGCTTTTTGTCGCTTATTTCATATTCATGGTTGTGTTCCTGGCTATATGGCTTCTATCGAATAAGGACAGTATCGGCACTGTCGATTTCATCTTCATGTTATTTTGCATATTTATCATCTCAGGTGGCTTATCATATCTTGCATCATCTGTGAAATCATACCATGATACATGGCAGGATCTTGTATCAGAAGAGCCAGCCCTCGCAGACGAGATGGCCAAGCTTTCATCAGATATCAAGTACCAAGTGACATACGGCCAGTACCTGGTTGATGAGATAAAAAGATATCAGGACAGTTCATCGGCGATAGAAAAGATGATCGCCGACAAGAATGTAGAGCTTGCTGCGATAAAACAGCCAGTGGTGACGCAAGACATCATTGTTCCGCCGACGGTTGTTGTCGTGACCCCGTCAGTCGCGCCCGAAGATGATTATTACCATGATGACGATGAAAGGGAAGAAGATGATGATTGAGATATATATCAGGTGAGACAAAATGACACGGAGCATCCCAAAGATCACGATAAGCCTTATAATGATTGTCCAGCTAGTTGTGATGCTCGCCTGTGTCTTCTACATACAGAATCTGACACAGCAGACAGAACACAGACAGGATACTTTGTTCGCGAAGAGGGATGATCTTGTCTTCCAGCAGCAGAAACTCGAGGTTGTGATAATGCAGCTCAATGCCACGCTTGGATCTGAGAAGAGCAGACATGATGCATTGACGACAAAGCTTGCGGATGTCACGAGCGCACAAGAAGCGATGAAAGAGGCAGCAATCAAGGCAGAACAGACGCCGCTTCCTCCACCTGCACCGAAACCAGTGGCGGTGACGCCTACACCTAAACCGAAGCCAAAAGTCACACGTGCTTCATAAATAGAGTCTTTATGTGGAATAAATCTTTGTTTTTATAATCTTGCATTTCCACTCGTCTATTGACGAGTGGTGATTTAGTGGAAATGCAAGGGTCCGAGAAAACGACCCAGAGCGAAGCGGAGCTAAGTTTGCTAAATTCTGCTTTAGCAGAATTTAAAATTGCTTTGCAGTTTTAAGCAAACTTATAATTCGCTTTGCGAATTATGCCACTGGTCTGTGACCAGAGGTGGTCGTTTTCGATTGACATTTTAACAAAACTTTTTATCTTCTTTTGAGCATTATCCACCCATGAGTGATTTAAAAGAAATCTCGATAGAAGTGACTAACAGATGCAGCCTGCGTTGCATCCACTGTTCTTCAGATTCAGGAAACCAAATGGCTGATGAATTGTCTCTTGAAGAGATAACTGGTCTGATCGACCAGGCAAAAGAGCTTGGAGCAAGCATCCTCACTTTGTCCGGTGGTGATCCATTGCTAAGAGATGATCTTCCCGATATAATTGGATATGGAAGAGAACAAAGATTCCAGATCAGGCTGCAGACCGCAGGCGTCTATGATTTTGGTTTGGGTCTTGTATCGATTCCCGATGAATTTCTTTCTGGTTTTAGGAACGATTCCAATTGCATGGATCGGATAACTTATTCTGTGCATGGTACAAAAGAGACACATGATAAGATGACTGCCATAGAAGGATCTTTTGATCTAGTCATGGAAAGCATAAAGAAGGCAAAAAAAGCCGGCATCTTTGTCGAGGTCCATACAGTGCCTAGCCGATTGAATCTCACCGAAATGCAATCCATAGCAGAGATACTGGCCTCTGAGAATGTCGATCGCATGCATATCTTGCGGCTTGTCACACAAGGAAGATGCAGCCAAGAACTTGGACTTGATCTGGATGAATTCAAGGAACTGCAGATGTCTCTGACAAAACTAGTCGCAGATGGTCTCGAAGTGGAACTTGGCCACAACATAGATCGCAGATATTGGTCAGATCTGACTAAAGGACCTGTCCGCTGCAGGATAGGGGAAGGAAAAATGCTCATAAGACCAAATGGCGACTTGACATATTGTGCTGCATTGAAGACTGATTCAGTCGGGAATATAAAAGATAGGACTCTTCGATATTTCTGGAAAGAACACCCATTCATCATGGAAGTCAGGCGATTTTTCAGGGAAGATTATCTGAAGATCAAAGGAAAATGCAATGACTGCGATATCCTTGAAAAGTGTTTCGGGGGATGTATCGCTCAAAGACTATATCATCATAAAGATCTTTTGAAAGGGCCAGATCCAATATGTTACAGGAAAAAGAGATAACCATCAAGACACCACGACATGGATTGAAAATCACATGCCACGTGGGTTTTACAACTGTTGATAAACTGAATATAAAGAAAGACCAGTTTTATGCCATGTGCAGATTGGGATGCCGGAATTTTGGAAACAAATATTCCTGCCCGCCATTTTCACCAGATCTGCATAGTATAATTAGTGGTGCTGATACGATTTTTGTATTAGTCCTGAAGATCGACTTAAAACAGTTATCTGGTCATGGATATCTGGATTATCATATACTTAAGATCGGTAATGCAGTCATCAAGCCAAGGATAGAGAAAATGATGCGCTCTTTGGAATCAGAATTCGGCGGGAGATTTTTAAGCACTGGCGCATGTAGATTGTGCAAACCGTGCCAGAAGAGATTATGCAAGCCATGCAAGCATCCTGATAAGATGAGATTCAGTCTGGAATCGATGGGTGTTGATTGCAATAAGCTTGTCATGGATGTGTTTGGCTTTCCGCTTCTTTGGTATAAAGAAAAAAAGGCACCCGATTATACCTGCGTAGTATGTGCACTTCCGATTTCGTCTGATAAACGGGAGATTATTTTGGGATCATGTTCAGGTATCATTGACTCGCTTGAATAATTATCAATTCTTAACTTAGCAATCCGGTAAGAAACGGAGCGATACGCCAGAAGAACATCAACGAGAATATGATATTGACTGCTGCGAACAATATGCTGTCATGATCGAATATCCCAAGACCTTTCTGGAAGAAAACAGCCCCAAGATGGTATAGCATTAGAAAAATGGTCCCCATGATAGCGATGTTGCTGATACCTGCGCCAGCAGCAAGATATGCGATGACAATCAATGCAAGCAGATTATAGAACGTCATTATGCCAAGAAGATTCGCGACAAAAGACCCAATTATCACAATCATACAGGCGACAAGCACCCCTGTCGAGAATCCATATAATGAGGCCGACAGGACTGTGAAAAACACGCTGAGCTCGATCCCAAGCCATGTCACGAATCTCATCGGATACATGGATAATATGCCAAGCGCTACAAATAATATGATCGCAGGTGATATGTCGAAAAACATGAGGACAATAGAGAGCAAAAAGACTGCGATGAGATATGGCTTGACCATGCGTATGGTCTTATTGTCGAATGATAGCGCTTTTGCCAGATCCATTGTGCTCCTCAAGGCTAGGTATTGTGATTGGGTATATATTCTTTGCTTTGAGCAATCATTATAAACCCAATCTGAGTATTTGGTCTCATATGGCCAAGAAAAGCATAAGCGAAGCGCTGAAAAAGCGATGGTATATCATCTTGCTTCTCATATTGGTCCTCTTATTTGGAAAGAAGCTTCTTGTCCTTGGTGCCTTTGTCTTCATTGTCACGACCACACTGATCGTCGCAGCACACAGGCTGCTATTGCAGACCAGTCTCGGGCTTGAATTGGTGACATTCTATTCGACTGTGCTGACACTTGCATATGGCCCTGTAGTCGGTATTCTGTTCGCAGTCACGCTCACATTCACGACACACATGATAAACAAGAATTTCTGTATCTTTCTCCTGATAAAGTGTCTTGTATACTCGATAACCTGTGTGATAGTCTCATTTGTGTCGCCATTAGGCATTGTCGTAGCGGGCATCATCGCGACCCTCGTGAGAAATGCAAGCCTGCTCTTGATAACCTATGCGATGAACCCGGGACGTGTCATGGCAGAGATCCCATCGACAGGCATCAACATAGCACTGAATCTTATCCTGTTCATGAGATTCGGCCATGGCTTATTGGCATTGCTTTAGGATCTTGCTGGCTTTCGCTATCGGCATTTTCTGGAACTTAAGGATTGATTTGATATCAGATATCTCAGCTTTTTTCAATGCATCGTATAGATTATACATGAGTTCCTTTGTCACTTCCACATCCACACCAGCCCTGTGGAATGAATCTGATTCAATCTTCAGCTCATCGCAGAGGTCCTTCAATCGATAGGAGCATAGTTCCGGATACACTCGCCTCGCAAGCCGTAGGGTGCATAATGTCTGATTCTCTATTGGCCGCCCAAGAATCTCTGTGAAATTATGGTTCAGAAAACGCATGTCAAATGATACATTATGTCCGACGATTATATCATCTTCAGACAGAAAATTCGCGAGATTGGTGATCACTTCTGACACTGGTGGGCTATCTGCCACCATGTCATTTGTTATCCCTGTGAGGCGTGTAATGAATGATGGTATGCTTGTGCCGGGATTGATAAGGCTTGAGAATGTCTTTGTCTTGCCCTTCTTGTCGATACGGAGCGCATGAATCTCAATTAGCTTGTTCCTTCTTGGAGAAAGACCTGTCGTTTCTACGTCGATAACAGCAAAAGAACTGTTCTTCATGCACATCATCCCTCTTTTCCCATCCCTGTGAAAAGAAGAACAGAAGTCTCTTTATATTTTTTTGTTCTGTGCAGAATCATCGTCAAAGACTATACTTCAAGAACCATCATCTTTTCTTCATGATCTTATTTTTCTTGTTTGATCTCTTCTTTTTTGCCGTTTTTTTCTTTTCAGGATTTTCTTTTATATAATCATGTACTGGATGATGCGCATGGATATGTTCCTTCTCTTTGTTTATCCTGGCAAACTGGAAGATCTTTCGGACAACGACAACGATGATTATTAGTGCAAGGACCGCAAATATGATGTTCAATGCAGACTGGACATTAGACACAGTGATCTTGTCAGTGAATTCTTGTTCAGTCAGGTCTCCATCGACATATGCAAGGGCATCCTTTGTGAGGGCTTTTGCTTCGACTGATGAGCCTTCGACCTTAGAACTGATCCTGACGATGATCTCATTTGTATGAGGTGCTATCTCAGCCGCATTAATCATGATATATGCAAGGGTCCCTTCTTCAGTATATGTCCTAGGAAGCTCAAGGTCGACAAGGACTTTGTCATCCTGGACGCTCACCACTGGATTCTCAAGCCCGACAAAGCTAAAGACCTTTGAGAGTTGTTCCTCCATATCAGATCTGTCTTCTGGGCTGATATCAGCGGCGATGATGCCTGGAATACAAAATAACATAAGAAAGCCAACGATAAATGCGATTCTCCTCGACATAGCCTTAAAAATGCGTATTGTGGTATTTAATATTTTCTAAATGCAAAAGGACTTTTTGCATGATTCCATAGAAATTCATCCCTAAAGACACGAAAACCCAAGCAAATTCCATTAATCTGTCAAATAGATTTCAAATGTTTTATATTAATAAAGTGATTCATCCTCATTATGACGTGGTATAAGGGTAATCTGCACACACACACCTTCATGAGCGATGGCGATGCTATGCCTGGCAGGGTTGTCAAGTGGTATCAAAGACATGGCTATGACTTTTTAGTGCTGACTGATCACAATAAGTCCTCTTGGCCCATCATGTATCGTAATAAAGATGATTTTTTATTGATACATGGGAATGAATTCAGTGTGGAATCTTGCGGAAAGCCTGTGCATGTCTGTGCGCTTGGATATGAAAAAAAAGGGCACCCAAAAGCTAGCGATACTATCTCTGACACACTTCAGGGGCTTGTCGATGAAGCACGATCGGATCTTTCTGTGCCTGTGATATGTCATCCAAATTGGTGTTGGGCCTTTACTCATCGTGAGATGATGGGGTTATTTGATGCGAATCTGTTTGAGATATACAACCCAAGCCATGACTGCAACAATATTGGCGGCGGCACATCTTTTTCGACAGAAGAGATGTGGGATTTGATGCTTTCAGAAGGCAAGCGGATATTCGGCGTGGCTTCGGATGATGCGCATCATTACAGAAAACGTTTTGATAAAGGGACAGATTTTCCTGGCAGGGCATGGGTGATGGTGCATGCAGATAAGCTCGAGAAGGATTCCATCCTCATCGCGCTTGATCGAGGGGATTTCTATTCATCGACAGGTGTCAGTCTTGAAGATCTGATAATTAATAATGAGGGCATGATGATCAAGATAAAACGGCATCGTGATTGTAAATATCTCGTCGAGTATATCGGAGATGGCGGAAGAGTGCTTGAAACGCAGTATTCTGAATTATCGGAGCATTATTTCATGGCAGGGCAAAAATATACACGGGCGAACATAACTGCATCAGATGGCACAAAGGCCTGGGTGCAGCCAGTGTTTTTGAGGTGAACAAAAATGGAAAAAGTATGGGAAGTCAGTTATAGGTGCATAATTGATCATAGCGATGGTTCTGATCCGACACGCTGGAAATATCTAGTAGTTGCGGAGACTGAAACTGATGCATTCACAAAAGCGGATGGCTGTTTTGGATACAATCCAGAGAACAAGGAGCTTCTGCTCAATGGAAAATATGGTGGACATAGTTTCAGTATGTATGGTCTTGTGAAAAAAGCGAAAGAATATTCACAGAAAATCAAGCAACCAGATCTTACATTGGATTCTGATAAAGATGGTTACTCGCTCGAGGCACGGGTTTCGGATTCAGGAGATAGGCTTGAATTTGTCGTGAAGAAGAAGTGATCCAATAGATATATCCTGATAACTGTCAGGACAGCATTCTTTATCTTTGATTATGTCAAAAATGTATAAACGAACACTACACACTTTAATGTGTGGTGACGACCGCTACCGGATTTTCATGATGATAAAATAAATCTTAAAAAAAATAAGAAATAAATGATCACTTCTTGCTTTTTAGTGCAGCATGGGCCGCAGCAAGCCGCGCGATTGGCACCCTGAATGGTGAACAACTGACATAATTCAGTCCAAGATCATGGCAGAACGCGACGCTCTTCGGTTCGCCACCATGTTCGCCGCAGATACCCATCTTCATCCCTGGACGTGTCTTGTTCCCTTTTTCATGAGCGATCCTCATCAGCTGTCCTACACCGGTCTGGTCGATCGACACGAATGGATCGTGTTCAAGGATGCCTTTCTCGATATATTCAGGTGTGAACTTGCCGACATCATCGCGTGAGAAACCAAATGTCATCTGCGTCAGGTCATTTGTCCCGAAACTGAAGAATTCCGCTTCCTCTGCGATTTCATCAGCAGTGAGCGCTGCACGTGGCACCTCGATCATCGTGCCTACTTTGTAATCTAATTTGACATTGCTGTCCTTGATTATCTTATCAGCCACTTTCCGTGTGAGTGCTACAAGAGGTTTAAGCTCGTTTATATGCCCGACAAGAGGGATCATGATCTCTGGTTGAGCATCTACACCATCCTTCTTGAGCTCGACTGCCGCTTCGATGATAGCTCGTACCTGCATCTCAGCGATCTCTGGATAAGTGATCGCGAGCCTGACGCCCCTGTGTCCGAGCATCGGATTTAGTTCATGAAGTGACGCTGTCTTGTCAGCGAGCAGTTTCGCCTCGACACCCATGATCTTCGCAAGCTCTGCGATATCATTCTCTGTCTGTGGCAAGAACTCATGCAGTGGGGGATCAAGCAGCCTGATTGTGACTGGCAGACCTTGCATCGCCTTGAAGATACCTCTGAAATCATCTCTTTGCATAGGCAGGAGCTTTGCAAGTGCAAGCTTCCTCTCAGCAAGAGAACCTGCAAGGATCATCTCCCTAACAGCAGTTATCCTGTCGCCTTCGAAGAACATATGCTCTGTCCTTGTGAGACCGATGCCTTCAGCGCCGAACTTACGCGCCACTTCGCTGTCATGTGGTGTGTCTGCATTTGTCCTCACACCAAGCACCCTATGCTTGTCAGCCCATCCCATTATGGTATTGAAGTCACCTGACAGTTCCGGATCACGTACAGCTACTTTTCCGATGAACACTTCGCCTGTAGCTCCGTCAAGAGTTATATGGTCGCCTTCTTTCACAGCAAGACCACCAATGGTACATCTCTTTGCTTTTTCATCCACAGATACATCGGCGCAGCCAGAGACACAGCACTTACCCATGCCACGCGCGACAACAGCGGCGTGCGATGTCATTCCGCCACGGCTGGTCAATATGCCTTGTGCTACACTCATGCCTTTGATGTCTTCTGGTGAGGTCTCGGTCCTGACAAGAATCACTTTGTCACCACGTTCGTCCCATTCCGCCGCTGTTTCAGCGTCGAACACAGCCATACCGACAGCCGCACCTGGCGAAGCAGGAAGTCCCCTTGCTGCGACATCAGCGTTCTTCTTCGCTATAGGATCAAGCTGTTTGTGCAGCAGTTGGTCGAGCTGGTTAGGCTGGATCCTCAATATCGCTTCTTTTTCATTCAGCAGCTTCTCTGTCACCATGTCGACCGCGATCTTGATCGCTGCATGCGCAGTACGCTTTCCTGATCTTGTCTGGAGCAGGTACAGCTTCTTGTCTTGGATGGTGAATTCAAGATCCTGCATATCTTTGTAATGTTTCTCAAGATTGCTTGAGATCTCATGGAATTCATCATAAGCTTTCTTGTTTATGTTCTTCAGTTGGTCGATTGAGAGTGGAGTCCTTATTCCCGCGACGACGTCTTCTCCTTGGGCGTTCATGAGGAACTCTCCATAAAGCTTGTTCTCTCCTGTCGAAGGATTCCTGCTGAATGCGACGCCAGTGCCAGAAGTATCGCCCATGTTTCCGAAAACCATAGCCTGGACATTGACCGCTGTCCCTTTCAGGCCTTTGATATCATTGAGTTTCCTGTATGTCTCGGCCCTTGTGTTGTTCCATGAACCAAACACAGCTTCGATCGACATCTTGAGCTGTTCGACAGGATCATCGGGGAATAATTTTCCTGCTTTTTCCTTTATCATCTCTTTGTATTCGAAGACGATCTCTTTCAGATCATCGACAGTGAGATCTGTGTCGTACTCGACTTCTTTTGTCTTCTTCTTTTTATCAAGGATGTGCTCGAATTCAGCATGTTCGATACCCATGACCACATCGCCGAACATCTGGATGAATCGTCTGTATGCATCGAATGCGAATCTTTCGTTTCCGCTCTTCTTTGCGAGGGCTTTCACTGTCTTGTCATTGAGACCTAGGTTCAGTACTGTGTCCATCATGCCTGGCATGGATATAGCTGCGCCGGACCTGACAGACACAAGAAGTGGATTCTCAAGACCTCCAAAGTCAGCTTCCATCTTTTTTTCAAGGTTCTTCATATGTTCAAGGACTTCTTTCATGACTGGCTCTGAGATCTTCTCACCGGCTTTGTAGAAATCTTCGCATGCTTCTGTTGTGACTGTGAATCCTGGCGGGACCGGTATCTTGAGATTCGTCATCTCATTCAGATTAGCTCCTTTTCCGCCTAATAAGTCTTTCATGTCTTTGTTTCCTTCACCAAAGAAATAAACCATCTTTTGCTTTGTCATTGTTGATTCCTCCTCTAATTATTAGTTCTAGATACAGTTGGCAGAAATGGAGTGTTTTTTATAAATATTTGTCTCTAAACTTTAGTGGGTGAGATATGGTAATATAATGTATTACTAAAGGTCCTTTATCTTGACCCATTCGATCCCCATCTTTTCATTTATAGAATCACAGATCTCTCTTACTTTCTCTTTATGTTCGCCTAGGCCTTTCCAGTCAACAATTATCAAATCAACTGTTTCATCAGTCCGTTCAATGGCCTGTTCAATCATTTCAGAAGTCAAGTTCTCGACCTGATACTTCGGACACACATGTCCGATCGCGATATCTTCTTCTATCATCAATTTCTTGAAATTATGACAATGATGCAATCCTCCGATACCAAGAGCGACACGATATGTCTCACGATCAGCAGGTTTTGCGATCACATGTTCCACCAGATCCATAATCACAGTCGTATTTATCAATCCCGCTTTCTTATCCAGGAATTGCTCCATCGATGAGCCGATCTCTATGAAGAACACTGGTTTCTCCAAAAACGGCCCATGGTGTGTGCATTCAGTCGTGATTTCATATTCAATCCCCAGTTCTACTGCGAATTCGACCTGGCGTCTGAGACACTCTTTCAATAGCAAAGCCGGAGCGATGCACAATTCAAAATCTTTGCCTCCAAACTGCGCCTTTGACCAGTTGCCTGGCGCATGGCATGTCAGAGAATGTATATTGTTTTTAGATTCATGCTTTGTCATGAAAATGAATAGGTCCGCATCGATCTCCTTGTCGATATCTTCATTGTAGATCGATTCTTTGCTAACTGTATATATCCTTACGTCACAGGTGCCGACTGTGCAGCTAAGCACATCTTTTCCTTCGAATAGATCTCCAGTCTTCTCAAATGGATACCTCTCTATTAACTGGCTTTTCATATTGAGTCCCGCAGGGTCGATGACTGAGATGATTATAGCTATCTTATCCATGATATCAAGATACGAAAGACGAAGATATAAAAAGTTTTTGTGACTTAATGAATGCATGATCTGGTTATTATTTGGTATCTTATGTGCTATCATCTACACTGCTGAACATATCTTCAGTAAGCGTCTTGTGGATCAAGTTGATCCTTATTATGCGGCATATCTGATCAATCTTGTTGCCGCAGTATTGACTTTCCCATTTGTCATCATCTTTTGGGATATTCTTAACATAACGCCGAGAGCATTGGTCGCGATGGCTTTATTGTCTGTCATCATTGTCTTCACGCAATTCCTATACCTGAAATCAATGAAAACCGGGTCTTTATCAAAGACGATACCATTGCTTTGCTTGACACCGATGTTCACAGTGTTCTCTGCGTTTTTTTTAATCGGTGAGATGCCTGGTCCCTTGGGTTTTCTTGGGATCATGGTCATTGTTGCTGGGACTTATCTTCTGAATATCAAACAGAGATCCAGAAAAGGATTCTTTGCGCCTTTTTGTTCTATCATCGAAGAGAAAGGATCAAGATACATGTTGATTGTCGCTGTCATATATGGATTCACTTCGTCGATGAATAAATATGTGATAATCAACTCATCGATATGGTTCCAGCTCATGTGCGGATTCTATTTTCTTATACTGTTGCAGACGATCTTCTTTCTCATAAAAGACAAGGGCAGATTCCCGGCAAATGTGAAAAATGCAGCAAGTGTGGGGCTGCATAAGTTTGTCTTTATCGTATTCATACAATACGGAGTTTTGACGTTTCAGTTCATCGGACTTTCTCTTACATATACGGCATACATCATCGCGTTGAAAAGAACGACGGCAATATTCTCTGTTCTTGCAGGTTATTTTTTCTGGGACGAGAAGAAAGATTTCAGGACGAATTTTATCGGCGCGGCAATGCTTGTCATCGGTGTCGCGTTGTTGGTCTTGTGAAAAGTCAAGTTTTATAATATCTATTTGCGATAGTGCACTGCTAACGATAGAATTATTACAAAAAAACTTAATACAAAAAAGAAAAAACTAAAGACTTACCTGTGCTGTTCGTATATTCTTATCAATATGCCAGTCTGAGCAAGTATCGCAAGAACGATTATCAACAGGATCTCTATGATCGCTGCATCTTGTGAGCCTCCTCCAGAAGCGGCATTGATGAATATGTAAACGGCTGCTAAGCCAAATAGCGTCATGAGACCTCCGATTATCCATTCCAGAATGTGAGATTTAACCCGCGCTATTTTAGACACCTCCTTTTTTAAATATGAACTCCGGTATATTTATAGATATAACAGATTAATCTTATTTGAGGTTTATAAACCTTTCGGTCAAAAGTTTTTTAAACCCATCCATATACATAGAAAACAGATAAAGATGGCTGAAAAGAAGAGGTTATATAATTGGACGCTGGAATTTGTCAAGCACCGTGATCTTATGTTGCGAAGTATTATCGGGATCAAAGAAGAAGATGAATATTTCATCGTCGAGGCCAAAAACAAGAAAACAGTCTATCTTATCGCAGGAGTTTTTGGTGATGATCCTGTAAATGTGCTGGACAGATTGAAGGCCTTTACCGACTATTCCTATTCGATTGTGCTTCTAAACACAAAACCGAATCTTGATTCCCTGACAAAGAATTGGAAGCTTTTCTGTGAGGTCGGGAAGAATCTATGTCTTATATTCGTGAATCCAGATTCAGAGAATGACAAGAGATGGATGCTTTTTCCTCATACTCATTCATTGATAACTGATCCAAAATCCTTAAAACCAGGCTTGCTTGCGATGGCTGAGATGGTCGACTTCGTCTCTGATAGAGACATATCTGATTATATCTGAGGTGTTTTTTATGAGATTAAAAGAGGGGCTTGTCCATGTCTATACTGGCAATGGAAAAGGGAAGACCACTTGTGCTTTTGGTCTTGCGATGCGAGCGAAAGGATATGGGCTTGATGTCTGTGTTGTCCAGTTCATGAAAGCCAAGCCGGATAATTCTGCGAAAAGCGCTTCAAGCATAGGTATTGATGTCTATCAATTCGGTCTTGATGGATTCACAAGCAAAGGTAATCTGAGAAAAGGCGACATGACAAAAGCGAAGGATGGCCTTGATTTCGTGAAAGAATCTATCGACGAGAAACGGTATGACCTGATTGTGCTTGATGAGATCAATGTGGCATTGGATTTCGGACTTTTGAATGTGAATGATGTGCTGCATGTCGTTATCGGCAGGCCAAAAGGTCTTGAGATGGTCCTGACTGGCAGGAATGCTCCGCAGGACATCCTCGATATCGCAGACTATGTGACTGAGATGTGCGAGAAGAAACATCCTTTCAAGACAGCAGGCAAGCATGCGAGGGAAGGGATCGAGTATTGATTCAAAGAATAAATTAGATTAAATCTCTATCTCTTTTATCTCGCCTGCAGAAAGTGTATAGCAATCATCATTGAAGCATGCCTTGATGCTTTCATCGATCGCATTCTTTATATTTATCTTCTTGATATCAGATTGTATTCTATAATCCCCAGGGCCAAAAAACAGCAACGTGAGATCCTTTGATTCTTTCGGAGCGGTGATATTGATCTGGTCGCCATCTAAAGAAAATTGGACTTTTTCCCTGAGATCCATCCAGGAATCAAGCTCTGTTGCGCTCATCAGTCTGTAATCTTTCACGATAGACCAGAAATCATCAAGCGAACTATATGTCTCATTTGTGTACATGTAATAATATAATGACACCATCAGATAATCATTGAAACTCCTGATATAATGGATCTCTTTCTCAAGCAATGCTTTTGATTTGAATGATTTCAACGCCCAGTTGTCGATCAGGCTTAAAGATTGATCGAATCTTCTCAATGTGCCAGGATCGGTTGTATCACCCACATTGCTCACATAGATATCATAATCAAGATCCTCAAGGGCTTTTATCGTGTTCTCATCTGCAGAATAGAATGGCGGAATGAAACCAGATACTGTTCGGTTTGTCAATTTGCTGATTATATCGCGACCATTCTTTATCCTTGCTTTCTGTGTCTTTAGGTCACCTTTGAGTTCATCATTATGCATCAGGCCGTTCTGCAGCAATTCTCCGCCATAATGTTTCAGATAATCTAATTCAGATATCTCAAGGGAAGCCATCTTTTGCATGTGCGTCGGGATGATCGCAAGCGATGGATAGGTATCATTGAAGAATCCCTTCATCCATCTATATTGCTCTTCATCCCAGATTCCATCCATCTCATCATTCAATGATGGGAAATCTTCAAGGATCAATACCATCGGAAATTGATCCTTTGGGAACTTTGACAGTTTCACATCCTGTATCATTCCGTATTTCATGAAGAGATCTGCTTTTGATAATCTCGTATAATAATCCTCTTTCGTGAATATGTAATAATAATCTCCGTTGAAGTTCTTGTTCAGGACCAGATTGTTGTCAAGCAATATCTGCGACATCATGTCCTTCATCTTAGAGTTGCAAGAATCGTCATCTTCTTTGCAGGGGAATGCTCGCGGCACCATATAGATCGCGCTGTAATCGTATGTCTTCAGCGCATATTCAAGGTCCTGCATGCTGTAATATGCTGGGATGATCTTATTGTCGATGAAGACGCCGATCAACGGATCGGTAGTTATCACTGTGCCAAGCAGCGGGTGGTTATAAAGGAACTCATAGTTCTCTGTCACTATGGGTGGTTTAGAATATCCTCTGTAATTGGTGATATCTTTATTCTCAATAGACTTGATGTAAGACATATGAAGTAGAAATATGAGAAAGACAATGAGCAATACTTTTGATAGTCTCCCTTTTCGGACATATAACATCTGTACTACTGTCGTGATTCCATATGCGGCGAATATGACAACAAAAGGCAGGAATGACAACGTATAACGATATTCCATCCTATTTAGTCCAGTGAAATATATCAGATATACAATCAATGTTATGAGCAGGAAAAACCACCCATGTCCTTTATCTTTTTTATCTTTTGACCCGACCACGATGCATATGAACACGCCAAGCAAGGCGAAAGCAAGAAGCGGGAAATCTTTGTACATCCCGACAAAAAAGAAATCTCTGCTCGAATCATATAGCCACAAATATGTTGAATTGATCAAATTAGATGCATATATCAATGGCCTAAATGTCGCATGATACCAAGAGGATGTCTCTTTCTGATAATAGATGAAATTGAACACAAAAAATGGAAGCACAGTAAGAAATGATGAAATAAGAAAACGGATGCCATTGAAGAAGATGATCTTTCTTTGTCTTGACCGTATGAATATGGCGAATAGGAACACGCATACACTTATGACAAAAAGCGCTTGTGGGAACCTCGCAAGAAAGGCGAGCCCGGCAAAGACGCCTGCGAGATAATACTTCTGTTTCTTGTATATGCACCAAAAAGATAACAGCACAAGGAATGTCGACGGGATCTCTGTCATGATATATGAGCTATAAGTGAAGAAGACAGATGTCAATGATATAAGGAGAGCAGCAACGATCCCAGTCCACTTGTTGAATATCTCCTTTGCCAGGAAATAAGTCATATATATCGTGCCGCACGCGAACAATATCTCGAGCATTTCGTAGATGAACATGTATGAACCAGTGATCTTCCAGAAAAACCCGAAGATCAATGGGATGAGGATCGGTCTGAGTGTCTCAAGATATCCACTATTTCCAAAAGACCAGAAAAATTTGCTCATGGAGATATACACAGCTTCATCCCAGATCGGATAATGATATCTGGATGCGAAGAGGAATAGTTTTATGAGAAAGAACAGAAGGGTGATTATATAGATTGATCTATTATCACTGATGTGCTCCCATATCCTCAAATACCATTTGCTTTTCATATCAGACATCTCTCTTTGTTCATCGAGTGTTCGCATATTAATCTTGAGATCTTCTCTTTTGAATAGATCCCTTCATAACTATTATCATCTATTATCAATGTAGGTAATTTTGTGACATTGTATTGTGTCATGAGGATCTTGACCATCTTCTCTTTGTTCCACATATCCACATCTATCGGGAATACAAGCAATTCATCTTTCAGTTTTTTCTTGAAATATGTGAGCACAGTACCTTGATTTGGACATACATCGCAATTATCAGTCGAGTAAAAATATAATATATTTATAATATCATCCTGACATGTCTCTTTCACTCTTTTTGAGAATAACCAGTATCGTAAGTTATCGAGGGTATATGTCTTCTTGATCTTCTCATATTCAGCGCTGTTGAAAGCGCTACCTTTTTCATATTCCTGCACTTTCTCAAGAGAGAACGATAGATCCTCGATGCTCTCTTCAAGCGCAATTCTCAGGATCGGGCATGATTTGCTGGTATCGTCAAGCCCGCTTATATAAAGATATTGCAATTGAAGGCTTTTATAATCATCCTGCTGGAAATATGAGCTCTCTTCCAGGTATTGTAGCCTGCTGAAATCTAGTATCACACCAAGGCTGATCCCAAGACTGAATATCAGGAAAGTTATGACTCCGACAATGAGGTATAATCGTGTGTTCAGGTTCCTCTTGACTTTTTTCATATGATCACCATTTCTGTTTTTTGCCAACGATGACTTCGACGCAGACTCTTATCGCGATGAAGCTAAGGATGATGAAATATATCATGAAATAAGGTATAAGATGTATTTTTCCATCCTGTGAGACCTTGTCTTGCGTCATCCTGGCCGATTTGACCATCAATATCATCGCCCCAGCGAACAATAGGTACATTATCAATCCTGCCCCGATATCAAAATCAAGGATATTTATCGAAAGTCTCATGTTCTGAAGATAAGGCAATATATCAAATCTGATCAGGATCAATTGATGTATCTTCTCGATTGTTGGCTTCAAAAAGAACCATCCAAACGATAGCATCAGGAGTCCCGCGAGAAAATAAGATACCAAAGTGAATGGCATCTGGAAAAAACCAAAATCCCCATATTTTTTATTGAAAAGTATCTTTTTATAATTGAACAATGTCAGCAAAGTCCCTTTGTACCATCGGTTTCTTTGTTTTTGCAGGTCTTTAAGATTATTCGGTGCGACAGTATATACAAGCGCATCGCTGCATTGCCTTATCTTATAATGTCTCTCTTGCAGCCGGTATGCGATCTCTTGGTCTTCGACAAGAGAATTCGTGTCAAATCCACCAATCTTCTTGATATATGCTGTCTTATAGGTCGAAAACGGTCCCGGCGCGACATAATTACATTCTATATAACCCATGAGCTTTATGATAAGCATCGCGCTCATATATTCAAGTCTTTGGAATTTCTGCAACCAGGTCTTTGGTTTGTAGACTTTCATCACTGGTGTGAGTAGCGCAAGGTCAGGTTCAGCCTCAAAGCGTGCCATCATGTTTCTTAGGGCATCTTTATGCACAAACGAATCAGCATCAAGGCAAGTGAAATATTCTGTGTCTATCTTTTTCAATGTATTGTTCAGCGCATTCGCTTTGCCTGAGTTCTTTTGATAGATATGCTTGATATCAAAATCTTTATGTGCTCTGATGAATCTTTCGGTCACTTTTTTGGTGTCGTCAGTCGATCCATCATTCATCACAATGATCTTGAGCATCTTTTTAGGGTAGTTCAATGAGATGATCGATCTCAATGTCTTGATTATTGTCTTCTCTTCATTATATGCAGGGACTATGATTGTGACTGTTTTTGGTTTCTTTAAAGTAAATTTTTTACTCAATTCTTCCTTTAATCTCTTGTTGTTCGTCAGATAGAAGAGCAGCCAGAATATACAGAAGTAAAGACCAAAAAAGTACGCTATCCATATGATGATCCTGAAGACCATTTCGGCAATTTCCATCTAATTCCTCTCAAATATCATTTATTTTGTATATCTCGACCTTATTGTTTTTAAATATATCTTTGAAGATCTCACTATTTCTGAGCAGGAACAGCATGCCTTCTTCTTCTTCTCTGCTCCATACTAAGCCATTCTTCATTTTGCTGTCGATGAATAGATACTTTATATCATGTTTTCGCATCAATGATAATACGACTTCAATATCACGTGATGCGAAGATCTTAGCAGAATCATCCAAAGCATTTTGCATCGCAAGTCTGTTCTTGCTCGGCACCGATGTGGTCAATGCATTTTTTCCGCCTATCGACTCTATCCAGATACCAATTGATTGATGACTTAATACAGTGCCTGGCTCCTGTCCTTTCAAAAAGGACAAGGCTTCGTACATCTCTTTTGAAGGGTCGCTCTCTGTGATCCTGTTGACATAAGCGAGTGAAGAGAACACAAGCCCGCAAGCGATGATAAATATAGTCAATTCTCCAACGAGTTTCAAGTTCCAATCCATGTTTATTATCGAGATGAACCCTATCCCGATGAAGATCGCGGATATGATATAGATATAGATATTGATCTCATAGCTTGCGCCAAGCGCGAGAAAGAACAATATGAGCAATAATATATAGATCGGAAAATATCGTGAGCGCATCTTCCAGGTGACGATGATGCCGACGAAAAGCAATAACAGATCGAATATCCCGAATCCGAATGGACTTCCAAGGTCGCTCACCAGATTTTTGAAGATGCCAGATACATCTCTATCTTCTGTGTTTGCGTGTTGATTACTTGTGTTATATGGTGAAAGGACATAGCCAAGACTTAGCAATGCGATGAAGATGATAAGGAACAAGGTACCCCTCTCTTTTTGTTTCATATATGTGAAGATCAATAAGAAAAGTATTGTGGTGATTGTGCTTAGCCATCCAAAACAGAATATGAGTATCCCTATCGGGATCGCAAGATACTGCCAAAAAGTATTGGTCTTTGATACCAGATATATCACAAGTATGTTCAGGAATATGAGCATCGAGAATATGTTTGATGTCGAGAACGTATAGATAAATGGGGGCGAGATAATCAATACAACAAGGATGAAGAAAAGTGTCGTCTCTGTGAACCTGCATTTCCTCAGGACAATATATGCAAAAAATAGAGACATGAGCCCAAAGACGAGCGGCAACATACGTGACGCGAATGCATCGGAAGTGACCTTTGAAAAGGCATCCAAAAGCAGATTATATGGATTTATCTGCCATCTGCCATATGATGATGGCACAAGAAGGTCTTTTGCATCTATATCCTTCGTGATATCCATCTGAAGATATGATTCATCACCAATAAGTATGCTGCCTGCTTTATGCCATCTGAGAAGATGGACAGAGCATATCACCATCAAGGCAAGAAACATCAGACCCATGAAATATCCAATTTTCTGGATCTTTCTTTTTTTGCTTATTTTTCGTGCATGGATAGGTTCCATTTTTTGATCCTCAGATTATACATTTAGATTCATATATCTGGATGACTGAATCATAGACCAACTCGAAGCATCTTTTGTCATTTACATATTCTAATCTTTCGATCTTCAATATATTTTTTGCATACGGCGAAAAGAAGATGTAATCTATGTTGTATTTTGTAAGCAATTCAATCGCTTCAGTCTCATAATGTGTGGTATAGATTGTTTGTATGTCTTCTACTATTTCATCTATGTTATCTATCAACAAGTAATTTGTGTCTAATAATATCTTCTTCTTCGCGATCGCTGTTATCAGATTCCCTTCCTCTGGCAGACCAAGGACGATTGAATTGTTCTTAAGGTTGTCTTTCATCCACATAAGGCTGATCATAGTATCATGATCAATGCTGTTGTCGACAGTATTTTTTGCATAGCTCAATGATGGCATGATAGATGTGATGCCGATGATCATCAGGATCAATATGAATGGGATAGCATAGAATCTTGCGAAGCTTGTTTTTTCGATGTATCTGAATATCCCATCATAAAGTCTTGCAGCTAATATAGCAAGAGTCACTCCAAGATACATAAGGCCGATCTCAAGCGCGATGAGGCGTAGATAAAGAAGTATGCTTGTGACCAAGACAAGAGATATGAACAAGTATATCTTTGTATTTTTTTCAACAAATATGGATTTGTATATTACGATTATGCCAAAGATCACCGGCACCATGCCTATATTGTAAGTGGCTTTGAGGATATTTGTGTCTGCAAAAAAATTATTATAAACAAAAGAGGGGATGTTTTGCCATATAATGGCAGGTCCATATAAGAAGAAGGCATTTTTGTAGAACAAGATGATGACCCATATGATGAATAGTGATGAGAATAATATGAGCTCTAGTTCTGCTCTTGGTTGCCTAATCTTTTCCATTTTCACGAGCAGCATGTATAATAAATATACCGGGATCAGGATTATAGCTGAAGCATGGATGAATGGAAGGAGCACCAGTATGGCAAGATAAAGATATAAGTAAATATCTAGCTTTATCTTGGTGAAGCAATACATCACAAAAAATAATGCTGGAAGCGCCAGGCTGTGTGGTGTTGTTGTATTCAATGCGCTTTTTACAAATAGGATGGGCATAAACGCAGTCAGGATCGAACTGAATAGAGCTGCGCTTTCGCTGCCAGTCAATTGCTTTGCGACAAGGAACACTATAAGTACAAGCGAAGAGCCAAGTGTTGCTGATATTATCTTTCCGGCGAGGCCGATTGGTATCAGATAGCTTATTCCTGCAATAAAATAATAGAAGAGCGGTGGATTCACTATGAATGTATTTTCGTCTTTCAACGGGTCTTCAAGAAGGGGGATTCCAGTGTTTGTTATTGAATCTATCTCACGTATTGTATAATACGACTTGTCTGTTGAATAATAAGGCGTCTGGAAGGAATAGAACAATCTAAGTTCGATAGTCAACACTAAGACAAGTATAAGGATGATATGGCTAATCCTTGGTCTGAAACCCATTACCTAAACCTCCATATATTCTAGAAATAACAGAATACCTTTAAAAAACTATTGCAAAAAGAAAAAATCAATATGTCTATTGTGCTGTGTCAGCTTCTACGACTTCAAGCGTGACCTGGGCTGATGCTGGTGGCTGTGCCACTTTAAGCGTGACTTTTCCGCCTCCATTCGAGCCAGAACTTCCGTTTGGTACACTTGTAAAATCATCATAAGCCGAAGTGACAAGGACAGTGCCTACAATCGATATAATCATCGCAGCCACCACAAGGGCAAGCACGATCTTGTTTGAAACTTCTGCCATCTCTTGTCACCTATCAGCTATAAGCTATCGCTAATACCGTCATCGATGCCTCTTTGACACCTGCAGTCGCGTTGCTTGGGACAGTCACGTTCAGGCTGATGTTGCCTTTACCAGCGACACTAAGGTTATTGATGATCCAGGCAGGTGTGGTGGATTCACCAAGCTCTACAAAATCGGTTGGACAGACCTCGCCGCTTTTTTTGGTGCGGTTGCATCTCACAAATACACATTTTTTATCGTCATCTGCTGTTCCGCCGCAATTAGACGCTCCATGGCCTTCTGGGAAAAGATTGAGGTCATCAGGCCCATATATACTCACATTGATCCTGACAGAACCATCGTTCCTCACTACGAAGAAATCTCCGTTCGTGCTTAGTTGCTCGCTCCAGTTCTGTTGCATTACCTGCATAGTCCCAAATTCAATGAGATTATCTGTAAGATTGACAAATGCATTCGAGGCGACTGTCAGGTTGACAGTACCGACATCAGTGCTAGATAATCGACCAGTCACATCCATCAGGCCTTCCATCTTCTTGACGCTTACAAGTGTGCTTAAAACAGATATAGCGAGTGCCGCAACAACAAGGATCGTTAAGGTTCTGCTTGAGATTTCCTTCATTAACATACACCTCTTTGGATAATATAATCATCATTCAATTTAGTTGGATAGCCCATTACCTCTAACCTAATTCATAGTAGAATAAAAAGAATGTTATAAATGTTTCGAAATCCGTTAGATTTAAGAACACAAAATAGTTAAATTGTAAGTGGCCACCTTTAAAACATGAGGTACTACTTTTACAGAGTAAAAAATCCTTTGGATTGTCTTGTTGATAAAAAAATCAAGATAGATTACACACCAGAACCTATAGGGGATGGCGATATGGTTGTCGCTTTCTTCGCAGGTTCGCTTGAAATCATCGGCCAATTCAGAAAAGAGGGCGATTTTTTATTGCCAATCAATGTTTTTGATAAAAAGCCAGACATACGGACTTTTTATGATCGACTTTCTTTTGTAGAATTTGTCTCGGACCGTACATATAAATTGTTCTCAAAAAAAACAAGAGAAGTAAAAAAAGAAGATTTTGAATTATTCAATCCTCTATCTTGATGCATTGCTTTGGACATTGCACTTCACATGATCTGCAAGCGATACATTCGCTCTCATTCTTCACAGATATCTTCTTGTCTGTCTTCTCAAATACTTCCATCGGACAGACTTCTGTGCATGTGCCACATAATGTGCAATTCTTTGGATCAAGCTTCACTTTTGGCATCGTCAACACTCGTATCTTCCAAAACAGCTTCTTCTTCTTCTTCTTCTGGTTTTGCTTCTTCTTCAGAAGTCACTTCGTCTTCTTCAGTGATTGAACTGTCTTCGTCCTCATCTTCAACTTTCATCTGTTCTATCTTTTCAAAAGTGAGGATGTTTCTGTTCTTGCGTTTGTCTTCTTCAGTCAGTTCAAGTTTTCTGATTTCGCAGTTCTTCAATGGATAGATGTTCCTAAGTTTCTTTGCGAGTTCTTTTTGGAGCTTATATCCCACGATGTCTGCGACAACATCTTCATAAGATGTGTTGTTTAGATATTCCACGAGATTTCTTCTAAGAGCGCTTCGTAGATCCCTTTTTACAGAGCTTCTTGTATTTGCGATTGTAAGCATCATAGGTTTAATCCTGACAAGACGATTGTCTTTTGTCTTCGCAAGGAAAGATTCATCAAGTCTGTCTTTTGATCTTCTCACTCGTCGTTTGATCGCTGAAGGCAAAATCTCAAATTTGATGACTTCAGTTATAGCATGGTGATCTTTATAATCGATTATCTTGAATGCGATCTCGGTATCTTTCTTTTTGATATCATTTGTCAGGGCCATCATGTTCTGTGTGATGGTCTTTCCTATCAAGTCTTGCGGATTTTCTATCAGTGTCTCGCCAATCAATGCTTCTCTGAACAATTTTGTCGCGATGATCGGTTGCCATTTCTTTTTCTTCCAATTGTCTACTGTCTTTGTAATCTTTCTCTTTGCCATTATTTCACCTTCTAAAAATGAATATCTCTAGTTATAATACATAGAAACTAGTTCTATACAGAGCGGTACTGGTTTGGTAATGGCTATCCTTTTTAAAGCTTTCGGATATAAGGGTGCTGTAGAAAGTCATCTTCTCTTGGAGATATATGTCCCTTTTTTAAGCTTTGAGCACCCTGCCCTATGGTCAGCGTGCGCTGTTTTGCCCTGTCTGTCAGACCTTATATACATGATGGATCAAAAATAGCAGGGGCAGACTTGTGTCTGGGCCGCTTTAAGCGGTCCGGGACTCTGCGAAGCGGAGATATGAAATAGATCTGGTATCGGTGATCAAGACAAGACTTTCTACAGAGCCGGATATAGGTCCTAAGCAGGATCGAATCGGTTCAAGGGGTAATGAAGAGCTCTGCTACCTTATTTATGAATTTATCCAGTTCACAAGAAATCATGTTTAAAAGAAAATCACTTTTTAGTGCCGACTCTTCTCTTTATGGCTTTATCTATCTCAGCCAGGAGGACTGTCATATAATTGCTCCATTGGTAGTTGTTAATTATTCTTGTCCTGTTCTTCTTGCCTCTTTCATGGAGTCGTGCAAGTGTTTCTTTTGAAGCTGTTATTATCGCTTTTTCGAGAGCTTTGCTATCATCGATCTTATAGAAGAAATTTGTCGGTCCATAACATCTTTTCAGGATTGGGTGGCCTGGTGTGACTATCGGTTTTTCCATCGACATATATTCGAGGCCTTTGCATGGAATCCACCAGAAACCAAGCTTGCGTAGGATTCTATATTTGTTTGTATTAAATGGTGTCAGGCCGATATCTGCTGTCTGGATATAATAAGCCATATCTTCATATGGCACATATGAGACAAGTGTGATATTTGACAGATTGTTTGTCTTCACAAAATCATATACTCTATCTGGGATGTTGCCGACGATCATGAAGTGCATATCTTTGTCATTGACATATTTTTTCGCGATCGGCAGGATATCTTCTGCTCCATGCCATGGACAGAAGCTTCCATGGAATATGAAACATCGCAGGTTCTTGTTTCTTTTCCTGGCATCAAGGAGATTCTTGATATTTTTCTTTACCCTGTCTGGCATTTCCCCCCTTGGTTTCATTATGTCTGGGTCAGTGCCTTCGATTATTTCGATTGTCTTGCTATCGTATCTTTTTGGGACGATTGATCTTAACGGCACATCTAATATATCTGCCTGATTATACTGGAAATCCCTAAGTTTCTTAAGCATCGCGATGAGCAAGTGGTTCTTGACATCTCCTTGATCGATAGCCTCTTCTACATGCGGACCAATAAATTCAAGGACAAGCGGGATATCAAATATCTTTGAAAGTATTGCGCCTGCTCCGCCTATCGGAGAGAACCTTTCAAGTATGACATCCTGCTTCTTTATAAAACTCCGTCGCGTAAGCGCTTTTAGACTGTGCAGGATAGAGAAATATGCGCCGAAGCGTATCTTGTTCCTGATGATATGGACGCCTTTGTATATCTCATCTTTTTTCTGGCCAGGACCTCTGTTTGCGAGCACAGTGACATTATGGCCTAACTTCATCAACTCTCTGGCTTCACCAGTGATTCGATAGGTCGCAGCAGTCCCTCCTGGGATAGTCTCCCCGACGATATATAATATGTTCAGCATTTTATCAATCGCTCATGAAATCCAACTGGAATTTCCCTTTAGATATATCTCAGATATCATAAATCCGGTTTATAAATGTTTGTTTGCCCCACAATACTTACTGATCAAAGCCAGGATGTTTAGAAAGTCAGATAAAATAAGATATCATGGCTCGTCTGGCAGAAGGCATTTCCCGGCGTTAATTTTATATATCCGATGACACTTTCTGCCATTGTACTATCAATGAGGTTTAACTATGTTGAAATTCGGGATTGTCGGATGTGGAAGGATCTCTCAGAAACATGTAAAGGCACTTCTTGATGCAAAAGACGCGAAGCTCAGTGCCATATGTGATATCAAACCAGAAACGATGTCTTCTCTTTCAGAGAAAATCCCTTTCGAGGTCAAAAAATATCTTTCATACGATGATTTTCTTGATTCCGATATAGATGTGGTCTCTATCTGCACGCCATCTGGTCTGCATGCTGAGATGACGATAGCAGCCGCGAAAAAAAAGAAACACGTGCTTTGTGAGAAACCGATGGCGATGACCCTTGAAGATGCTGACGCGATGATTAAGGCGCATCAGAATGCCGGCACATTTCTTATTATCGTGAAGCAGAACCGGGAGAATCCTGCGATAAAACTTCTGAAAGAAGCGGTCGATGCAGGCAGATTCGGAAAGCTCCTGATGGCGAACGCGACAGTTAGGTGGACACGACCGCAGGAATATTACGATCAGGATCCCTGGAGAGGGACTCCTGAGATGGATGGTAGTGTCCTTTTCAATCAGGCTTCGCACCATATCGATCTTCTGCAATGGTTCCTAGGTCCAGTACGATCTGTGAAAGCATATGCAGAGATACTTGACCATGATATCAAAGTCGCAGATTCAGCTGTTGCGGTCCTGAAATTTGAATCAGGCGCGATCGGATGCGTCGAGGCGACCACATGCACTTATCCAAAGAATCTCGAAGCATCTATCACTGTGCTTGGAAAGACTGGCAGTGTGAAGATAGGGGGTATCGCAGTGAACAGGATAGAGACCTGGAATTTCTCAGATAGATCGCCATCGGATTCAGATATCGATTCATATTCAACCGATCCAAAAAGTGTCTATGGTTCTGGCCATAAGGTTTTATATCAGAAAGTCATCGATGCTATCTTAGGCAGGCGGAAAAACCCAGTCGACGGTAATGAAGGAAAGAAATGTCTTGAGATAATACATGCGATACATAAGTCCGCAGATACTGGAAAGGAAGTGTTTCTGAAATGACAGGCGATAGAGATATCAAGATGGGGGATAAGATTCCTTTGAATGATCTGAGACGTCAGCATGAAACCATTATGGTTGAGTTGAAAGCTGCATTCGATGATATACTTGAGCAATCATGCTTCCTGAAAGGAAAGCCATTGAAAGAATTCGAGGCTGCATTCGCGAAATATTGCAGTTCGTCATTCGCCGTCGGCGTCAGTAATGGCACATGCGCGCTTGAGCTTGCGCTTGAAGCATGTGGCATCGGTGAAGGAGATGAGGTTATATTGCCAGCCCATACTTTTGTCGCTACTGCTGAAGCGGTGCGTACAGTCGGAGCGAAAGTGAGGTTCGCAGATGTCGATGAGAAGACTTATCTTGTGACTGTCGACACGATAAAGCATGTGATGACTGCGAAGACAAAGGCAATCCTATGCGTACATCTTCATGGACAGATGTGCGATGTAGAGAAAATATCAGAATTCGCAAAAAAGAATGATCTTATTTTCATCGAAGATGCTGCTCAGGCTCACGGCGCACGTTTTGGGAAGTATGGTCCAGGACAATTATCCGATGCGGCAGCTTTCAGTTTCTATCCCGGGAAAAATCTTGGTGCTCTTGGTGATGCTGGCATCGTTGTCACGTCTGATGAGAAGATTGCTAAGAAAGTCAGGCAGCTTGCCGATCATGGCCGTGCCTCCGGGTCGAAATATGAGCATGCGATCTCTGGATACAACAAACGAATAGATACATTGCAGGCGCGTTTCCTCTCTGTGAAATTACCCTATCTTGATATGTGGACAGAAAAGAGACAGGCGATCGCCAGGCGTTATGATGAAAGTTTGAAGGGTTGCGTCACGACCCCATATTGTGATCCAAAGGCATATCATGTCTATCATCATTATATCATACTTGCCGACAGGCGCGATGAGCTTTGCGAACATCTGGATAAGGATGGGATTTCGTGGGGTAGGCATTATCCGATACCTGTGCACAAGCAACCATCATTTAGTGGAAGCGCGGCGTCAGTTGTCTCTCTTCCAATAACAGAATCTATCGTGTCGAAGTCGCTTACACTCCCACTCTTCCCAGAGATGACTGATGATGAAGTGCAGAGAGTCATCGATTCAGTGAGATCTTTCTATGATAATTGATCGCTGAGCTTCTTCGCTATGTACATTCGTCCGATTTGGTTGAGATGTTCTTCTGCAGAATCTGAATCTCTGAACGCTTGATGTGTCAGGTCAAATTTCATGTCGATGATGGGTGTCGAATACCTTGAAGCGAGGTCTGTGATGGATCTTGCGTTCTCTGTGACGATGGCGCGGAAATCTTCACCGAAATTTTTCTCGCCTAGATCCACATCGACAGGATTTATGTATAATAAAACAGGTATATCATTCTCATTGTAATTTGACAGCATCCTTTCGAAAGCAAGATACTGGTCATTATCTTTGTCGAACTGATACAGATACATCTCTGCCAGACGTACTTTCGCCCCCCCATATCTTTGTTCTAGTTCTAGCAGGTCCTTACGCTGTCCAAGCGCTGTATCATTCACATATATCTGCGCTTCATCAGATATCTCTTGCTCTTTCTCAAGTATCTTCGGTGTGTTGGCAAGTAGCAAGTATAGGCGGGTGTAAAGTGTATCCAACGGATTGTTGCCTGATCTATAAGTGGCCTTCTCTATCTCGAATCGGGGTTTGGCATAGATATAATCTGGTCCAAAGAAATTTAGGATGACGGATACGATGACCAGGTTAGGCCTCTTATCCTGCCGGATTATATAGTCGCTTATGCTTTCATATACTTTTGGATCATATCCTTCAGTCGTTATCGGATAGACCTTTCGTCCGTCAGGGAGAAAACTTCCAAGCATCTCTGGTATGCTGCGTCTGTCTGTGTCCGAGCTAGCATACTGTTTCGTGATGGAAGCTCCGACAAAGATGATCCCCTCTTCATCCTTAAGCCCATCTTTCAATATCTCCAGCTGCGGGATAGAGAAGAAGAACTGCTGAAGTATCAGTGCGGAGACTAGCAGCAACAGGTTGAAGCCGATGAGTTTAATCCAAAATTGTCTTTTCATTTTTGGCACCTAAAACTGGAAATATAGGAATTGCGCGCCAGGATTCACGCCAAGGAATATTATTCCAAGTGCTATGGCCAGATATATCGGCCAGCGGATCCATATGGGTTTGTCTGATAGGAATTTTCGCATCCTCATGTGTTCTTGCATGTAATGTATCATCACAAGGAACGCTATCAGGCCAAACGCCGTGATAAGGTCGTTCTTGCTCACGATACCTCCAAGCGGCCCTACGAAATCAGCGAATCTGAAGCTTAATGTCGTGATTGATCTTCTTATGATGTGGAATGCATCCGAGATGCTGTTCGCTCTGAAAAATACCCATGCGATGCATACAAGGACAAATGTCTGAGCTGCTTGCCAGACGCGATGTATGTGTGGATAATTGATTATGCCTGACATCTTTGCAAGCTCTTTTCTTGATCTGTCTGTGATGATCGCGAGGATCAGATATGTCCCATGCAACGCACCCCATGCGACAAAAGTCCATTTCGCTCCATGCCATAGTCCGCTCACGATGAATACGACAGCTAGATTGAAATACCATCTAGGCACTTTGACCCTGTTTCCACCCAATGGGATATATAAGTAATCTTTGAACCAAGACGACAATGATATATGCCATCTTTTCCAGAAATCTGATACTGAACTCGCAAAATATGGGCGCTTGAAATTATCCATAAGCCTTATCCCGAGAACCTGCGCTGATCCTATCGCTATATCAGAGTATCCTGAGAAGTCGCAATAGATCTGCATCGCGAAGAAGAATGTCGCAAGCATAAGATGCGCTCCCATGAATGAATCGGGATTGTTGTATATCGGATTGACGATCAAAGAGAGGCGGTCTGCGATGACAATCTTCTTGAACAATCCCCAGAGCATCAGTTTGAGTCCGTCAGTGATGCGGACATAATCAAAGCGATGCTCGACCGAGAACTGGGGCAACAGATTCTTCGCTCGCTCGATCGGTCCTGCGACGAGCTGTGGGAAGAACGCGACATACACTGCGAACTTCCCGAAATGCTTCTCTGGTTTTATCTTTCCATTATAGATGTCTATCGTGTAGCTAAGTGTCTGGAATGTATAGAACGATATCCCGACAGGCAATAACACATTCAGGTATGGCATGCTGAAATCGATGCTGACCATCCTCAGTATCTCCCTCAATGAGTCTGAGAAGAAATTGAGATATTTGAATGCGAAAAGAAGGCCGAGATTCGAGAACAGGCTGAGGTAGAGATATATCTTCTTTTTTGCCTTGCTCTTCTGGCTGCTCATCTTCAGTCCGGCGTAGTAATCTATCGCTGTTGAGATGAGTATGAGTATGATATATTCAGCTTTCCAGCTCATGTAGAAGTAATAGCTGCTGATCAACAGCAGTATCCATCGCCTGTTCTGCGGAAGCAGGAAATAGGCTACGCTGACGATCAGGAAAAATGCGAAAAAGTGGAATGAATTGAAATACATCGTAGTCACCACGGATTGGTGTGACTAAGGTGACATCGGTTTTTTAAACTTTTGGTGGTCATGACGACTTTTAGCGATGGATATCATAGAATAAGGAAAAAGTGCCCCGACTGGAGGGCTGAGATGGGGCGGGTAGATGGGGGGATACCATAATTGTCCACGTAAATTAGAAGATTTTATAAACTCTGTGGACAATATATCTTATGTGGCATATGTAGAAAAAATCAAGAATCCATCTGGGAACATCAATTATTATCTTACAAAGACTGTAAGACTTGGCGAAGATAGATTCAAGAAGATACGTGTTCCATTTGCGAAAAGACCCACAAAGAAAGAGATTGAGGCAGCGCTTGAGGAGATTGACAAAAAATATCGGTCTGTTGCAGTAGAAGATTTTTTGTCTACAAAAGAAATAGGAGCATTCGAAGAGATCAAGGACGCATATGACTCCTTTATCAAGAGCATTCCAACCACTGTGCGTGAGAACGCAGAGCAGGATTTCTACATCCGTTTCACATACAACACCAATGCTATTGAAGGCAACAGATTGACTCTCAATCAGACAAAGATGATTCTGAGCGATAAAAGGATACCCACTGGTGTAGAAGCCCAGGAATATAACGAGGTCATAAACGGCAAAGATGCCTTTGATCTCATCAAAGGATATAATGGAAAACTGACTATCGATTTCCTCGAAAAGATCAATTATGAAATCACTAAGAATACAAATGTCCAGTTCCAGGGAAGGATAAGGGTCTTTCCGGTCTTCATAACAAACACAGAGCATAAACCGCCTGAAGCAGAACGAGTCAGACCAATGCTTCTGGAAGGATTCAGGATCGCCAACAAGAAAAGCCACCATATTTTGGTCCGTGCATTTATGCTCCATGGCCTTGTTGCGCATGTGCATCCATTTGAAGATGGAAACGGACGTACTGCCAGAGTGCTTATGAACTGGTTTTTGATAAAACACAATTACCCTAAGTTCTACATCCCCGTAGATAAGCGTGATAAGTATTATGACGCACTCGGTTTCTACGATAGAGGAGATTATGGGGAATATTGCAAAGCGATGTTTAGCTTAATTATGGGCCAATACAAGAAGGCGTGATTGTCCACAATAATTTGATTAAAATATAATTTGCGTGGACAATTAACACATTGTATCACATCCTCCGAGATGAAGTAATAAGTGCCCCGACCGGGACGTTCAGGAGAAGAGCACTCAGCTCAAGGCTCCATTTGAACCCGGGTCTTTGCCTTACCTTGGCGTTCGGTTTTAGCCGAACGACCTCGAAAGGGCAAAATGATTGGCCGGACTACACCATCGGGGCATTAAGGTCCGAATGAATATGATTTTGTTTCGTGGGCTTGAGCGTCAGCGAAACCCACGCATTTGATGAAACTTTGTTGCCAAAGTTTCGGCGGAATGATTGGCCGGACTACACCACAAGGAAATGCGTAGCATTTCCTGTGCAGGAAGCTTCGCTTCCTCGCATCGGGGCATTGATGTCCGTTTGATTTTGATTATCTGCGTTGATTGGAACTGGTTTAAATACTTTCCGTCTTTTGTATAGATCGATAATAATTGGATGACACGCATTTCATGAAACTATCTATGCAAGTCTCAATGGAAAAAACTATGGGCCCGATGGGACTTTCAGTCAAAACGGCTTTAACAGTTTTGATTTTGAACCCATGACCACCGGCTCTCCTAGATCCTGTAAAGAACACAGGCCATATAAGACCGGCGCTCCATTGCCTAAAATGGTCAAGCTCACCATACTTTTCCAGGCTGAGCTACGAGCCCATAATTGAATTTTAGGGAAGCCGTATTTAATTTAAATATGTTTCGAATAAGGGGATTGATATCATTGTTCTTCGCACTCGACATCATCTGAATGAAATATATGCAAACGATAGCACTTGTGACGGAGTCACAGCTGCTCTGCAAAAAGATCATTAATCAGAACAAAGCTATCGCTAACCCAAAATAAAATATTAAGAAAATAAATCTTCAAGAAAAAAATCAGACCATCTCGATCTCGATGTTGAGACCTTCTGGGATAGGGACACGCATGACCAATCTGAGGGCTCTCTCATCGATACTTAGGTCGATGAGTCTCTTATGCACCCGCATCTCATATCTTTCCCATGTCGCAGTCCCTTCACCGCATGGACTTCTCCTTGTTGTGATCTTCAATCGCTTTGTAGGGAGTGGGATCGGGCCTTTTAGCATGACACCAGTCTTCTCTGCGATCTGCCTTATGTTGTTACAGACCTGATTGACTTTCTCAATGTCTGTGCTTGCGAGTTTGATTCTTGCTTTTTGCATTTTTGCCTCTCTGAGGGGTTTGATGTAATTTATAAACTTTGTGGTCCAGCGTCATGATAAAATTTTACCTTACCATGAAAAAGATAAAAACAAAAAGAGGAGCTAAACTTAGCTCTTCTTCACGACGTCTATGCACATGCCTGCTGCGACTGTGGAACCTGAATCCCTGATCGCGAACCTTGACATATGCGGTATCTCCTTCTGCTTCTCGATGCAGACAGGGACGCATGGTTTGACTTTGATTATCGCTGCGTCGCCATTCTTGATGAAGTCTGGGTTCTCCTCAAGCACTTCACCAGTAGCTGGGTTCAGTTTCTTCTCGATCGCTACGACCTGACATGCCACCTGTGCAGTGTGGATATGGAAAACTGGTGTATATCCTACTGTTATGACAGATGGGTGGTTAAGTACAACAATCTGTGCTGTGAACTCAGTCGCGACAGTTGGTGGATTGTCTGGATGACCAAGGACATCTCCTCGTGCGATGGATTTCTTATCGAGTCCTCTTAGGTTGAAGCCGACGTTGTCTCCAGGTTCAGCTTTCTGCAGCTGTTCGTGGTGCATCTCGATTGTCTTGACTTCGCCAAGCACTCCTTTTCCATCTCTTCCTGGGACTATTATGACCTTGTCGCCGACCTTCATGACACCAGTCTCGACTTTTCCTACTGGGACTGCGCCGATTCCTGTGATGTTATACACATCCTGAAGAGGTAGTCTTAGAGGAAGTTGTGTCGGTTTCTCTGGAACACTTAATTCATCAAGCGCTTCAAGAAGTGTCTTTCCGCTGTACCAGCCCATGTTCGCTGATTTCTTTGCGACGTTGTCTCCTGGCAATGATGCGACTGGGATGAACTGGACTGCGTCTGCTTTGTATCCGACACTCTGGATAAGTGCTGTGACTTCTGCGACGACAGCTTCGAATCTTGCTTTGTCATACTTGACGAGGTCAAGCTTGTTGACTGCAATGATCAGCTGGTTCACACCAAGGGTCTTTGCGAGATAGATGTGCTCTTTTGTCTGAGCTTGTACACCATCGCTTGCGTTTCCTGAGACGACGAGCACTGCTGCGTCAGCCTGTGAAGCGCCAGTGATCATATTCTTGATGAAATCTCTGTGGCCAGGTGCGTCGATTATTGTGAAATCGTATTTTGGGGTCTCGAATCTCTTGTGAGCGAGATCGATAGTGACTCCTCTCTCTCTCTCTTCTTTAAGATTGTCCATGACATATGCGAATTCAAAGCCAGATTTTCCAAGCTCTGCCGCTTTCTCTTTGAGCTTCCTCATCGCAGCTTCGTCGATTGTGCCGCTATCAAAAAGGAGCCTTCCTACTGTTGTTGATTTTCCGTGATCTACGTGTCCTATGAACACAAGATTCATGTGTGGTTTATCTTTTGCCATTTGGTTTACCTCCAACTCTCATCTAATCTTAAGTGTGGATTGAATTTCAATCCGTCTCTATTTAAATATATTTTGTTAGGAAACAGAAAGCTTATATATAAAACTTTCTCATGCTTCCTCATTCGGCAGCCTTTTTAATGCCCTTTCTTTCTCTGATCTGGTTGACGTATTTGTCCTGAAGCTCACCAGGCACTCTATCGAATGTCTGATCGACTAGGAATGAGTTGCCTCTTCCTTCTGTCGCGCTTCTCAGATCGCTTGACAATCCGAACATCTCAGCGACTGGCATTTTTGCCTTTACTTCAACAGTCATGCCTTCTTGCTGCATGTCAAGGAGCTGGCCTCTCTTGTTCTGGACAAGTTTTGAGATCTCGCCCATGAATTCGACAGGTGCTTCGAACATCATAGTCTGCAGAGGTTCGAAAAGTGTCGGATTAGCTGTCGCGAACGCGCCTCTGATACCTTCTCGTACTGCCGGGTACAACTGTGCCGGACCCCTGTGGATTGCGTCTTCATGAAGCTTGGTATCGACAAGCCTGACTTTGACATTGACACATGGTTCGTTACAGATAGGACCTTTTCTCATGACATCTTCGAACATGTCAAGGACCATCTCCATGATCTCGTTGATATGTACTTCTCCTCTGGTCTCATCGACAAAGATGTTTCCATTGTAGATGTCACGCACTTTCCTTGCGACTTTTGTGTCCCAGCCCATCTCCTGAAGCTTCTCCCATACAGATCTGTCTTCTTTCTTGCATCTGCCGCTTGGGATATCTCCGTTCTTGATCGCCAATGCGACCTCTGGTTCAAGAGCCTCGACTTCAAAGTATAATTTATTGTGTTTGTTTGGTGATTTTCCTTCAGCACATTCAGTCGATTTCTTTGTGACAGTCTCTCTGAAGACGACAATCGGTGCTGATGTCACAATCTGCACACCTTTCTCTGTCCGTATCCTGTTCTCGATGACTTCGAGATGCAGTTCTCCCATGCCACTGATCAGGTGCTCTCCAGTCTCTTCGTTGATCTCGACAGTGAGTGTCGGATCCTCTTTGTTGACCTGTCTTAGTGTCTCGACGAGCTTTGGAAGATCCACTGGACTCTTCGCCTCGATCGCCTTTGTGACGACTGGATCGAACAAGTGTTTGATGGCTTCGAATTCTGTCATCTCTACAGAAGAGATTGTCTCTCCTGAGAAGACATTCCTAAGACCGACAACACCGACGATGTTTCCTGCTGATGCGGAATCGATGAGTTCTCTCTTCGCGCCGTTGTACACAGAGACTTGCTGTACCCTGACCTGTTTCTTCGCGCCATTCATGTATACGTCCATGCCTTGCTTTATGGTCCCAGAGAACAGTCTTCCAGCAGCGACTTCGCCTGCATGTTTGTCATAGACGATCTTTGTGACTACGAATGCGACTGGACCATCAGAGTTACAGGCAACAAGTGATTTTCCGACTTCGCTGTCGATATCTCCCCTCCAGATCTTCGGGATTCTATATGCCTGTGCGACTTTTGGGTCTGGATGGTGCTCGATTACCATGTCAAGGATGACTTTATGCAGTGGTGCTTTCTTCGCGAGCGCTTTCACTGATGCGTCGACATCATCGCTCTGGTATGCGTCGATGATATCCTTGAAACTGACACCATGCTTCTTCATATATGGCACAGACATGGCCCAGTTGTGGAATGCCGATCCGAATGCGACACTGCCGCCATTGACATCGACCTGCCACTTCTCACCATATCCTTTTTCAGCGATCTGTGATATCAGCACGTTGACATGATCGATTATCTTCAGGAATCTTGCCTGCATCGCTTCTGGGGTCAGCTGCAGTTCCTTGATAAGCCTGTCTACCTTATTGATGAATAGGATTGGCTTGACTCTCTCTTTCAATGCCTGTCTTAGGACTGTCTCTGTCTGCGGCATCACGCCTTCTGATGCGCAGCATAGGACGATTGTTCCATCGATGGCCCTCATGGCTCGTGTGACGTCTCCGCCGAAATCGACGTGTCCAGGTGTGTCGATAAGATTGATCAGGTATTCTTTTCCATCGACTTCGTGCACCATAGATACGCTTGCAGAATCAATCGTAATTCCTCTCTGTTGCTCATCTTCATGGAAGTCCATGAGGCAAGCCTTGCCTGCAAGCTCTTCAGACATCATCCCAGCTCCTGCAAGGAGGTTATCTGAAAAAGTGGTCTTTCCGTGGTCGATATGCGCACTTGTGCATATGTTACGGATGAATTTCTTGTCTTTCATAAGGCGTAGGACCTTATCAACCATCTTCTCTGCCATATTATAATCACCTATATCTTATTGTTCAAAGCACATGGCCATCATGTACTGTCCCATATGTATGGAGATCTGTCTCTTTGAACCAGAGAGCGACCTCAACTTTTGCTTCTTCTGGATTTCCTGAAGCATGTATGAGATTCCGTATGGCTTTGCCTTTTTTGTCTGTGAAATGATAGGAGTGATGTGCGTAATCTCCTCTGATCGTGCCTGGTGGTGCGGTCTTTGGTTCTGTTGGACCGACAATCTTCCGCACGACTTCAACAGCGCTTACACCCTCATAGCAGATCGCTATGACTGGTCCGAGGGTGATGAATTCTTCAAGACCCTTGTAGAATGCTTTATCCACATGGGCAGCATAATGCTCTTTTGAAAAATCTTTGTCTATCCAAACCATCTTGAGCCCGACAATCTTGAGTCCTGCTCGTTCGAATCTTGTCAGAATCTCTCCTGCTATACATCTCTGCACAGCGTCTGGTTTCAATAGCACAAGCGTCCGTTCTATCATTTCTTAGTCACCTTCTTCTCTTTTGAATCAGTCTTGGCGGATGATTTTACCAAAGCGAACTCTTTTGTCCATCTGGTAACTCTTGGTTTCCTGCCAAGCTTGAACATATTCTTCTCACATTTTCTTGTACAGAAATTAAAAATCTTTCCATCTTTCTTGACGTACATAAGTCCAGTGCCACGTCTGATATCTGTTCCACAAAAAGTACAGTTTGCCATTTTTATTGCCCCTTTAGGATGTTCCTCTTCCTGTCTTGTTCAATGCACGTGCTTCGATCTCTGTCTCTCTAAGCATGAGGATATCGCCAACCCTTACAGGACCCTTGACATTTCGTCTGATGACTTTGTTCGCGTCACGTCCTTCAAGGATCTTGCATCTTACTTGTGTAGCTTCTCCTCTTGTGCCTGTTCTACCCATGACTTCTTCCACACGCGCAGGATAAGCATCTGAGAAAGTGATCGCATTGCTTTTTGTCTCTTCTTTCTTGTCTCTGCTCCTGTCCTGTGGTGGATTTTGTCTTTCTTGATCATTAGCCATCTTGATCTACCTTTATTTGAGCTCTTCTTCTATGGCTTTGATCAATTTCTTTGCTTCTCCTTCAGAAACGATCGCAACACTGCCTGTTGCCACTTCGAGTCCTGCGCTTGCTCCAAGATCTTCTTTGCTTGGCACTTTTGCGCATAGGATCCCTTTTTCTTTCGCAAGGAGCGGAAGGTGCAATATGACTTCTGGTGGTGTCACATCTTCTGCGACGACAACAAGTTTTGCATCTCCACGTTCTATTGATTTTGTGGTCTCATTTGTTCCTTTTCTTATCTTTCCAGTTGCTCTTGCAACTTCTACAGCTTCGTAGACTTTATCTAATACTTCTTTTGATAGCTCACTCATCGAGCTCACCTCGTGTGTTATTATTCCTGTGGCATTATTGCCCGTTATTTGGAGGAAATCTGTAAGAAGACTGTCCTCATTCACCCAGAGTCATCTGGGATCATCAATCACAGGTCTGTTAGAGGGAAGAGGTTTTGTTTATAAACCTTTCTATAGGAGAGGTGTATCTCCGACCTTATAATGAAAAATATATGAACATAATCCACAACTGTTGGAATTTGTAGCCTTGAGGATCTCTTCAATCTGCACTTCATCTATGCCCTGTTTTTTTGCCAGTATCATGGGTCCATCTTCCCGCATGAGGCATCTAATCATATCCCTTTTCTTGGCTGCTGCCATGATCTTTTTCATTTTAGTCTTCTTGGCATCTCCAATCTCGGTGCCTTTGATCATAAGTGTGCATGGATGAGCCATTCCCTCAGAGCTGATTCCAATCTGATCCAGTCCTTCGCATTGATGGAACCATGGCGATCCGAAGTATTTTGGATCCATATACCATGCTCTACCTGCAGGAAAAACACGATGATGAGGGATGTATTTTCGTTTGTATCCAAAATTTCGTTTTTTTAATTCTAATGCTAAATTCCTCGGGATGCTCATGTCAAGTCCAGCACGGCGATGGTAAATGTCAGCTGCTGAGACTTCAACATAAATGACTCCAAGATCGACAAGCTCATCCAGTCTGCGTTGCATGATATCTTTGTCCCGTGCCCAGAAACCATTTGTCTGCACACTTATCTTTGGTTTCTGTATGAACTTTCTTTGTCTAAGAGATATTATGGTATGATAAAGAAGTTTCTTTTCTGTGAACACTTCTCCGCCAGTGAGCATGATCTCCTGCGTGTCATATGGCAGATTGCAAACAATTTCAGAGATGTCGTTTTCAGAAAGACTCTTTTTACCCGGACCAGAATCCTGACTGCAATGTTCGCAATGCAGATTGCAGTTATTTGTGATCGCGAAATAGATTAGTGTCATTTTCGAAGAATCATCCGATGTAACTTGTTTCGCTGCCCATCTTGCTCTTGAGTTTCTTCATAGCAGCAGTCTTCTGGATATCGTCGAGATCTTTTGGTTTTTTCATGAGTTCACTTTCCATCTGCTTGATCTCTTCATCGAACTTCTTAAGGTTTATCGACATATTATATTTACTGTTCAATGTCTGGATTATTTCTCTTGCACCTTCCATCCCTAGATACATCGGATGGCCAAGAGTCTCTGCGAGAAGCGTGACCGCTTTTATGCCTTTTCGCGCGCCAAGACCGAGAAGGAGTCCGCTCACACCGACAATGGGTCCGACGACGCCGTAAAGCTTGATCTCAAGCTTTGTTCCTTTCTTGAACCAGTTGATCAGGTCTTTTGAATTGCCTGTGCAATACACTCGTGGCTCTCTTGGGATCTTCGCAAGCGCGATACCTCCGAGTGTGACTACTTCTCTACCGTCAAAGCTCTTGACAAGGTCGAGGATGCAGTTCGAGAATTCATATGATGATACTTCATCTGTCGGCTGGATATCTCCTGCAAGGAAAAAAAAGTCTTTGTCTTTTATCTTTTTGTGATAGACTGAAATATTTGGAAGTTCTACTAGATTCTCTTCATTGACGAAGACAGAATGGGGGAATGTGTTTGAGAATAATTCAAATATTTTTTTTGCTTTCAGATTCTCGATTATGAAATCGATTGCGACTTTTCCGACATTACCGATACCAGGCAAGCCTTCTATGAGGACAGGTCTTTTGACTTTAGGCATCTTCTCCTGCATCTTTATGACTTCCCACATTTTACAGCCATCCTCTCTCTTCGAATTGTTTCCTTTTTTCAGATCTTCTGAATCGTGCGTATTTGTCTTCAGGACTGTATTTTGGTGGAATCGGTGATATTGTATCGGTTCCGCAGCCAGAACAAGATTTTTTCAAGGTATATTTTCCGCATTTTTCACATCGTAAGATGTTGGTCTTCATTTTATCTCCTGTCGCACGAATTCTCCTTCACCATCTAGGTCTTTTATGCATTTCAATATGCTTTCGACACTAGTGTTCAGGATCTTCTCGGCTTGTTTGTAGTCCGGAGCTTTCACTTTCAGTTTGTATTTGCCTGCGCCAAGATAGCCGACATCTACATCTTTTGTGTTATTGATCAGTATGTCTTTCACTATATCAATCCCATCGCTTGCGTATGTGACCAATGATAGGATGCCTCCAATTTGCACTTCGGGCGGTTTTATCCTCTGTTTGATCAATTCTTCAAGATCATCAGCTATTTTCTTTGCTATGCCAAACTTCTCTAATGAAAGCCCATGCAATGCCACTTCTTCAAAACAATCATAGAGTCCATCATATTCCTCGAATATCTTTTCTTTCAATTCAAAATACAATTTCTGGAAATCAAGTTTGGCTTTTTTTGCCACAAGTTCGACGATTTTCTCAGATTTCTGCTCTAATTTTATTTCTTCTAATTTTTTCCGTCTCTGAGAATCATTGACTCTTCTCAATGATAAGTCGACATGACCTCTTTCTGTATTGACTCTGAGAACTTTGCATATTATCTTCTTTCCTTCCTGGACATAATCCCTGAGATTCCTGATCCTTCCAGGACTTACTTCAGATATGTGAAGGATTCCAGTGATCCCATATTCATCGATCTTGATGAAGACAGAATGATGATGTATATTATTTACTGTGCATATGACTATTTCTGATTCTTCTGGTAATCCTTCCTTCTTGTACAGCATTTTATTCTAGCACTTCCAATATTCGGGCTTTGATCTGTGCTTTTCCGCCTGTTGGTGATGCAAGGACTTTTCCGCATACTAAGCAATTTACCTTTATTGAGGCTTTGCCGAATACGATCTGTTCATTCTTGCATTTTGGGCATCTGATCTTGATGAATTTACTGTTTGGTTCTGGCCTGACATTCGCCATTTTTATTATTCCTCCTTATAATCATGACTAAGTCACAGAAATTATATCCTTAATTTCTGGGACACAGAAAATGCCCTTTATAAATTTCATCTTAAAAGATGGCATTTTCTAGTATGATGATTCTTATGTGTGTGGAACTGGGTACTATTTAAATGTTTTTCTGTCGGTTTAATATTTAAAGCTCACATACTGCAAAATTATATAATCATAGGTCATTTCTACTATTTTGGGGTCCTACATGGAACGCATCGAGAAGATTCTTGCAGTGATAGCAGACACAAAAGGGGAATATATCCTGAAAGCAGACGATATCACTGTGAAGTACAAGAGAGGAAAAGGTCTTATCACAGAGGATTCGACAAAGTACAAAGTTCAGAAAGAAGAAGATTCATTGATTCTTACAAGAAAAAGGACAATCGATGATATGGTCATGGAAGCAGACAGGATCGCATCAAGAAGGGATTATCCGTTGATTGAGTCTTCTTTCTCAAGATCCGGCGGGATGCTTGTGAAAAAGTGGAGTAAAGACGATGCAAGCATAGTACAGACCATTTCAAAGAATCGCATCACTGGAAAATGGCAGTTGGTCATCAAAGATGGCGATATAGAACAATCATATGGATTCTCATCTCAAGTGAAATATGAATTTAGGGATGAAAAGCTTATCGAGGTCCCTGGACTTTTGGAGTGCGCAGGCAATACAGGCAAGAAAACAAATCTTGATTCATTCTATGGGAACTCACCGGAACTGAAAAAATTGTATTCGCGCATCCCGGCTCTCAAGCATAATGTCTCATTCAATTTCATGCGTTCGTTCGGCGGCGGCCTATTGAACGGGTCCCTTGGGGGCACCATACTCAGTTTTCTTGGTCAGAAATCATGGTATATGATCGGAGCCATGATGACAACAAACTTCGCGATCTGGTTTGGCGAATCCTTCTTTACAAAAGTTGGGAAGAAGATGATCTCTAGCCATTCTCCGGCATCGCAGTCATCAAAGCTCAGCAAGCACCTTGAATATTCAGATCCTCTGACTACGCTTCATTCAGTAGTCGCATTGTCGCGTTTCGAAGAAGAGCTCTACAACACGATGAAAAGGTCCGGCGGCGATCATAAGGCCACATACCAGATGAATTATGTCAGTAGGAAGAAAGAGCTGCTTGATGACCGGACGAAGATGGCAGGATTTCTTGACGACAATCTAGAAAGCCTGCTAAAAAAAGTCACGACGATCGACAGACGGGTCATCGCAGACAATGCGAAGATGTGGTTTGATTCTTATGGAAGATATGATCTTCTTGATCCCAGAAAGAGGGTAGGGCTTGAAATTTTTCTCTGCCAGCAATATCCTGATCTTGTAGTCGATGGGACAGCAGATGGCATCGATGGTCATTATGATCTTTGGGGGACACGGAAGCTTCTTGAAAGACGGATCTCTTCAGCGCTCAGGGACCCATCACATGGTGAGATGGAGAAGATAATCAACAATGGTGTGCGTTATATCGATATAGCGGTCGATACAAATGTCGCGATATCCGGTCTGAATATCGGCTTCGGCGGCGCTGCATGGCTTGGACAATATCTTGGATTCTTTGGGACCAATCCTGCTGTAGCAAGTGTCTATCTTGCGTTCTTCCTTGGCCGCGGTCTGCTTAGCGGATTCGCCATGGCTGGTGGGAACAGGATAAGGCAATTAGTCAGTCTTGAAGTATATCGTCGTAGCTTAGAAAAAGATGCATATGCCGACGCGAACAGCGCGATAACAGAATATACTTCTATAAATTCAAGGCGGATGCAGATCGGCGCAGCGCTAGGGAATGGGATTGCATTCGGTTCGCTCGCTCTTGCGCCAGCCACAGGAGGAGCTTCATTGATCGCCACCGCTCTTGTTGGCGCTGGCTGCTATGGATATGGCTTATATCATTATTCTAAATGGAAGAAAAAGATAAAGAAGCAGTTCTCTGAGAAGTGATTATTGCCAATCCTTCTTCAGCACTTCTTCTGTTGTGATAAGTTTCGCGCCTTGTCTCACCATCTCATCGAGCGCTGTTTTCTCGCCCTCTGGTGTGATCCCTTTGATCGCATCTGTGATAACATAAGTCTCGATGTTTCTATGTATCATGCCGATCACTGCCGCTTTCACGCAATAATCTGTCGCGACACCATATACTACTGCCTGCCGTGGTACAGAACCAAGAAGAATCTCGGTTGAGTTTATATTATCAAATACATCATAGCCTTGCTTCTCAAAGAAGATATTCTGATCACTGATTCCGAGCTTGCGCAGGAATTCAAGTGAATAGTCAAATGAATTTGTCAAGAACTCGGCTTTGACACCTGTCTCAAAGATCTTTTTTTGACCGATTGTTCCATCCATACAATGATCTGGGAATGGCCCGCCGTTTTTGGCAAGTTCTGCATCTGAATCAAAATGCCTGTCGACAGAACCCATTATTTGTATTTTATTGTTAATTGCATATTGAGTCAATAATGTCAGATTCGGAATGATGCTTTCTGCCTTTGGTACATATAACGCACCATCGCTTCGCATAAAGTCATATTGAGTGTCCACGTCAAAAAATGTCGTTCGCATGATAATCACCTTGTTGGTGTTAAGTATACACTAACAAATATATAAATGTTTCGCATAACTGCTATGATTCTGGAAAGCCTAATCACTCACAACCGATCCTTGAAGAAATTATATCCGATCATCTTGTAGGCGAGCTTCGCCGCAGTGAAATCCGGCGCATGAAGACCATCTATCGGAGCGAGCTCGACGACATCGAACCCAACGACATGTTTATGCCTAAACACGAGTTTCAAAATATCAAGCGCCTCAAACCATGTAAGGCCTCCAGGTTCCGGAGTCCCAGTCGATGGCATTATAGATGGATCAAGTCCATCTATATCGAATGTGATGAACACATGGTCTGATAGGCAGTCGAGCATCTTCTTCATCCAGTTAGGATCATTTCGCATCCGCCAGACATTGAAAATCGAATGTTCCATGCTATTCTCTTTGATAAAATCCATCTCTTCAGAGTCCTGGCTTCTTATGCCGACCTGCGCGGTCTTGCAGCCCATCTCGACAATACGTCGCATTACACATGCATGTGAATACTGCGATCCGTCAAATTCGTCTCTAAGATCAGAATGCGCATCGAATTGAAGCACAGAAAGATCGGGATATCGTTCTTTGAGCGCAGCCGCATATCCAGAACTGATAGAATGTTCTCCACCAAGCACGCAGAGGAACTTGTCGTCATCGACAAATTTCTTCACATGCTCTCTAAGTCCTTTGACAGTCGCTTCAGGATCATTCTTGCCCGTGAACTCCTTTAATGTGTGGATCCCGATCTCGCATGGCACGCAGTCAAGCTCTTCGTCATAGAGTTCCATGTTCTGCGAAGCTTTGATCATATTCCCTGGACCTTTCGCAGTGCCTTTGCCATAGCTCACAGTCCCTTCATATGGGACCGGAAGTACCACGACCGCTGCTTTGTCATAGCTTGAAAATTCGGGCATAAGCCCACCAAAATTATCTGGTGTATCTGTCATGTATGGAAATGGGGATGAGAAAGATATAAAGTTTTTGGAGTTGATGCAGTGGTCTGTGATGAGCACTATGTCCCTTATTTTTCAGCCCCAACCTGGATCGATATCAAAGGGCAGCTTTGTATTCAATCAGTGCACGCTGCATCCAGCAGTGTGCTCTGCAAATAAAATCAAGAATTCATTGTCCAAAAGTCCATTGCACAGAATAGACTATGGCGCATCATGTTTTCGTCTGACATATGTCATGAAAGAGAACTTTTCCCTGTCATCAGTGCTGACTAGTTCCCAGACAGATTCATCGATCTTAGGAAAGAATGTGTCTCCTTCATATTCGCCTTTCACACGAGTCAGCTCGATTCTGTCAGCGAACTTCATCCCTTCTTCATATACGCGCTGACCGCCGATGATGAAAGCAAGACCCTTGCAATATCTGATCGCATCTTCTAAAGAACTTTTTATAACCACGCCTGCTTCATTGAAATCCGGACTTCGTGTCAGGACGATATTCTCTCTTCCCGGCAACGGCCTGCTGCTTGATGGCAGAGATTCATAGGTCTTTCTGCCCATGATGCATGGATAGCCAAGAGTCATCTGCTTGAATCTCTGGAAATCTTCTTTGAAATGCCATGGGATCTTCCCACCTTGTCCAATCACACCATTCTCTGCTGCGGCGACGATTATAACGAGCTCTTTCATTTTGTTTTTACCTATGGTCTTCTTTGAGGCTCGAATCCATCTTGCTGCGGCGTTTGGCGCGCTCAGGATCTTGTTATTTTTCACACAGCGACATCGAACTTGATCCTGTCATGCGGATCATAATCCTCGACTTTGGAATCCTCATGCTTCCAGTCGAATATCGAAGTGAACTTCTCTGTCTTCAATCTTGGGAGTCTCCTCGGTTCTCTTGAGAGCTGTTCCTTAAGTCCATCTATGTGATTCTCATATATATGTGTATCAGCGAGGAAGCCGACAAGCTTGCCTTCTTTGAAATCGGATTCTTTTGCAAGCAGGTGCAGTAGCAATGCATAGCTTGCTATGTTGAACGGCAGGCCAAGCGCAACATCGACAGATCGCTGGTTCCACAGCAGATTCAGCTTGTCGCCGATCACAGTGACCTGGAAGCCATAATGGCATGCGGGAAGCGCCATATGGGGTAGATCGACGGGATTCCATGCGCTGACTATCATCCGCCTGTCCATCGGGTTCTTCTTGAGCATATCCACAAGCCCTTTTATCTGATCCACACCTTTGCCGATCGGTGCTTTGTCATATGCATCATACCCGGCGCCGAAATTGCGCCACTGCCAGCCATAGATCGGGCCAAGATCCCGTTCTTCTGCCATCTTCTGCTTTGTCTCTTCATCATGCCCGTAAGGTACTTTCTTTGGTGTGCACCATCCATTCCAGATGAAATTCTTCCTGTCTTTCAACCATTGTTTGTCTGTGATGCCCTTTAGAAAGAATTCAAGTTCTGATGCGACCAGCCGGAACGGCACCTTCTTTGTCGTCAGCAATGGGAATCCCTCTGACATATCATGTTGGTACATGGCGCCGGCGATAGCAAGAGTACCGACTCCTGTCCTGTTGTCTTTTACTATGCCGTTGTCTAGAATGTCTTTTACGATATCAAGATATGCTTTCAAATTAATCCACCCCTTTGTTATAGACTCTGAATCGCCTCGCTCTTATATTTTTTTCTGGTATCTATTATCTGAATCAGAAACTTTATATTTCATATGTGCGTTCACTTTTTCTAGAAAGGGGTGTAAGTATCTATGTCTAAAAAAGAGGGCAAGGGCAAGTTCGTCATGGTAGATGGGCTTGATGGAAGCGGCAAAGGAGTCATAGTCACAGGACTGCAGAAGTGGGCCGCAAAGAACAATCTGAAGGTATTTGATCTAAGAGAACACTGCAAAAAGCATCTTGACCTGCCAGAAGTTGATGATCTGGACTGCGATGTCATTCTGTCAGCAGAACCCACATATTCTCATGTCGGGCGAGTCATAAGAGAAGAATTGATAAAAAATTCAGATACTCGGAAATATTCTGGCCATATCACCGCACATGCATTTTCACTTGATCGTAAGGTCCTCTACAAGAAAGTCATTCTTCCCGCGCTTGAACGCGGAATCCATGTGTTCCAGGAAAGAGGAGTGATCACTTCACTTGTCTATCAGCCCATGCAGATGGAAGAGATGCTTGTCGGCCAGATACTTGGTATGCCAGGCAACAAGTTCGCAATGGAGAACGCGCCGGATCTATTAGTCGTCACCATGCTTGAGCCAGAAGAAGCGATCCATCGCCTTGCGCATAGGAACAGCAAGCAGGATGATCACATATTCGAGAGACTCGAGTTCCAGAAGAAAGTCAAGGACCGTTATACAAGCGACTGGCTACGTGAGCTCTTTGAGAAGAACGGATCTATCGTGCATTATTTCGACACATCTTCACCGATGACGCCAAAAGACACAGAAGACGGCGCCATAAGATTGTTCGAAGATTTCATGAAGAATCATTGAATCAATTTTCATGCTTGACATCATAATAGACGATGAAGCATTCTTTATGATCTTTCACATTGACAAATCGATTCAGCCTGTTCTTGACTTCTTCGATCAGCAATGTCGGTTCTAATTTTTTGTCATAAGAGATAGATGTATAGTTTATCTTCGAGAATGATGCGAATTTGTCTGGTTTCTTCACAAGGTCAAGATTCTCATTTAAGACCATATTCTCTCCATCCTTCTTGAAGAATTTTTTTCTCTTGAGCGCTCCGACAGATGTCTTGAAAGTCGACACAGAAGAGCACACCTTCTTTAGTGTGTCCATATCGAATGTCTCCATCCGAAGAGCCGCTTCAAGGACGATCAGTTCGTCTTTGTTGAGACCATTCAGGTTCGGTACAATCAGTGTCTCTTTCTCTTCTAGGTTTCTGACGATGCTTCCCTTTTTGAGCTCTACCAATATTCCGAAATCCTTCCCTCTCCATTCACATATGACTTTGACTGCTGGTATCAGAAAAGTATTGATCTCTTTTATCTTCTTCTCAGACATCAGGTGCAGATCTTTCTTTGTCACTTTTGGCTTGATGATCGGCACAAGATCCTTTTTCTCGAATTCCTTTATGCCATCGAAGAACTTGTCTTTGTCTATTTCTTCTAGGATGTCAATCGCATGTCCGCCATGTTTGGTCTTTCGTGGACGCACATTGACAAAAAGAGGCATATCGACGACACCTGTCACGAGGGCTGTCCCGATCGGAAGGTTCTTTATCTCTTCCTCTGCTTCAAGTGTGAGGCCTTCGATCGAATTCGAGAGAGCTTTGAGATCATTTGGGTTGGTCACTTTAAGTATGATCTGTGTGGTGATCTGGGACAGCACAGATTTATCGACCCGTGCAGGTCGCTGAGAGACGATGCATAAGCCCAATCCGAATTTCCTTCCCTCGCTTGCGATGTTACGCAGGATCTTTGATGACTTCGCCTCACCAAAACCTCTTTCCGGACAGAAATTATGCGCTTCCTCAATCACTGCGAAGAACGGCGGCACAAGATCCTTCTTCCTTGCTTCGAATAGGTCTTTCATAAGCTTATAGACTATCACTTCTTGCATATCTGGATTGACACCACGAAGATTTATGACTGATGCCCGTCCTGGCTGGATCAATTCATTTAGCGGTGTATGATTCTCACCGAATAATTCCATCTTCCTAAGATGATCTATGATGCTGATTATATTCCACTTGGCGCTGCTCTCTGATGCTTGAAGTTCCATTATCAGATGTTCGAAATTGATGTTATCTAGTTGCTGCAATGCGGCATATAATACAGTCAACTGGCCGTTCGATAGTTTTGTGGGCAGCATATGCACAAGCTCAGTGCTGGTGATCTTATTTGACAATGTGATCTGTTTCGCGTCTGTGCCATGGCTGTATTCATGTATCGTCCGGACAAAGCTTTTTGGTTTCACTCCGAACTTGTCAAGTTTCTCTTGCGCCTCATCTGTCGGATATTTCATCTGGGTGTATTCGCCATGCGGATCAATGATGAGGAGAGGAACACGTCGTTCCATTATCTCTTCTAATAAGACACCGACGGTGTATGATTTGCCTGCACCTGATTTAGCAAGAATCGCGATATGTTTCGTCAGCAATTTCCTCAGGTCCAAGAACACATCGATCATCTTGCCATCAAGCCTGCCAAGGAACGCACCATCCTTCTCCTCGATCTGGATGATCTTCCTGACATAATCATCATCTGCCATGAAGACTGCTGTATTCGGAACGAAAGGAGTACGGACCGGTTTGATTATGCCGTCCTCGTCTTTGTAACCTAAGACATTGCATCTCGCAAGCGTCTTCTCTTCATCTCTTGTGAGATTTATGACTTGTGCAAGGACTTTCTCATGGTCCTTGTGATATAATTGCACAAAATCGAATTTCCTTGGATTCCCATCTACCTTGAAACAGAAATTACTTGGTGTATTCTTTCCAACTAGCTTTCCAAGTATCATGTATCTGACCGTAAAGACTTCTTTTATTTATATTTTGATGTAATCAATCAAGCAGTTTGCAGATTTCATCAAATATCACATCTATCTGCTGGTCCCCTGCCACTTCTGCAAGCTTATCTTTTGTCCTGTAGAAATCTATCAAAGGCTCAGTCTCATCATGGTAACCATCAAGGCGTTTTCGGACTGTCTCTTCTTTGTCATCATCTCTCACGAATAGAGCCTCTCCGCATCTGTCGCACTTATTGTCTTCTTTTGGCGGGTTGTTGATGACATGATATGTCGCGCCGCATTTGCACATCCTTCTGCCTTTCATGCGCTCTACGATGAGTTCATCTGGAACTGATATCAGGATGACTCTGTCGATATCGCCTATGCCGCTCAATGATTCTGCTTGTGGGATAGTCCTTGGAAATCCGTCGAATAGATAACCTTCTTTGCAGTCATCCTGACCAAGCCTGTCTTTGACAAGCCCCATGATCACATCATCCGGCACAAGTTTTCCATCATCGATAAGTTTCTTCGCTTTCATGCCTAGCTCTGTCCCTCTCTTTATGTGGTCGCGCAATATGTCGCCAGTAGAAATATGTGGTATATTATATCTGCCAGCGATCTTTTTTGCCTGTGTGCCTTTACCTGATCCTGGTGGTCCGATTAATATGAGTCTCATCACATGCACCTCTTGTTTGATCTTAAGTGAAATATGTCGCTGTATCATCCTGTGTCTCATCATTCTCCCAGACATGTTTCATCTTTCTTACAAGTTCGAGCAGTTCTGGTTTGACATCCTGCCAGACATCGAAGAGACGCTTTATGAAATCAGCATCCTGTTTTTCGTCAAGAAGCAGGTTCAATTCAAGACTTGTTCTGTCAAGGAGTATCAGTTTTTTATAGAGGTGGAACAAAGATTTTCGTTCAGATTCAGAGAACCCTTGTACTTCATGCATATTAGCATATGAATTATCTGGTCTGTATAAGAGATCATCGAGCACCTTGATGAAATACCCGACCCTTTCTATCATCTTGTTCCTAACTGAAGAAAGAAGCGAGCTGCAAGGGGTCTCCACTGCTCCCACTTCAAATTCGTTATCTAAATCTTTGAATGATGGAAGGCTATATTTCTGGATAAGTCCTTTCATCTGTTTTGCTATGTCGTCCTCTGTCATAAAGCAGGGATGGCCTATATTTATATAAAAGACTTTCGCCTTTTGTGTCAAAAAGGGGCTATAAGCATCATATTAACGAAAAATATATAAGCCAAATTCAATAGAATCCATTAAAATGAAATTGTTCACTGAGGCCACAGCAAAGAGCAATCTTGAAGAGATCAAGAAACGTATCCTTTCAGGTGAGATATTTATCTATCCAACCGATACGATCTATGGCCTTGGGTGCGATGCGACAAATGCGAAAGCAGTCCAGAAGATAAGGGATCTGAAGAAAAGGGGAGCAGTGCCTTTCTCAGTCATCAGTCCAGGTGTTGACTGGATAAAAGAGCATTGTGTCATAAAAGATTTTGCTAATGAGTGGTTGGATAAGCTTCCAGGACCATATACTCTTGTCTTTGAATTGCGTCCACAAAAGAAGCTTCCAAAAGAAGTCAATGCGAATGGAAAGACTCTTGGTGTGAGGATACCGAATCATTGGATCGCTGAGATTGTTAAAGAGATCGGAAAACCGATAATCACGACAAGTGTCAATCGTTCGGGAAAAAGATCCATGACTGACCTTGAAGACACAGATGAGATATTCAAGCGTGAAGTGGATTTCGTGCTCTATGAAGGCGAGAAAGTCGGCATGCCATCCGATGTCGTTGTGCTTGATGGGGACAGACCGCAGATCATAGAACGAAACACTTAATTACTTCTCTTATATACTTTATAGCGACATGGATGATCTTGAGAGAAAATCAAGTGCTTTGTATAAGTCGCTTGGAAACAGATTGGCTGATATTTGCCATGCTGTGAGCAGCACTTATGAAAGCTTAGGTGAACGGGTCTGTATAATCGGTGAATTGGTCAAAGGGATGGAACCTGACGAAGTCAATCCTCATCTTCTGCGCACTGCAAGACATTGCAGTTTTGGGCTTGAGAACGCTTATTCTTTTATGGGTCATTTTGGCAGGCGTCTGGATGATGCTTTATGGATCGCTTATGAAGGAGCAGGAAACATCGCGAAGATCGCATACCTGGAATACAAGCAGGGCCATATCTGATCTGCTGTATATAGGCTCTGTAGAAAGTCGTCTTCTCCGGGAGATACATCCCATATTAGCTTCTAGCACCCTGACCAGATCCTCTGGTCAGCGTGCGCTTTTTTGCCCTGCCTGTCAGACCTTATATGCATGGTGGATCAAAAATAGCGGGGGCAGACAGTGTCCGGACCGCTTGAGGCGGCCCGGGACTCTGCCAAGAGAGGACATGAAAAGAATTATGCACCGATCATCAAGACACGACTTTCTACAATGTCCGTATATAAGAACCTTTAAATAGGGTGGCTTTTAACTCCTGAAAAGGATGAAGATACTTGCGTCAGGAGATCTGCATGGTGACACTGGTCTTGCTGAGAGGCTGGCAAAAAAAGCTGAAGACAACAAAGTGGATCTGGTCGTTCTCTGCGGCGATCTGACATTCGCTGAGAGAAGTACAGATAATATCATCGGGCCTTTCAAGAAAAGGAATCTGAAAGTCATACTGATACCTGGAAATCACGAGTCGTTCGCGACAGCTGATTTTCTTGCTGAGTTATATAGCTGCACGAACCTGCATGGTTATTCTGTGAAATATGATGATGTGGCGCTCTTTGGCTGCGGTGGAGCCAACATAGGCATGCATCAGCTATCTGAAGATGAGATATTTAATCTCCTGAAGAAAGGTTTCAAGTATTCAGAAGGCGCCCGCAAGAAGATAATGGTCACGCATGTCCATCCAAGCGATACCAAGATGGAGATGTTCTCGAACTTCTTCAAGGGTTCAAAAGGTGTCAGGAAAGCGATAAGCGATTTCAAACCTGATATCCTCCTCTGCAGCCATGTCCATGAAGCTGAAGGTCTTGAAGAGAAAGTTGATGGCACGCTTGTCATCAATGTAGGAAAAGAAGGCAAGATAATAGATATCTAAACATTTTTAACATATATCTGATTCTAATGTTGATATGGAACTCTCGTCATATAAAGATAAGATGCCTGCGAAGATATACGATATCCTTGAGATGCGTGGGATAGCTGAACTCAGACCATGTCAAGTGAAGTCTATTGACGCAGGGCTGTTTAGACGGAGGAATCTTCTTGTATGCACGCCGACCGCATCAGGTAAGACACTTGTCGCCGAGATGGCTGCATTATCCAGCCTCTTTGATAATCATGGCAAAGCCATCTACATAGTTCCGTTAAAGGCGCTCGCGTCAGAGAAATACAAAGATTTCAAACAGAAGTATGCTGGGCTTTTCAAGGTCGCCATGTCTGTTGGCGACACTGATTCGTCTGATACACACTTGGCAAGATATGACATCATATTGATGACGTCAGAGAAACTCGATTCGCTTATCCGTCATCATTGTCCTTGGCTGCAGGATGTCGGTTGCATAATCATCGACGAGATCCATCTGATGGATGATATCTCGCGCGGCCCGACGCTCGAGATATTGATAACTATCCTGAGAAAACTGTTGCCTGCAGTCCACTTGGTCGCCCTTTCTGCCACAATCGGAAACCCAGGCGAACTTGCCAGCTGGCTTGGTGCAGAGCCGATCCTCGATACATGGCGGCCGGTCAGATTGTTCAAAGGGCTTTACCGTGAAGGAGAAGTGAGATTTTTTGATTGAATTGTTTCTATTATCCAATCATAGATACCAAAGCATCTTGGATCAGGAGTCATGCCGCATATATCGACGCCGATGAGATTGTCTTTCTCAGCGATCAGTCCGACAATCTCGATAAGATCATCCGCGCGCATCATCCCTTGGAAATATGTTTCATATGGATTCACATCGACGTCTTCTGGATGCAAGGCATCGATATCTATTGTCAGATACACTGGCAGTTTGCAGAATTGCATGATTGAATCAACCACATAGTCATCAAGCGTCAATGGCTTGCAGTTTCTATAATTATATTCGTGTATCAAGGGCGAGAACGGTTCATACCCGTCTGTTCCGCAATTTCTCCAATGGAATATCTCAAATCCTATATCAATGTCACGATTGCGTATGTGGATAGCATCTTCGGCGTTTGTTTTGATCAGGCTCTCTTTGATATGGTCGCCGTATGTGACTGTCTCTACATATACTTGTTTTTTCAATTCAGTCCTGATGTTACAGTCGTCGTGGTTATCGATGTTGACGATTGTGAATGAATCATATACTGAACAGGCTCCAGATCTGATGAGGCCATGAGAGATATGGTGATATCTCGACGATCCGAATGGGACTATTGTGATGATATCATGATCTTTTCTATGCAGTTTCCCATCGAGCAGTGTATCGCATCCATCCAGCCCATGGATCAGAGATCTTGTATTTGTATAACGCCATTTGTCTAAGTGACAATCTAACTCTTCAATAGCTAGTCTGGCATGCGAAATACCGCGTGATGTGAGATATTCAAGTGATGGTTCATCGGTAGCAAGACCGATGACTTCCACTTTTTTCATGGCCTGATCCTCTTCTCTTCTGAGAATTCTTTCTGTAGCCAATTATATGTCTTTTTTACCTGCATAAACAGAGGGTCTTCATCTGTCATCTCTTTTCCGACAGGGATGTCCTTGTCATTGATTATAATGTACTCTGATTTTTTCGCTTTCTCATTCTGGGTCATCGGCTGAGAGTCAAGCCGCTTGTTCGCATCTTCATATGAGAATCCGTTTCGTTTCATCAGGCGATCGATCCTTGTCGTATCATCTGTGAACACAGTGATTGTCCGGTCACAGATATTGTCCCACCCAGCTTCGAACAATAATGCTGCCTCATATATCAATATGCCTTTTGTCCTGCTGAATATCGCCAGGCTTTCATCCTTGATGTATGGCCATACCAATTGCGATAGATCATCGAGCTTCTGTCTGTCAGAGAAGACGATCGGAGCAAGGACTTTTCTGTCGATCCTGTCATCAGAGACAATTCCTTCGCCAAACATCACGATGACTTTTCTATAGCATTCATCACCTGACGCGAGATCTTTCCCTGCATCATATGGGTCATAGAGCATGTGTCCGATCTGGTCGGCATCGATCGTCTCCGCGCCAAGATGCCTGAAATACTCTGTCGCCTTACTTTTGCCTGATGCGATATTCCCTGTGAGCCCTGCTATGAATCGTTCTAGTCTCATTTTCGAGTCAGAATATAGATATTATATTTAAAGCTACCTGCTATTGTCATTTCGCCTGTCGATCTCTTCAAGGCATCTGATTGTATGGAAATATAACGAATTGTAATCATGAAGATGTTGATCAAATATCTCAAGTCGTTGCATTTTTTCATGGAATCTTGAGGCAGCGATAGGCCGCTTGATATTTTCGACTAGATATCCAGACACAAGGCCGGCAAGAGGCATGAAGTCTGCCAGATTATTGTCGCTTG
>Ga0210019_1000214_pt1 | contig 77187 bp, 74 predicted proteins | sample CryGeyCG2114_020_2_FD_183969 | JGI IMG/M metagenome (GOLD analysis project Ga0210019, IMG submission 183969) | Groundwater microbial communities from aquifer - Crystal Geyser CG11_big_fil_rev_8/21/14_0.20 (SPAdes) (version 2) | ecosystem: Environmental > Aquatic > Deep subsurface > Groundwater ...
TGTCGCCAAATCCATTTGAAAATAATCACATCGTGTTAGGTGATCTGAAAACTATCGACTTTTTTGCAAGGACGCAAGGACTTTTATACCACTTGCTTTTAATACAACGGGTTTAGCGAATACTTACTCACTTGCTTTGCAAGTGTTTGAATTAAAAAAGAAAAATGGTGGCCAGACCTGGAATCGAACCAGGGACACAAGGATTTTCAGTCCTTTGCTCTACCAACTGAGCTATCTGGCCACAGAAAGGACGCCCATTAAAACATAAACGCTTGAAAGGTCAAGTGGTTTTTGTGCTTAACCGCCCAGCGCAACCGGCAAATGCTCGCTTAAAAAGTCGATCAGCGCGCGAATTTTATTGGGTACGATGCGGGAGTTTTTGTACACCGCAAAGAGCCTCGCGGTGGGTTGGGGGTGGTTTTCCAGTACGGGCAGCAGGGTGCCGTCGTTGATTTCTTGGCAAACCCAGTAGCTGGGGGTGCGGATCAGGCCGATGCCTTCTTGGGCGAAGGCTTTTTGCACTTGCATGTGTGTGACTTTCGCGACCGAGTTGATCGGTATTTGTTGAATGTTGCCGTTGATCAAAAACGGCCAGCTGTCGTGTTTCAGGCTGCCGCCGGTGGTGATGCAACTGATGGCTCGGTGATGCTTGAGTGAGTCGAGGTTCGTCGGGCGCCCGTATTGTTCGAGGTAGCTTGCTGATGCGCTGATGACGTAACCGTATTCGTATAACACCTTGGCTTTAAGGCTGGAATCTGGCAACTCACGTGCCGCGCGAATCGCGATATCAAACGGACTTTCAGCTAGATTCACGGCCGTGTCGGATAAATCCAGCGAGATGTGCAGCTCGGGGTGATGCTTCATGAACTTGGCGAGCAGTGGGCCGATGATGGCACTGCCCAAGGTCATGGGTGCGGTGATGTTGAGCGTGCCGCTTAAGGTGTCGGTTTTGTTTTTCAATTGTTGCGTGGCGGCTTCAAATTCACTTTGCACTTTTAAGCAAGCTTGATAAAAGGTTTCGCCGGCTTCGGTCAGTTGAAGGCCCCGAGGTGAGCGGTTAAATAGGGTGGTGTCGATGCCTTGCTCAAGTTCGGCGATGCGTCGGCTGATGTGAGACTTGGAGCTGTAAAGTTGCTCAGCAGCGCGGGTAAAGTTGCCGGCTTGAGCCACTTTGATAAAAAGCATCGCGTCATCAATCAGGGCCATGTTGTCTCTCCTGCAACGCTAAGTTGCGTGATCGTGTCTGTTGTTTTGAAATAATCAGTTTATGATGTCTGTCGAGTCTAACGAAAATTCCAAGAGGTGAAAACATGAAAAAGCCATTAGTCATTATCACAGGCGCGAGTTCTGGTATTGGCCAACAAACGGCGATTCGCTTTAGCGAAGCGGGATATCCCTTGTTGTTGCTCGGCAGAAACGTCGAGAGCCTTGAAGCGATGCAGTTGCCCAATGCCATGGTTAAAGCGGTGGATGTCACGGATGCGCAAGCTTTAAACGCAGCAATTAAAGCGGCTGAGGCAGAATATGGTCCGGCGGATGCCTTGTTAAATATCGCAGGCGTGATGTTGTTAGGCGATGTGGCCACGCAAGATGCCAATGAGTGGCAAGTCATGATGAATGTGAACGTTATGGGTGTGCTAAACGGTATGCAAGCCGTATTGCCGGGTATGAAAACGCGCCGCCATGGCACGATCATGAATGTAAGTTCCATTGCGGGTATTAAGCCTTTTCCGAATCACGCGGCTTATACCGGTAGCAAGTTTGCGGTGCGCGGTTTAACGGATAATGTGCGAGAAGAAGTTGCGCCACACAATGTGCGTGTGATATCGATTTGTCCGGGTGCAGTGGAAACGCCTTTGTTAAGCCACACGAGTTCAGACAAAATCAAGTCAGACTATCAAGCCTGGAAAAAAGAAATGGGCGGTGTGTTGTCGCCTGATGATGTCGCACGCACGATGCTGTTTGCCTATGAACAACCGCAATCGGTTAATTTACGCGAAATTGTGTTAGCCACGACCAAGCAAGCCGCGTAAAAAAAAGGGCCTTCCGGCCCTTTTTTATGGGACTAGTGTATTGCAGGGATCTGCTCTCTAATCGCTTTAATAGCGTTTTCAAGCTCGCTCATGTCAGGCGATAGGCCCTGGTTTTGTTTAGCCAAAATCATGCCGAGTTTAGGGCCTAAGGCTTTCGTCTCGTTGATTAAGCGTTCTTTTTCGCTGGCTTCAAGCGAAGATTGTATGATTTCAACCTGAACGCCTAAGTAACTTTCTTGAATTTGTTCATTTTTATACTGCGAAGGGCCGATGTTATCAATATTCACGGCAGAGCCAAAAGCGGCAAGTTCTTGCTTTAAAGTTTGTTTGAGTGAGCTTACTTTATCGCTAAAGGTTTCGGCAAAGGCTTTAAGTATCTCTGGCGTGGGGTTGGCAGCCACTTGGCTTTGTTGCTCGCTGACCCACTGGTTAACTTTGGCTACGTGTTCATTCACTGTTTGTTTTTGTTCATTGCCCAAATCACTGTCGCGTGTGCAGCGGCCAAGTTTCATAAGATCTAAGGCGTTTTGTTGAAAGCTGCTCATGGGCTGTCCTCCTGTTTTCATGGCGGTATTCTACATTAAAATAAGTCTTGAAGACACGCCCTAGTGTGTTAGCTTGATCAGCTCACCGATGGTGGCGTTGATTCGGCGAGTCGCGTAGAGAAACGCGTAAAACTTAAACCAGTAGTCTGGCTCTTGTGTGGTGCTTTTCAGGCAGTTAGTGAGTTTTTCTGCTGACAACAAGTGCAGGTGATCGATAGCTTCAAACTCAGTATCGGCTCGTTTGCCTTGATAGGCGAGAGTGAGTCGATCAAAGTTTGTGTTCACAATGGAAAACAAAGATTCGAGCTCTGTGTGAATGAGGCTTAAGTTGAGCTTATCGTGTAGGTTTTCAGCGATATCGTAAGCAGTGCCAAGGTGGTAGGCCAACATGCGAAGTTCAAACAATGATCGCTCAAATTTTTCTTTGCTGAGAAAGCCGAATAGGTTTTCATAGCGAATGAGTTTTGCATTGTGTTGTAATGCCTGAAATTTAGAGAGTAACTTGGTGGGTACTTTCGAGAAAGTTTTGCCAATGGTTTTATCGGCAGCAGTATTGAAAGAAAGCTTGCAGGCGCTGATGTACTCTGGAATGGCGTCTTTGAGTTGTTGTTTCGCAGAAATGGGAAGTACCAGTGCGCTGGATAACAATGCGATCGCAGCGCCAATCAAAGTCTCAATAATGCGAGCCTCTAAAAGTGCTGTATTCCAAGTATTGATCATGCCGAAAATGAAGACCACCATCATGGTGATAAAAAATACGCCAATGCCGTAAGACACCGAGAAGTAGTAGCTGATGCAGAATGTGCATAAGCAGATGCAGCCCAGTAATACCAGTGTGTGGTGTTGAAGAACAATAAATAGCAAGCTGCCTGCGATGCAGCCAAGAATGGTCATGCCAATACGTTCGGCAGATTTCTTCACGCTTTCACCAAAGGTTTGTGCGACCAGTAGAAAAGCCGTCAGTGTGGCCCAGTAAGAGCGTGGCAAGTGAAAAACATCCGTTAGTAGTACCGTGAGTAACACAGCCGTTGCGACTTGGATCGCGTTTCTGGTGCTAATTTTAATCTTCATGCAGGTTCCTTAGCGCATCAAGGTTATACCAAAAGCGCTCAAGGCTGGTGTAGCAATTGTAAAACTGGATGAGGTCTGGCTGCTCGTTGATATCAAACTGTATTAAGCAGGTTTTGAACGCTTCGAGTTGTGCCGGAATGTTTGCGTTTTGCTTGAAGGTGAGTTTGAGTTGCTTGTCTAAGGTGATGTTGTTAACAATGTGGGCCAGCGATTTAAGTAGGCCGCATAAGTGTCGACGAAGTTCGGGGTTAATCAATATCTGGCTTTTGGCAAAGTAAAACGATTTTAAGGCATCAATCGCAATGTTGATGGCTTTTGAGAGGCTGTATTCATATTGAAGAAATTGTTCTAAGTACTGACTGTGGGCTTTGTTCCTTAGTGAATACTCTGTGATGATGGTTTGGTTTTGTGTCAGCAGTTCAATAACCGTCAAACGTTTGGGTTTTAAGTAGGTGTTGTAGTCGTCTAATGTGGTGGGCTTGAGTAGACTTTTTCGAAGCCAGTATAATGTGTCATGTGCGCACTCTAAATGCTTGATGACTAGGCGCCTGAAAAGCTCGAGTTTTTTTTCAGGTAAGATGACAAGGCTGATCAAGGTTGCAATAACACAGCCTAAAGCGACACCGCCAACGCCCATCCAAGCTGCTTTCTCGGGTAATTTAAAAATGGTGGCCATGAAAATCATCATCCAGGAGAACACTGGAAACATGGCAAAGCTTGGGCCGAAACGTTTGCAGTAAAAAGCGGCGAAGGCAGCAATGACGAGCAAGGCGTCAGGGGCATAAGTCCAGTTTTTTGACAGTGTGCCTAGGCTGTAGCAGGCGCAAAAAGTGATGGTTACAATGAAGCCGTGCAGTAACTTTTCTTTGGCGTTATAGCCGTAAATACTCATTTGGCAGAATAAGCCGGAAAGCACCGCAAGAATGACGCTAAAGGGTCCCAGCGCGAAGCCGGCTGCACCCCCTGCAACGGCAGACAGTAGTGTGCGCGTCGCAAGTTTTAAGCGAACGCGTCCTGGATCAGCGGCAAAGATGAGGTTTAACATGGTGCTTAGAGTATGTTATTTGCAAGCTTCACACAAGCAGGCTTGACCTTGATCCTGATCAAGGGATAATAAGCATCAAAAAGCGAGCTCTCCATGCGATTACACACTATTCAGCACGTCCCTTTTGAAGGGCTTGGCCATATTCGTCACTGGGCTGAGATTAAAAACGCGAGCTTTTCTGTGAGTCTGCCTTTTCAGTCCGTTGATTTTCCCCATCCCGATGAATTTGATGTGTTAGTGATCATGGGCGGTCCCATGGGGGTGCACGATCATGATCAGCACCCTTGGATTTTGAACGAAAAGCATTTTATTGAACAAGCACTGAAAGCAGGCAAACAGGTGATTGGTGTTTGCCTGGGCGCGCAAATGATCGCTGACGTGCTGGGCGGCACGGTTACTCGAAATCAGTTGCCTGAAATTGGTTGGTTTCCGATTCGTTGGACCGATGAGGCAAAAGCCATGCCGATGTTTGCGGGCTTGCCAGAGTTATCCACGGTCTATCACTGGCATTTTGATGCTTTTTCTTTGCCTAGCGGTGCTGTGCGCCTGGCTTACAGTGAAGCCACAGAAAACCAGGCGTTTTTGTACGGCGACCAGGCCTTGGCTCTTCAGTGCCATTTGGAGATGGAGCCGCGCGTAGTTCAATCTTTAGTGTCGCGTTTTCCGGAAGTATTGGACACTACACAACATTATATTCAGTCGGCTGAGGTGATGTTGGAAGATAATGCGCGTTTTGAGCAGTCTAGCCATTTTCTCTATCAAATTTTAAATCATTTTGTGAAGAAAGGATGCCCTTAATGTTTGAAAACCATACGATTGAAGCCAGCGGTTTGAGCTTTCGTTATCAGCAGGCTGGGCAAGGTAAAGATTTATTGTTGGTTCATGGCTTGGGTGCTTCGCTGGAATATTGGGAGCGCGTGATGCCTGAGCTTGCGAAGCACTATCGTGTGACGGCGCTTGATGTGCCGGGTTTTGGTCTGTCATCCAAGCCTGATGTTCATTATGAGCTACCCTTTTTTACGAAAGCTTTAACCACTTTTTGTGAGGCGATGAATTTTAAATCATTTTATTTGGCCGGCCATTCGCTGGGTGGGGCTTTAAGTTTAGATCTTGCAGCGACTTACCCCGAGAAAGTTGAGAAGCTTTGCCTGATTGATAATGCAGGTTTTTCTCGACAGGTCACTTGGGCATTTCGCGTTATGTCATTTCCTTTTATTGCAAAACACCTGATATATAAAACAAAATTGGCATATGAAAAAGTATTGAAGCTAAGTGTTTACAATAAAGAAGCAATTACGCCTGATTTTGTAGATCGCTTGTACGAGATGGCTAAGTCGCCTGAGCACCGGCGCACGGTACTCTATATTTTGGCGAACCACGCAAACTTGCGCGGCATGAAGATGGCAACCTTGAAGCCTTTGTGGGAAAAGTTTCATGCGCTTGAGCAGACCCCTGTAAAAATTATTTGGGGTGATCGCGATCCTTTGTTGAATGTTTCTCAAATTAAGGCGGCAAAAAAACACTTAAAACAAGCGGACGTGTCTATTATTCACGATTGTGGCCATATTCCTATGTTGGAAAAGCCACGGGAATGTTTGAAGCTAATGCTTGAATTTCTAAAGTTCGGGTGAGGCTTTTTGTCGGTCTAGTGAGACCAGTACGATTCCTGCGATAATTAAACTTAATGCGGTGACTAAGCTGCTTGTAATGTGCTCATGCAGCACAAGGCTCGCTAGAATCACGACAATGACGGGTACAGCCAGTACGCCGACGGCCGTGGTGGTGCTCGGTAAGGCTTTGGCCAGTATGATCATTCCCCACCAAGCAAAGAGTGTGGCAAATACGGTTGAAAATGTCAGGGTGAGTATCAGTGTGCTATTCCAATGTGTGCTGCCAGACGTTTGTGTTAGCAAGGTGAGTAATCCAATGGGCGCGGCGGCAGAAATAATTTTCCAGGGGTAAAGTTGAGACGGTGTGGCATGCCATCGGCCAAAGCGCGCGTGCGCCATAGCCAACCCCCAGCAAGCTGAAGCCGTTAAAGCGATAAGGCTGCCAATGACGCGGTGTTCGTTATGCCACTGAAAATGTGCAGGATCGAAATACACAGCGATGCCTAGAAGGCTCAAAATAAACCCTGCCAGCTTTTTGGCACTTAAGGGTTCTTTGTAAATGAATACAGCAATGGGTGTAGACCACAGCAAAGTGGCATAGCATAAAATAACGGTTCGCCCTGCGCCCACATAATGCAGCGCAATGATCACTAGCGTCATGTAAAGCCCCATTTGTAAAAAGCCTTGCGTGAAAATGAGCGGCCAGTCTTTAGGGTGGGGAAGATAAATTTTGCGACGATATGCGAGAAAGGCAAAGAGTATTAGCGCGCTGAAACATAGGCGAAAACTGGCATACCACAATGCTGTGGTGTACTGAAGGCCTATTTTCATTGCCAGCCAGTTAAATGACCAGCTTAAAATGACAGCGATAAACAGTAAGTAGGTTTGACGTGTTGACAGAGTCATGGATTGTCCAGTTTTTCGCGCAATGATATCATCATATCTCGTGACGACCTATAGGATATTGCTCTGTGTTTTGCGCGCTTGTTGGAAACCCTGTTGACCACAGTCTTTCGCCACTGATGTATGTGGCGTTTTGTGAGCAATGGGGTATAAGCGATTTTCGTTATGAAACCTATGCATTGGAATTTTCAGCGTTTGAAAGTGCTTTGGCTGCCTTTCAACAAGAAGGTATTCATAGTTTAAATATCACTACGCCATTTAAATCACTGGCGCTGGCTTGTGCTACTGACGCTAGCACTCGTGCGAGACGGGCGGGTGCGGCGAACCTTCTGACCTTTGATGATAATAAGTTGATTGCTGATAACACTGATGGTGAGGGTTTGTTGCGGGACATTTCCATGCGCTGGGGCCTTTCGTTGCAGGATCGAACAGTTGTGGTCTTGGGCGCTGGTGGTGCTGCGCGAGGTGCACTGGCTGCTTTGATGAGTGTTGAGGGCATGAAATGCTTCGTGGTGAATCGTACCCTTGAAAAAGCGCAATATTTAGCTGAGGCTTTTGAAGGTGTTCGCGCGGCAAGCTTTGATTCACTGGCCTCTATCCAGGCCGATTTGATCATTAATGCCACCAGCAGTTCTTTGCAGGGCGTTAATTTGCCTGTGCCCGCAGAAGCTATCAGCACAGATACCTATGTTTACGATATGTTTTATACAAAAAACGGGCACACCCATTTTTTATCGCAGATGAAAGCATTGGGGGCTGTACATTGTCGAGACGGTTTGGGTATGTTGCTTGAGCAGGGTGCTTTAGTGTTCGAGCAGTGGTTTGGACAAGTGCCCGAAATAGGCAAATTAATTGAGGATCGTACATGGCTTCACCCAAGATAAAAGCATTCTGTGAGCGCTTGTCAAAGCATTTGCCTGATAAGGCTTTCGATGACATGCGCCATGGGATTGAAAAGGAAAACTTGAGGATTACCTTTTCAGGCGAGCTTTCAGATGAACCACACCCAGTGTCATTAGGGAAAGCGCTCACCAACCCGTATATCACCACGGATTTTGCAGAGTGTTTACCGGAAATGGTCACGCCACCGGTCAAGGGCTATCGTAACACCTTGCTTCATTTAAAAACCGTAAATCGTTTTGTTAACGAACGTTTGCTTGACGAATATTTGTGGCCTATGAGTATGCCGCCTCGTGTATTGAATAAACAAGAAATTCCAATCGCGTATTATGGAAAATCAGACAATGCCAGAATGAAGCGAGTGTACCGTATTGGTTTGGCGAATCGTTATGGCCGTGTGATGCAGGCAATTGCGGGGCTTCACTATAATGTTTCGTTTCCTCAGGATTTTTTTGATGCGATACGTCCAGAGGGTGCTGAAAACTCGCAAGCTTTTCGCTCGTCAGTCTATATGAGTATTGTTCGAAACTTTCATCGTTACGCTTGGTTTTTACCGTATTTTTTCGGCGCTTCGCCGGTATGTTTTGACACGTCTTTGCCGAAGGATTGTGTGCCAGATTATCTGGCGCGTTTGGATGAAGAGACTTATGTTGGGCGCTACGCCACCTCTTTGCGCATGAGTGATTTGGGTTATCAAAACCAGGCACAGGCGAGCTTGAAGCTCGATTTTTCCAGTGTTGAAGCTTACGCTCATAGTTTGAGGGCGGCGACTGAAACACCGTATGATGAATTCGAAGCGCTAGGTGTGAGGGAGGGTGATCGTTACCGTCAGCTCAATGCCAACATACTTCAAATTGAAAACGAATTTTATAATTATATTCGTCCAAAACCGAAGGCGGTTACTGGTCAGCGCCCTACAGTATCTTTGCTTGAGCAGGGTGTGGATTATTTAGAAATTCGCCTGTTGGATTTAAACCCATTTTTGCCTGTAGGTGTCGACGAAGCCACCTTGGCCTTCATCGATTTGTTTTTGCTCTATTGCTATTGTGTCGAGGGTGAGGAGCCTCTTGGTATCAGTCCGCATCATGCCAGAGAAAATTTCTTACGTGTGGCGACATTGGGTCGAAAGCCGGGTTTGAATGTGCTCACAGAGCAGGGTGAAGTGCCTTTTTATACCTTGGCCAAAGTAATGCTGGATGATATGCAGGTTTTGGCTGAGTGTATGGATAGGTTCAGTGTGGATAAAATCTACTCAAAAGCACTGGCTGTGCAGGCTGAGCGTTTGGAAAACCCTGAGCTTACACCGTCAGGAAAGTTGTTGAAGTATTTGCATGAGGAATCGCTAAGCTATCGAGATCTGTGTTTCTTGTGTGCAGAGAAACAAGCGACTGACGTGGGTGAAGGACAGATCGATATTGAGTTTGAGAAAAAGCTACAAGCCTCGGTAAGTTTGTCTCAAAGGGCTTGGCAGGAACTTGAATCACAGTCTCATGACTTTGAAGGCTTTTTAACGCATTATTATGGGCGCGCGAACTCAAAGCTTCGTGTGGCCGTCATGATGGATTCATTCGAGCGCTTGTCACTCTACAAAGACAGCTCTGTCTTGTTGATTCAATCCGCTTTGGCTCGAAACAGTGAAGTCGCGGTTTTTGATACAGATGGTTTGTCGCAAGATGAGCAGGGTGTCTATGCAAAAGTGAAGTGGATAAAGCATATTTGTCACGAGACGTCGCAGTTTGAGCTTGCTCGTTCTTCCAGAGAAAGCTTATCAAGCTTTGACGTGATTTTAATTCGTAAAGATCCACCTTTTGATATGCGCTATGTGTTGTCCACGTATTTGCTCGAAAATGTGAAAGGACCTCTGGTTTTGAATGCCCCTAGATCCTTGCGCGACTGCAATGAAAAAGCTTGGATTCTATCGTTTCCGCATTGTATTGCTGAAACCTTGCTGACAGGGGATAGTAATGAAGCGCTGGCTTTTGTGAAAAAGTATAAAAAAGCGGTGATCAAACCGTTAACGGCGATGGGCGGCCGTGGGGTTTCATGTGTTGTATCTGACGATCTGGTAAAGGCTCAGCAGGCGATTACTGCGCTGCTCGCAGAAGAAGGTTTTATCATGTTGCAGCGCTTTCTTGAGAATGTGTATACCGGAGACAAGCGTATTATTTTGATTGACGGTGAGCCTTTAGAGTATGCGGTGTTGCGTTTGCCCAAATCGGGTGAGTTCCGAGCGAATCTAGCACAGGGAGGCCATTTTAAGATTGTGGCTTTGAGTGAGCGAGATCGTTATCTGTGCGCTCAAATCGCTCCCGCGCTTAAAGAGCGAGGCTTGTTCTTGGTGGGGCTTGATGTGGTCGATGGGCATATCACTGAGATCAATGTCACTAGCCCGACTTGCCTTCGTGAGCTTTCGGAAAACACAGCCCTTGACCCGGGCGAGATTTTTTGGGATAAAGTGGCTGTTTTCTTGGCCGAAAAAACCTAAGTTTTTGATAAAATTGTGTTTTTTGCTTAAGAAATCCTTAAGCTTTCTATATTATAATGGATCTAATGAATAACTAGCCGAGCAGGTATTAGCGTGGCAAATACAAAAATTGTTTCAACAGTGCCTTCGCAAGCGCAAGCAGTAGCTGCTTATGTTGATGCCCAGGTCGGCCAAGTTTTAGCCGCTTTGCGTGATCGCCGTGAAGGTCGTGTGTTACTGCAAATGAACTTGCCTGGTGGCCGTAGCTTAGAGATGGTGATGGTTGCTTCACCGGCCGGTGTTTTCGCATTAACTAATCCGGGCGCAACTCGAGGCACACCGCTTCGAACGGAGATAGCACCGGCGGTCATTCACGGCGTTGCTAGTGGCTTGGGCGAAAAACGTGTTGAAGATATTGAATTAAAAGAGTCTTCGGCTAAGACATACGCTGATTCTGGCACATATTCTGGTGCGTTTTTCAGTGGAGCTTCTTCGGCTAAACAGACGATGACGGTCTCGGCTTTTAATGCTTACGTTAACGCTGAAGCCGCCAAAGTTCAGCCTGTTACCGAGCAAACTGGTTTGTTGTCACAACTTTCTGGTCGTAATGATGCTGTCCAACAAGCGCGAGGCGTTTTGGCTCGCATGGGCGCAATGATCGGCAAAGGTGGTGTTGCGGGTCATAAATCAACTGCAACAGACAGCTCCTCCGCTAGTAGCGCGCTAGGAAAGATTGCTGGCGGCGGTCGTTAATTAGGCCCTGGTTACAATTCATCTTTGCAAGCGACAGCTTTAGGGGCACGCTCTAGCCCTATTTAACGAAAATGACCCTAAATCTCTAGCGCTATTTTCTGGGCTTTAATCAACTCTTCAATGCCTGCTTGGCCAAGTTCCAGCATGGTGTTGAGCTGTTCTGTATTAAAAGCCTGCCCTTCAGCTGTCCCTTGCACCTCAATAAATTCACCGGCTTCGTTCATCACCAAGTTCATGTCTGTGTCGCATTTGGAGTCTTCAGCATAGTCTAAATCTGCAACCGGCACGCCTTGGTAAATTCCGACCGATAAGGCGGCGATAAATTGTTTAAATGGGTTCTTTCGAATTTTTTTGTTTTTTAACAAATAGCTGATGGCATCGTGCAGTGCAATGCAAGCACCCGTGATCGCGGCTGTGCGTGTGCCGCCGTCGGCTTGGATAACATCGCAATCGAGTGTGATGGTGTAGTCCGGCATTAAGCTTAAGTCCACGGCCGCGCGTAGGCTTCGCCCGATCAGTCGTTGGATTTCCAGCGTGCGTCCACCTTGTTTACCATGAGCAGCTTCACGGTTTGTGCGTTCATTGGTCGCGCGCGGCAGCATGCTGTATTCCGCTGTGACCCAGCCTTGCCCTGCATCTTTCAAAAAACGCGGCACACCTTGTGTCACAGAAGCGTTGCAAAGCACCTTGGTATCGCCAAAGGCGATGAGTACCGAGCCTTCGGCATGTTTGGTGTAATGACGTGTGATTGAAATAGAGCGTAATTCATGGGCTAGACGTTGGCTAGGGCGCATTATGACCTCGGTGTGTTTACTTTGGTCGGCCATTGTGCAAGAACAGGCTATCTTGGTCAAGGTTTCGCTGTGCGTATGAGTCTGTGTTATGCTGTGGCGCATTCAATCAGGAGAATAAGATGATTAAAAGCATGACAGCATTCGCCAAGGTGGAGTTTAACGAAGCATGGGGGCAGGCGGCGATTGAAATTCGCAGTGTGAATAACCGCTTTTTGGATGTGAATATAAAATTGCCTGACTCACTGCGTGAGCTGGAGGCGAAATGTCGTGAAGCGATTAAGCCGCATTGTGTGCGAGGTAAGTTGGATATCAGCTTGCGTTTAGCGCTTCAAGATAGCGAGCTCTCGGCCTTATCGGTGAACACTTCTGTGCTTAATAATCTTAAAAAAGTTCAGGGTGATTTGTCGGCCGTGCTGGGTGAAGGCCAATGGGAGTTGTCACGCTTGTTAAAGTGGCCAGGTTTATTGGCTTCGGAAGCACAGGATATGGCGATGGTCCAAGATGGTGTGATGAAAGCTTTGTCGCAAGCCTTAGAGAAGTTGGTGCAAATGCGGGCGATTGAAGGGGCTGCGTTGAAAACGGTGATGTTAGATAAACTCAAAGCGATGAGTCTATTGTTAGATGAGCTTACACCGCGTATTCCTGAAATTTTAAAACAACAAGAATCACGCCTGCGTGAAAAAATTGAGGCACTGAGTGTTGAGCTGGATGAAGAGCGATTTGCGCAAGAGCTGGTTTACCTGGCACAAAAAAGTGATGTAACTGAAGAGTTGGATCGCCTGCGTGTGCACATACAAGAAATTATACGTATTCTTGAAAAGCCAGAGGCCTCTGTGGGTCGACGTTTGGACTTTTTGATTCAAGAACTGAATCGAGAGGCGAATACGCTAGGTTCTAAATCGATTGATGATCAAATGACTAAAGCATCTGTCGAGCTGAAGGTGTTGATTGAACAGCTGCGTGAGCAGGTTCAAAATATTGAATAAATAAAAAAGCCCTCAAGAGAGGGCTTTTTTTTTACGAGGCGGGTGACAACGGTGCGGGTTGTATTTTAGTACCCATGCCTAAGGTGGCTGGGTTAGTCAACACACTTTTCGCCATCATCAGCGACATGGTGTTCATGGTATTTTCTGTCATCGCGGAAAACATCACCATCATTTTCGTGTTTTCCACGAGTTGTGGAATGAGGTTTAGAATGCTGATAATCTTCGCGCCGATTAACAGCATAGCCGCAGGGATATTACCCTTGCTGATCGCGTCCATGAGATCAACCGGGCCGCTGGTTGAATTCAGCAAACTGGACTCTGCTTGTGTCACTGAGGGCAGTGTAGCACCGCTTTGGCTTGTCGATTGAATATGGTCGACTAGCTGGTTGGTGAGAAAGGTCTTATAAATACCAAAATTTTGGTTCGCAGTTTGTAGGATATTGTAATACAGCACGTACTTTGGGTTATTTTGATTAACTTGCGTGGCTTCATCGTCGGTTAAACCTTGTATGCCATTATTTTCCGGATTGCTGGCCATGCTATAGCCGAGAGCGGCTGTTTTACCATCGTCTGAAGATAATGTGAATGAGGTGCTTGGGTCTAAAATCAGTGCTAAGCCTTGGCTGCTTAGCATCTGGCCTTTTTGTTGAGCGTTGTAAATATCGTTTTTTTGGTCTTTTGTGAGTAAGGTATTATTTTGTATCGCTTCATTCACTTGTGTTTGAATTTGAGGCAGCCTGGCTTTCGCTGCGGCGTACGCGACTTGGTCCGCTGATAAGTCTGACAGGCTCTGAAGAGAGTTGCTGCTCATGTCAGACTGTTTGTTTAAGAGAGTTTCTGTGGCGGTATTGACGTCTAGGATTTTTTTAACGTGCTCTTTGATGCTGAGCAACATGGTTTGAATCGTTTCTGGCTTCCCGTCGCTACTTTGTGCGCGGTCAGTGGTGACTGCGGCCATCGAGCCCGCGCTTAACATTGCGCTGACAGTGGCAGTTAAAATGAAACGTCGAATTATAGACATGATGTGGTCCTCTCTAATTGTAGGTGATACCAAAGTTATCGTTATTGCTTGAGCTATTGTTGCTACTGCTGGTATCGGCAGAGCTATCATCTGTTAAATCCGTTTCGTCAGAAGCCCTGCTTTGCGTATTGTTATCACTGTTGCTACTGGTGTTGTTAACACTTAATGGCGCAGTGGTGTTATTGTCAGATTCTTCGCTGAGGTAGGAGGGCGTGTCTTTTAAGTTACATTCGCAAGCAGGCTGTATACGTTCAATACGAATCTTTTTTTGGTTATAACGAAAATTGGCTGGAAAATTATAGGCGCTAGAGCTGTAACAATTGCATTTTTCAACAGGTTTAGGTTTGCTTGGTGTCGGGGATGTGGGTTTTTCTGCTTCCTGACTTTGTTTTATCGCAGCTTGTACGGCGGCTTCGTTTTTTTCTGCGGCTTCATTGAGTGATTGCGTTAAGTTCATCTGATATTCGTTTTGATTTTTTTGCGCCATCTCAAAAAGATGTTGCTGAATTTGCGCGTTTGTCATATCAGCATAATTGGCGTTATCTGCAAAAGTGCATAAGGGCGCCACAATGAAGAGTAAGCAAACAAACGCTTTATTCATCGTCTTCTTCACTTTCAAAAGCTTGTTGCACTAGGTTGAGTCTTTCATTTGAAAATACGCGCCCCAGTAAACGCAGACGCTCAAAAACGACGTTGCGGCGCAAAAACAAACCTGATGGATCATCGTCACTTTGTGTCGTGTCTTCGGCATGCATTAAAAGGCGCGAAGCAGAGCCTGGGTGAGTTGTGTCTATGGTTTGCATAAGGTGCAAAATACGACTCATGTGGATGTAGTTACCGAGGTTGACGTAGGCTTCCTGATCTTTAAGTTCAAACTGAATCACACCATCGAGCGCTTGGCCGAGTTGCTCTATTGTGTGCTCGAGCTTGGGGTCACCATCATAGGTCCAGTTCTCAACGCTCTCCATAAATGAAAGTACCCGGTAGATCATCGGGTCTGGGTAGTTTTGCCAAAATGCGTGGCTGTCTTTTAAGCTTAATCCGGGCATCTTTGTTCAGCCTATTGATTGTTTAAACAATGGATTTTACTCTAGAGGGCAGCGGCCTAAAAAGCAAGCATGCATGTAGTGTAAGCCATTTCTTACAATTATATCAGAAAAAATGGACATTTGTCCAAATTTTGTGTATGATACTTTTCAATCTAACACTGTAAGCAAAGGATGACAGGGATCATGCCAAGATTGCGAAAAAATAAGCCCAAGAAAAATAAAGAAAAAAACACTGGGCCTGGCCTGGCCTATAGGGCAACTCGCGGCATTTACCGCAATTTTTTGAATGTACCGGCTTGGCTAAGTTATTCTTATCTAAAGGATCTGTCTGGCGGTGTTTACGGCTCGGTAAGACAATTGTTTATCAAACCAGAAGCACACCGTAGTGAAACCTTTGAGCAAGCGATGCTGCGTTTAAAGCTGACGGATAAAGACGTCAGGCAAAAGATACGGGAGACGGCAAGGCTTTCCTATTTGTATATCTTGTTGACACTCGCGCTTTGGGCTTATAGCGTGTATTTGTTCATCGTCGCGCCATTAGCGTCGGCTTGCTTGGCTGTAGTCATTGGCGGTATTTGCGCTGTGAAGTTTACTAGAATGCGTTTTTGGATATTTCAAATGAAACAACGACGTTTAGGTTGCAGTTTAAAAGAATGGCTTAGCTTTCGTCAGGCGGAGGAAAAATAATGAAAATCATCAAAGCCTTATTGCCTTTAGGTTTATTATTGCTGCTCAGTGGTTCAGTGTTTGCAGACATGGCGACGCCTGCTTTGCCATCAGGCGATCATTTCGGCGGAATGCTGAGTTTCTTTACCGTACCGCATTCGGATGAGTCACTGGCTTTGCTTGGCATGTTGTTTGGCGGTATGGGCGATGTATTGCCGGGTGCGCCTAGTGTGATGGGGGCTATGTTTGCTAAGTTTAATGCTTCTATCTTGGTGCTCACAACTTTAGTGTTTTTATACACCATGCTCATGGGGTTGGTTTCAACGGCGCATGAGGGTGAATTTTTAGGTAAAAAATATAATTCTGTTTGGACGCCGCTGCGTGTTGTGATGGGCATTGGCTTATTAGTGCCGTTAAAATCCGGTTATTGTGTGCTGCAGATTGTATTGATGTGGTGTGTGATTCAGGGGATTGGCGCCGCTGATACAGTCTGGAATGCAGCTATGGATTTTATTGAGCTGCACAGTGTGTATGACCAGCAAAATTTTGAAACTCGCCAGTCTCATCAGAGTGGTGGGAGCTTTGGTTCTACAATGGGGGATTCAGCACTTTATGCGACAGGCTTATTTAAAAGCTATGTGTGTATGTATCAATCCTATAAATACAACAATAACAATAAAGCGGCAACTTCAACCTTGGGTTTGCCGAAAGCATCTATCGTACAGTCGGTCTGGGATAGCGGTAAAGAATATCACTATATGATTTACCATTTTCCTTCATATAAAGCAGGCCCAGATGGTACGCCAGTGATTGCAAAAAATAGCGGTTGTGGTTCTTTTACCGTACCGATATTTGCCAAATCTAGTCTGCAGCTCAATGCCAGTTATTATGAAGAGCATGCGGCAGTGCAAAGTGTTGCTGACGTGATGACCCTTTTGAATCAGGCTGGTAAAGAATACGTTGCTTCCAACGTGACGAGTGATACTTCACCTGACGATCTCGCTCAAGCTGTGCCGGGAACACCCATTACAGCGGCTGAGGAGTATATCGCAAATCATGTTTCTAACGCTTCTGATCAGTGGATTGATCAACATAAATCACAGTTTAATATTGCTAATTCAAACAACTCTTCTCAGGGTACTAAAGACGCGCAGCAGTCAAAGGCCTTTTTAGAGGGTGAGCGACGATATGGTTGGATTTATGCGGGCGCATTTTATAAGCAGCTCGCCTTAAGTAGTCCAGAGTACGCAGCGGTTAACGTTTTTGGTTTGTTTTCTATTTCTAACCCTGTCCCTAGTCAAGTTCAAGGGTATACTGAGCCCACGGTTGCGCAAATTGCACTATTGTCTGAAACAGCTAATGCGGGGAATAAAGACAACGGCTTATTTAACTTGAGTAAGCAGCCTTATGACAATCAAGCTAATATGCCGCCAGAAGGTGTCAGAGCGTTTAATCTCTTTAATGACATGGTCTACGGGGTTGTGTCTGCATTCGTTGGCGGCCTGAGTAACTACGACCCGAGCAGCGGTATGATTGTATTTCAAACCGGTAAAGATCCTGTGCTTCAGCTACAGATCATGGGGCAAGAAATCATCCAAAAAGTGCAATTAACGTTCAATATATTGTTTGGTATAGCTGTGGCTTTTGTGATTGCTTCGGCGCTGGTTGCATGCTTAGGTTCGTTCTTTGGCATTTTGCTAAAAATCATCGGGTTTTTTGGCATGATTTGTGCGATGTTTTACTCCATTGGTCTGTCAATGTCTGTGTACATACCCATGGTGCCCTTCATTATTTTCTTTTTCGGCGCCATAGGCTGGATGGTGGCGGTCATTGAAACGATGCTCGCAGCACCTTTGGTAGCCATTGGTATTGTTTACCCTGAAGGGGGTCATGAGCTTTTAGGTCGTGCGGCACCGGCTGCCATGCTGGTCACCAACGTGTTTTTGCGCCCGACCTTTATGATTTTTGGTTTAATCGCCGGGATGCTGATGACCTACATTGGCGTCTTGCTGTTGAACTCTATCTACCAATTCGTGGTTTACAGTAACTCGCATGTTGGGTTGACTGGTCTAACTTCTGGTAGCGGTGTTTATAGTGGTGTGACTGCGCTGCAGTGGGCGCTTTACATGGCGATTTATGTCTCCATTGTGATGGTGATCATCAATAAATCTTACGCTTTGATTCACAAACTGCCAGATAACGTGTTGCGTTGGATCGGTGGGCAAGCAGGCTTTGGTGACTACTCAGGCGGCGCTGAAGAGGTGGGCAGTAAGGTGAATAAATTTACCGATCAGGCTGGTCAGAGCACGGGTTCTGCCATGGGCGGTATGTCTTCTGGCGCCTCATCGGCGGGTGATTCGCTCTCTCAAGACCTTAAATGATACCGTACCTTTTGATCACGCTAATTAAGCACAGCGTGTAATAAGTTCCGGTATCAGACAGACTTCAGGGCCCGCTTGCAAAAATGAATTGCAAACGGGCCCTAACATTTTTATGTACGAAAAAATGTTAAATATCACACTTTTTCGTACATAAAAATGTTGATTTTCACACTTTTACTGACATAATATCCTTGGGTGTAGCGAAAAGGAGGGTTATTATGCCCCGTCATATCATGTCCCAGCTTGCGACCTGGAAAGCCAAAAAAAATCGCAAGCCATTGATTTTAAAAGGTTCTAGGCAGGTGGGAAAAACCTACAGTCTTAAAGCTTTTGGTCAAAAAGCCTATGATCAAGTAGTCTATTTAAACTTTGAAACTCAATTAAGCCTTCATTCTCTTTTTAAAGAAGGGTTGGAACCCAATGGAATTCTTGATTTAATTAGCTTAGATCAAGGAGTAAAGATCACCCCTGAAAGCACGCTTCTGATTTTTGACGAGATACAAGCCTGCCCCGAGGCCCTAAACAGCCTTAAATACTTTTATGAGAAAACGCCGGAATATCATATTGCCGCAGCAGGGTCATTATTAGGCGTTAAACTTGCTCATACGGCTGGCTTTCCTGTAGGAAAAGTAGATTTCTTAACTTTATACCCCATGAGCTTTAGCGAGTTTCTCGTTGCCGTGGGTGAAAATCCGTTAGCGGATTATTTAAATACGCTTCAGGTAGTCGCTCCTGTGCCTGACATCATGCATGTTAAGCTTAATAAACTTTTTAAATATTACCTTTACATTGGAGGCATGCCAGAAGCCGTGGCGCACTATGCTGAGAATCAGGATATTTTAACTGTTCGGAGCATACAAAATAATATTTTAGCTGCTTATGAATTAGACTTCTCAAAACACGCACCCAAAAATGAAATTATGCGTATCTCACAAGTATGGCAGTCTTTAGCTGCGCAATTAGCTAAAGAAAATCGCAAATTCATTTATTCTGTTATTCGAAAAGGGGCTCGTGCAAAAGAATTTGAAATCGCCTTACAATGGTTGATTGAAGCGGGGCTTCTCAACAAAGTCACTTTAATCAACAAACCTTGTTTACCTCTTCAAGCCTACGCCAAGTTTGAACATTTTAAAGTCTATTTGTTAGATGTGGGCTTGTTAGGCGCCAGTGTCAATTTACCGGCTCGTTTGCTCGCACAAGAAGAAAAAATCCTAGAAGAGTTTAGTGGCATATTAGCGGAAAATTATGTTGCTCAAGCCTTATTGCCCATTCAGTCCTCTCTTTTTTACTGGACAAGTGAAGGCGAAGCGGAGCTTGATTTTGTGCTGCAATATGAAGATAAGATTTATCCTATCGAAGTTAAATCAGGGCAATCCACTCGCAAAAAAAGTTTGCTGATCTATGCCAAAAAATATCAGCCAGATTTATTAATTCGCTTTTCTACTTTAAATCTAAAGAAAGATGGGGATGTATTGAATTGCCCCTTGTACTTGATTGACAAATTACTCAATTTTTTGTCGCATGATCACAGCCAGTGACGCAATATGACGGATAATCGCCATTGTTCAATAGGTGCTTCGATACGCGATGGGGCATTCCAAAACAGAAAACACCACGGCTTACCCACGGTTGTTTATTTCATTCGAAATAGCAGCATGATTTCAGAGAGTAATACAGTAAAGCTAATGCCTGCGAATAACAATACGCTAAATACATTGGCGTGTAATGAGACACAGACCAATAGGATTGGAATAAGTAATGCTAAAATTTCTAATCGATGGCGTGGTTTGATGTTGCGTTGATTTAGGTAGCCAAGCCAAAGGGTTTGGTTGAAGCAAGGGCGGCTTGAGAAGTAGAGTATTCCTATGATCAGCGCTGCTTGAATTGCGAAGCAGGTGATGAGTGTGTGCTCAGCAGAGAAGTTGATTGCGTTTAGCCAATAAGGGCTTGTGAATTGCACGATAATCGGCAGTGGAAGGCTATAACTGATTAGGCGCCTGTAAGAAAGTGATGTACTTAATTGCCAGAGCAATGAGCCGAGTAGCGGAGATAAAAGTAACCACCAGGCAATGGCGTAAAATTCAAAAATTGAAAAGCTATTCAAGTGTAGCCACCAGGCGTGAAGAGTTAGGTGCTTGCCGGTAATATCGATGTGCTTGTGAAATAGGATGAAAACAAAATTGAGCACAAGACAAACAGCAAGGCTTATAGCAATCAGTACAAGCATGTAAAGAAAAAGGCCATGGTGACGTTTTTTCAGTTGTTCTATTAAGCGAGTAAAGCGCTGCTGGGTGAAAATAATCAGCAATACGATACTGACGGCCCCGCCGATCACGCTATTGTGTGAAAGCGAAAATGGCCCATACAGCAAATTGCATAATTCCATGGCAAAGAAAATGATGAAGCTGCTTAATATGGTCAAGAAGCCTAGGCGTAGCGTATTGTAGACGCCATTGATCGCCATGGTGAGTCCTAGTGAGTTTGCTTTCGTATCCAGCGGTGAGCCTAGTGTGGAGCCTTTTTTTTTGCTGAGCGTGTCGATCGATAGGGCAAATAAAATGGCCATGCCCCAGGGGAATAAGCCAAAGCCAGCAAAGAGGGTATGATAGAATGTGCGAGTGTGATGAAGTACCGTTTCAGGGGACTGGCTTAGCATGAGTGTGTGGGTAAAAAAGCTCATGCTGGAAAAGAAGAAGATGAAGCTCAGTAATTGCACGAGTAGGATGCGTGGTAATACATAGCGTCTCTGCGAGAAGATCCCTTCTGATTGCAAGCGTGTTCGTCCTATCGGTAAAAGTACAAACAGAATGAGGATTGGCAAGCTAAGTAAGGTGATGCTGAATGCCTGGTACAGCTTGTTTTGAAAAATGTAAGCGGCAAGGTAAATCAGCGCTAGGATGGCCAGGATTGTGATGATGGTCGTCAGATTATTGAGGTGCCTTCGTTTCATGTAATCCCCGCATCTTGATCCGCTTTACGTGATGAAGCGACAAGAATGCGGTGATCTCTCTCTGAAATCAAGCCTTGTTCATATTTTTTATTGGCGTCCACTTCCATGGTTTGGCCCAATTCTTTCAGTAAGCGGCGCGTGACAGCGGTAGCGTTATCTGGTTCTTCGGCAAGTAAACGGTCGCGAACTTCTTCGTTAAAAACAAGGTATTCGCGAAGTGCTACACGCCTGCCGTCTAAGCTTGGTATAAGCTTTTGCCAGACAACCACGCGGATGGTTTCGAACAGATCCACGCTTTTTCCATGGCGTTCTTCTTGCGGATACGTGTTCACTAATCGGCGGACAGTTTCTGCTACCCCGTTACTGTGTAAAGTGGTGTAGACAGGATGACCTGTCATGGCTGCCTCCATCACAGCATTGATAGTTTCAGCATCTCGTGCTTCCCCGACAAGAATGAGTTGCGGTTTTCGGCGCAGCGCATTGCGCACGCCAGCTGCAAAGCTCGGTAAGTGGCGAGGAATTTCGGATTGGCTCACGATAGCGCTTGGCATCTCGATATCATCATACACAAATTCAATCGGTGATTCGTAGGTCAAAACTTTACGGTTGCTGTCAGGCTTTTTTACGATATGTTTAATGATTGAGGCGAGCAGTGTGCTTTTGCCCGAACCTGTCGCACCTGTGACATAGATGACACCTTGGTCGGGTTCTAGGGATGCGAGTAAGGTTTTATCAAGCTCTAGAGTTTCGATGTCGGGTGGTTCGTTTGGAATGGATCGTGCTGTGACTTGAATCCCGTCGAAGCCGTCAACCATGCAGGCTGTGCCGTTGATACGAAAGCGGTAGCGCTCGTGGCGAGCGGGCTTGATTTCATAATGTGTGTCAACATCGGTGCCACTTAAAAGCTGCGTAGTACCGTTGGGGCCGTACATGATATTGATGATTTCAGATAACTCATTGGCCGATAGGCGGCGTTGGGTTACGCGCACTAATCGCCCATGAATCTCTGCGAAGACCGGTTCATTCGTTTGCAGCGTAATGTCTGAGGCTTCGCGCTGGTAGCACAGTACCAATAATTGATCTAGATGATGTTTGTCAAAACGAATCGGCTCGTGCGGGAGAAAGTGATCATTGCTCATGCGTTACCACAGCTTTCCATTGCGTACTTTTCGGGTTTAGTTTCGGTAGGGCCGTGATGCGCAAGACTTTATCGTTGATGTAAAGCTGTGAGTCACTGCTATTACTGGTGACGCCTAAGTTGGCTTGCGCCACGAACGGTTTGCTAACCATGTTCCGGGTTAACAGTTCGCGGTAGAGTACCATGCCATTATAGTCACGCTTTAAGCGTGCAAGGTTGGCGGCATACATATTTTTTGCTTGCATGATGCCTTGTTTCCAGCCTGCGCGGACATGCTTGATCCATACTTCTCGCTCGGCATCATTGCGTGGTAATAAGGTTTGGTCAGGTAGCGCCGGTTTTTTATAGGACATCCAGAGGTATTGTCGCCAGTTTGGCGCGTTTGTTACAAAACGAGCTTGCTGCACGATTTTGTAGGTTTTATCGGCGATGCGAATCGTGTCGTTATCGTTGAGGTTCACTAGTTGATCGCCTTGTTCAAGCACGGGGGGTAGTACATTGTGCGCCAGTAGCATGCCTTGAAAATTGAACACAGAGTCGAGTGTGCGTGCTTGGGCTTGAAGCTGATCATCAATGCGTCCGGCTTGGAAGGCAAGGCCACCTTGTGCGCCAATAGAGGTGGCCACTTCTTTTAAGGCTTGTAAGCGAATGTTTGAAATACCTTGGCCTTCAGGCAGGGGGGTGTTTTGTTGCGTGAGTGTTTCTAGCTGGTAGAGGTTTGTTGTGTCGACACTGTTTTGGTGCTGTGATGCGCAAGCCGATAAGGCGAGGATAAGGCTTGAGATGATGCAAAGACGTTTGATCATGTTTAAGCTTTTTCTCCATAGCGCAATTCAACAATTTTGCGTGAAGGTAGGATGACCACTTGAGCTTGATCGCCGGCTTGCAGTGCTGCATCTCGAATAATGTTGCCGATCATTTCATTTTTGACGTCAATATTGATGATAACAGGGATAGACGGTCGATTGCCTAAAATATGTAGGTGATAGTCTGTTTTGGCCACAAGGGATTTCAACAACGGCTCAATACCGCCCTGCCAGTTCACAGAGGCTTTGATGTTCATGTCATAGCTTGCAGGATTAGGCGGAACGTTCACAGTTTTTGGTGGATTAGCGGCCTGCTCATTTGCGGCGAGTGTGGTCAGGTTATGGCTGACCGAGGTTGCGGCTTCTGAAAGGGTAACATTGACTGCGTGATCTTCGGTGGGTGTCCACCGGGGTGCGGGTACTTTGGGCGCGCAAGCGGTCAGTGCTGCGACTATCAAGAGTAGTGCGGACAGTCTGTAGATCATAAAAGTCTTACCTGTTTGTAATCCATTGGCCATTGAAACACAGGGTTGTTCAAAAAGTCAACGTGGATAAATGCTATTAAATTTCACGTAAAAAAACCCAAGGAAAATTATACGACCTCGCTCTGAAAAATCAATAAAGTAGAGAAGCCAGGGCGTGCCCTAGGTTTTGGCGTCGAGATACCGCTTTATCGCTGAGGTAAAAGTTGCTACACTTTTGGTCTTACATTGTTGTAGGTAAAGGCTTATGTCAGGAGCACACTGGCGGGACAGCGCACGGGCGGCCCGATTCTTCATGATCGATGCGAGAGCAGCGTTTCCACTACTGCTATTTTTGCTTCATATCAAGCTTTGGACGTTTGTTCTGGCTGTCATTGCGACGCTGTTTTTTGGGATTCTTGAACGCTATGGCTTCACTCTTGTGGTTTTCTGGCGTTGGTTTCGTACAAGTTTGGTAGGGCGACGAAAAGTGTCGTCCCCTTGGTGGCGCTAGGAGCAATCATGTCGGATTTGAGAACTTCAGATGAGATCGCAAAAGAAATTGCTGCTAACTTAGCTCGTATTATGAAGAAACTCGGGATCAGCTTTACGATGAAAGGTCGTCCTGCGACCTACGTTGAAGTGTTTGCTGAGAGTGCTTTATTGCCTGCCATTGCTCGTCGTGCGGATCAACTTTGTGCTTTATGCTTAGGCTATGGCATTGGCGTCACCTTTGAAGAGGCTCCGGGCTCGATGACGGGCAGTAGTGTCACGTTTGATAGTCTCTCACCTGATGCACTGCGATATTTGTGTTTGATTGATGTGCTGTGTGAGTTAGCTAAGGCGTCACCAGACAAGCGTGCGACTTCATTGGATGAGTTGTTTTATGACTAAACTTGATACGAATGATTTGAGTCGCAGACTCCGACAGATTGCCACAATGGCAAAGCGTTTTTTGGAACATGTTGACACCAGGGCTGGGGATGCAAAAAAACAACAACAAACAGAACAGCAAGACAAACCGCATGGCTAATGAAAAAGACTATTTAACTCGTATTGAGTCACTGTTAATGGAAGAAGCTCATCGCTTATCTGCCTTAGATAGTGATGAGGTGGATGTTGAAAGTGTGCTGCCGTTTATTCAAGATTTAATTAAGCAAGAAGCAAGCTTGCGTGAACAGGCAGGCATTGGCTCTCGTTTCTTAGTGTTGCAATCTCAGCTGCAGCAAATTGAGCAGCGTATGCAAGGTTTGTTGGATGAACAAACCCGGGCTCAGGCCGATGAGACACAGCAAATAGCTAGCGCGCGTGCCTTACAGGATAATGAGCTTGTTGTGTATGTCTATTTGTATAATGCGCACGGTCTTCGTTTAAGTAGCTGGGAGCGTTTTTTGGCTCAGCATGCTTTAGATGAGCATAGCGTTAACCGACCTGTTTATGCGCGCATGGAGGATGTTGAGGCCTTGCTAAGAAACAAGAATCATCCTCAGAATCACGGTGTTTTGAAGGTCAAGGTGAGTCGCGATGATGTTGCGTTAAATGCTCAAGAAAGCCAGTTGCGTGACCTTCATGGTAATGTTTTGCTGCGCCTGAGAGAGTCTGCTTTAAAGCAAAAAAATATTTTGGCGTTCATTTGTAAAGGCAAAGAATATCATTTAGATGGACACAAGCTGCTTGAAATCTAGGGGTGTGCCCTGGATGGTGTTCGAGCTTATTTTTTACCCTGAAATGTATTTTGCTTATCAAGAAGGTCGTTTTCTAAGGCCATTTCATTGCTTTTAATAGCCCCTGCGGAAAAGCCTGTGTATCGATTGTAAGCCATGTTCGGCAGCCTGCTGCTTGGCGTAGCTTGCTGTTGTTGAAATAATAGCCCAGGCACTCTTCCATTGGCGGTGTAATTTGAGCTGGATGCTTCGGTGTGTCCGCCCGTTAAAACGTAGTGTCTTGCTGGTGCGTGTGGGTTATTCATGAGAGGGACAAGATCAAGTGAAGCGTGAGCGCTGATGTATTGAACACCGTGCCAGTTGCTTATAGGCCCTTCGCTTTCCATAGCGGTGATCGACTTGCCTGACGCACCGCTCAGTGTGCCCGTGATTGAGCCGGTTATTTGTGCATAATGTAGCTGCTCTTCCAGGCTCGGTTGAATGCCCATCTCTACACTTCGGTGGTGACTTTGAAAGGCTTTGTATTTGGCGTCTTTTAGTGCGGATGGATCAATGTTGCCAATTTTGAAACCCGCCCGAATCGCCAGAAGGCTTTGGAGGTATTTTTCCGCGAGCTTTATGCGTTCCGTTTTTTTGCTTGTTTCTCGGTCGATTTTTTCTTGTCGAGTGGCGTTGGCTTCGGTATCTTTTTTTTGCTTTTTATCGGCTTTGCTTTTCTTGATGGCGCTTTCAATAATGCCAGCTTGCAATTGCGTTTGCTTGCCGCCACTACGTCCGTCATCGTCGTCTTTATCTGTTTGTGCGTTGGCGCCGAGGTTGCGCCCTACGGTGTGGCCAAAAAGACTGGTGCCGATGCGTGGGCTGTTGAAGGGTTTTTTAGGCTTTTCCATAATAGTTCGAATGTACCATAGTGCTTGCGAAAAAGACAAAGAGCTTTGCTTGGACGGCCTTGGGGGTGCCGGCGAAGCCATTGTAAGATTTTGTCGCACTCAGTGTAAGTTTTTTGCTATACTGCCCCCTGAAAATCTAAACGGATTGTATTATGCCTCCAGCGCCGTCACAACAGGGACAAAGTACGGATAATCACATGGCCGCCATGTGGATTTCATTCCTTGTCTTTGTGATGGCCGTTGTGATTTGGTTTATCTTCAAGCGTGAGATCGTCACTGCTATTTTTTACATCAAATCAGGCGAGCTTTGGCTTGTTGGGTTGGTTTGGCCAAAAGCGGAGGTGCTGCGCCAGCAAATGCTTAACACCCCGATTAAAGGTGTGGATATAGCCGAGCTTGTCGGTTTGGTGACTGAAGTCGGCACCTTTTATATGATCCCTGTCATGATCTTGCTCGTGATATTGGGCGCGCTGTTGTTTAATCGTGGGGTGGGTACCCGTTTTAAAACCGTTTACACGATGAAAACTTTGCTGGCCAAGGAATACAAAAACTGGCCTCAAATCACCCCTGTTGTGAAAGAAGATTTGGTTAGCATAGATATCGACCAGGGTCCTTGGGCCATGGCGAAAACGCCGATGGAGTTCGCTAAAACTCAGGGTCTTTTGAAAATTCAGCGCAGAGCCTTAGAAGAGGGTATGTTGCGCAAGGATGCTAAATTGGTGGCGACCTTGGTTAAGCCTAAAGCTAATCAGCTCTTTGTAAAGCAGCTCGGGCCTTTGTGGAGAGGAACCGAAGCGTTGCCTATGCATGTAAAGGCTTTATTTGCCGCTTTTGCGGCTAGAATTGCAGGTGATGCAGAGGCCTCGCATGCCCTGCTCATGCAAATTGCCGCTTCAGCCAACGGCGGAAAACTGAATTTTTCAGGTGTGAAAGCCTTACTGGCCAAGCATGAAAATAATCCCTTGGTTGAAACCACGGTTTCGCATCACGCGTATGTTTTAACGGTCATGGCGTCGATACTTAATATTGCGCGTGCTTCTGGCGTGTTGGCATCGGCAGATTTTTTATGGCTAAAAGTCATCGATCGGCGATTATGGTATATGCTTAATGCTGTAGGCCGTCAGACACCGACCGTTGAAGTGGCAGGGCCTTTTGGGCACTGGTGTATTGAGGCAACCTTAGAGCGTCCTTTTAAAACGCCGATGATTGAGAATGCGACGCATGCCTTGGATGAGGCAATACAGTCACAAATTTATAGCGAGTAAGTAGCGTGTTTCGTGGTTTAGACAAACGACATGAACAAGATCCTCGCCAGTTACTGCGCGATACGCGTACCGTTGGCCAGCGAATTCTAGATTTTTTCAAAGAGCCTCGCAATATTGGCATGATGCTGATTGTGGCAGCCGTCGCGGTTTATTTTTTCCCTGGCTTGTCTGATTTGCTGGGTATTATCGGTATCTGTGTCTTTTTGTTTACCTGGTTTCAACGAACGATGCTTCCGTTTCGTTTGCCCATGAGATCGGGTTTAAAAGATTATAACGATACCAAGCCTGGTGGAAATAAACCCAATGATGCACGAGGCATCTGTTTTTTTGGTAATGACCGGCAGAATAATGAAGAGCTTTGGTTTAATAATGAAGACATGCGAACACATGTCTTGATTTTTGGCTCAACCGGTTCAGGTAAGACGGAAACCTTGGTCTCACTTGCCTATAACGCCTTGCTTCAGGGTAGTGGCTTCATTTACGTCGATGGTAAGGGTGATAACAATTTGTTTACCAAAGTGTTTTCCATGGCGCGAAGCATGGGGCGCGAAGATGATGTGCTTCTGATTAACTTTATGACTGGCGCGAGGGACATTATCGGTCCACAGGAGCGCCGGTTATCAAACACGATGAACCCTTTCTCGCGCGGTTCTTCGAGCATGCTATCGCAGCTTGTTGTGAGCCTAATGGACCAGTCAAACCAGTCTGACTCTTCGGCGGATATGTGGAAAGGTCGCGCGATTGGTTTTGTGGAAGCTTTGATGCGAGTTTTGGTCTATATGCGTGATCAAGGCAAAATCCTGCTGGATGCGAATACGATTCGTAATTATTTTACTTTGGATCGTCTCGAAGCCATGACTATGGACAAAATGTTTTTACGCGATGGCCAAGAGCCAGTCAGTTGTGCTGATGCGCCGGCAAATGTGCTTGAGCCTATTTATAACTATGTCATTAACTTGCCGGGCTATAACAAGGAAAAGAAGGGTAAACAGGTTTCGCAAGTTTTAGAGCAACATGGCTTCATCACTATGCAGTTGACGCGTGTGTTTACCTCATTGGCAGATACCTATGGCCATATTCTTCGAACGCAGTTAGCCGAAGTCGATGTCAAAGACGTGGTTTTGAATCGGCGAATTTTGGTTGTACTTTTGCCTGCCTTGGAAAAATCACCGGAAGAGTTGTCTAACTTGGGTAAAGTCATTGTGGCTTCTTTAAAAGCCATGATGGCTGCCGGTTTGGGTGAAGAGGTTGAGGGTACTTACGCTGAGATTATTGCGAAAAAACCGACGAATGCAAAAACGCCGTTCATGTGTATTCTTGATGAGTACGGTTACTATGCGGTGCCTGGATTCGCTGTTGTGCCTGCGCAAGCGCGATCTTTGGGCTTCTCTGCCATTTTTGCGGGCCAGGATTTACCTGCGTTTCAAAAAGCCTCGAAAGAAGAAGCCTTGTCGATTGGTGCGAACACCAATATTAAAATTGCAATGAAACTCGAAGACCCGATCGAAACCTGGGATTTCTTCCAGAAAACAGCGGGTGAGGCCTATGTGACTAAGGTCGACTCGTTTCAAACAAACCAGGGCATGCTCAATAACTATATGGATACACGCAGTGCCTCATCTGAAAAGCGTGCGCGCATTGATCTTTTAGATTTGAAAGATCAACGGGAAGGTGAGATGCATATTTTCTTCAAATCTCGTATTGTGCGTGCTAAGTCTTTCTTTGCGAATCCTAAGCCGGTTCAAAAAATGCGTTTGAACCATTTCTTGAAAGTGGAAACGCCAGATGTTAAAGAGCTTGCGCTACTTGAAGATAACCTTGAGAAGTTTGCTGAAATCATCGAGAAATCAGGTGTCGATTTTGATGCTGCTGAGGCTAGCAATGCCGAGTTGAATGTCATTATCGAGGCTTACCGCGAGTCTGATCCTGAAACGCCACTGCTTGAGAAGGGTGTGGATGCTTTGATGGCTTTTTATCACGCAACCGAAGCGCCAGCGCAAGAAGAGGAAGTTCAAGAGGTCACTATCGACGAAGCGATTGGTGAGCTCAATATTTTCCTCAAACCACGCTTAAGTGCGATGACGCAGCAAACTTTGGCAGGCGCTGAAACAGAGAGCTTCACGCAGCCTATTTTGACTCGCTCTCAGATCCAACCAAAACTCGATATGGCTCAGCGTTTGTTAGGGGCGCGTGGCACACACTCCAGCGCTATCGCAAAAGAGTTGATGTATGATATGGAAATCGCGACCCGATACCCGCCTATGCTTGTGCAGCCGTTAAGCGTCGACGAGGTGATTATGAACGCCGAACGTTTGGTGGATTCTGTTCAGGGAATGGACGGTAGAAGTGGGGATAATTCTGATTTGTCTTCTTTATTGGATGATGTATAGTGAACGCTATGGCGCGACATTTGACGGGACACTTTAGACTATTTTTCATAGCCTTACTGGGGTTGGGCTTGTCTGCTTGCGCGTATAAGATTACGCCGCCAAACGTGCCACCTTGTTCGACTGGCTATCACCGTTTTGTCGAGAGCATGGTTTACCATCTTAATGGTGAAATAGGCGTTTTGGGCGATCAGCAAATTATCACTGTACCTGTTGACCAGCTTTTTGTTGGGCGCTCTGAAAATCTTACTGAGCGAGGCGAGGCCTTTTTAAACGCATTAGCGCCGGCGATGAAATGTCGTGGGCGTTGGAATGTCTCTGTCAAAATCAGTACAAATACCTTTGAGAATCGTCGCGCTAGCCTAGTATTGGGCCAGCAACAAGGAAGTGTGGTGTTGAAAAAACTTTGGCAGGGAGGGGGGCTTAATGTGGCTGCCTCGCGAGCCAGCGTTAGAGTTAATACCTGTTATCACGATTGTCACGCACAAAACTTGCTTGAAATCGTGACAAGTGCTTAATTTTTTGTTAGGATTGTAAGAAATTTCTTACAAAATTTGAAGAATTGAGTATAGGAATCGGGTCTTTGGAGGACATATGGCGCATGACGCACTCGAAACAGTGAAGCTTCGGCATAATTTCTACCGTGATAGTTATCGATTGGTGGCTATCATTTTATTTCTTTCAGTGGTGGTTAATGTACTGCTCGTTGGGGCTGTTTTTTATCTTGAAACTCATAAGCCAACCCCAAAGTATTTTGCAACCACGCAAGATGGCCGCTTATTCAAAATGGTGCCCTTGGATCAGCCTTATATGGAGAGCAACCAGCTTGTGAACTGGGTGGCTAATGCGGCCACATCGCTTTACACCTATGACTTTTTGAACTATCGCCAAAACTTTCAAAACAATCAGATTTATTTTACGCCCGATGGCTGGAAGGCGTATCTAGATCAAGTTGAGAAGTCTCGCAACCTGAAAACCGTGGAAGATAAGAAGTTGGTAGTGAGTGCGACGCCGGCCGGTGCTCCTGTGATTACTAACCAGGGCGTTCTCGATGGAAAATATTCATGGCGCGTTCAAATCCCTGTTGTTGTGACTTACCAAAGCTTGAGTCAGCAGTTCAGTGAAAATTTACTTTTAACGCTGACGATACAGCGTCGTTCTACACTCGATAGTAAGTATGGTGTTGGCATTGCGCAATTTGTTGCGCAACAGCAGTAAGGATAGGCAGAAGGTATGTTTAAAGCGGTTAAATCAACACTCTTACCGGTAGCGGTTATCAGCTTGTTGGTCTTTTCGGTGACTGCAGCGGCGGCAACAGCCGCGCCTTCATCAGGTGACACATTAAGCTTAACACCCGTTGATAATACCGATACGACGAATAATTTATCACAACGAGCCCCGAACCCTAATTTACTATTTGCTCAACCCAATGTTCTTCAACGTGAAGCATTTCGTAATGTTACCCGTCAGGCAATGCCGATGACACCGAACCAAATCACACAAATGAAAAAAATGTTGGCGGCGACACAGCTTGCAGCATCAACCAGTGCAGTGACACCGCCAAAGCCAGTGACCTCATCGAAAATGGTTAGCCTAGCGCCAGGCGCGACACCTCCGGTGATTGATTTACAAAAAGGGTTTATTTCTTCCTTGGTGTTTGTCGATAGCGCCGGCAACAAATGGCCTATCGTTGGCTATGACCTGGGTGACCCGAGTGCGTTTAATATTCAATGGCAACACGGCAGTAACACTTTATTGGTTCAGGCTAATAGCATGTACACTTATGGCAATTTGGCAGTCACCTTGAAGGGTACTTCAACGCCTGTGATGTTAACGCTGGTGCCGGGCCAAAGTGAGGTCGACTATCGCGTCGATTTACATGTGCAAGGTCAATCACCGGACGCTTTGCCGACAGTGGGTGAAACAGCGCCTGGTCAAGCCAGTAATACTTTGTTGAATATTTTGAATGGCATTGCGCCTGATAAGGCAAAGGCGTTGACAGTGACGGGCGGGCCTTGCGTGTCAGACCTTAATAATTGTCAGGCTTGGCAAATAGGTAAAAAACTCTATTTGCGATTACCAAATGAAGTACTGTCGCCAAGCTGGATGTCTTCTATGCAAAGCTCAGACGGCATGCATGCTTATCTCATGGAAAAAACACCTAATGTTTTAGTGTCTAACCACGGCCAGTCAGAGCAAGTGAATATCGAGGGCTATTGATGAAGTCGCAATTAAATAAGGTTTCTAAACAAATCGCCAAGCTGCTCCAGAACAGCCGGACGCGGATCGTGGTTTTGATCGTTGTGGTCATTGCGATTATTGCTGTTGTCGTTGGGGTTTATCGTCTTAGTGAGCGCGCTGTCGGCGATAGTGGCACACAGGTTGCGGGCGTGCCAGACAATATTCAATCAGTGCCAACAGCCGGCAAAGAGTCTGAAGAGTACATGAAAACTTTGCTGACCTCTAATCAGCAAGCAGCAAGCCAAGCCTTAAAGTCAGGTACCAGTGATATTCCAACTTTGCTGCCAAGCCAAAGCCAATCTCAAGGGGCTGATTTACAATCTTCACCGGTTAAATCTGGTGCTTGCTGCTGTTGTCAGCAGTCGGCTGAGCAAAAGCCAGGTATGAATAATGTGCTCAATGGCCTTGAAAGTACGGGCGCCATTACCACAGATACAGCGAAAGATTTGCGAAAACTTGCGCAACAAAATGTGTCAGACGATGATTTTTCAAATCGCTTGAAGCAAATGGTCGCCAGCGGGCAATTAACCAAAGCACAAGCTGATGCTTTGCTCAGCGCTTACAAGCGTGATAACGCGCAAGCCCATAAAAATGCAAGTAATGTGATTGACAGCCTTGTGGCCAGCGGTGCTGTGGATGCCGAAGAAGCAAGCCAACTTCGGGCTTTGACCAACAGTCAGTTGAGCCCCTCTCAATACGCTGCCAAACTTAACGGTCTGGTGCGAGAAGGAAAACTTTCGGCTAATGCTGCTCAAGAGTTGATGGGTGCTTATCAACGTCAATATGACGCTAAAGCAGCCACAGAAACACCCAATGACGTTGTTAATCAATTGGCCAAATCAGGTGAATTGTCTGCTAGCACCGCTAGCCAATTGAAGGCACTGGATGCTAAAAATCTAACCCCAGGAGAGTATGCAACTGACTTGAATAAGCTTGTCAGTAATGGTGAGCTTTCGCCTGCTGCGGCACAGCGTTTACTGGCAGCGTACAATCGTCAAGCGACAGGCTTGAGCGCCACAGGTTTAACGCCTGCTGGAACGATTGCATCGATGCAAAATAGTGGTGCAATTAGCGCTGATACAGCCGCTAAACTTAGAGAGCTTGCCTCGAGCTCGCCCAATGCAAAAGATTTTGAGGCAGGCTTAGATAAGTTAGTTAAGTCTGGTGATTTAACACCCTCAGAAGCTGAACAGTTGATGGGTAGTTACAAAGCTCAGCAAAACGCCGTGTCCGCTCAAAATATGCCATCACCGGGTGATCTGTCGAAACAAATGGAAGCGGCCGGACAAATTACGGCAGCGACCGAATCAAAACTTCAAGGCTTAAATACCAGTGATGTCTCACCAGCGGCTTATCGTGCGGCACTCGACGGCATGGTGGCTAATGGCGAGCTGACCAAAGCGCAAGCTGACCGCCTAGCGCAATCCTATCGAGCACACCATTTGGCAACGAAAAACAACAGTGATGCTGCGCTGATTTCACAACTTGAAGCGAATGGCGCTTTGCCCCCTAGTGCTGCAAGCCAACTTCAATCGATGGTTAAGTCAAAAGTGTCTCCTTCTGAGTATGCTAGTGCCTTAAAAAGCTTGGTGGCAAGTGGCCAGGTGTCACCAGCTGTGGCAGCTCGTTTATTACAAAACTATGTTGATACACATTTAGATGCAGCCAAAAAAGGAGGTATCGAAGGCGTTGAGGCCGCGCAAGCACAGCAGGCGCTTCAGCAAGATATCGATAATTTCAATCAGCAAGCGGCTGATGATCAAGCCAAAGCGAATGAAGAAACGCAAAAACAAATTCAAGCGATTGAGGGTGAAATGCGAGGCCAGGCGAAAAGTCTAATTGCTGCTTGGAAGCCTAAGGAGCAACAACGTGTTGGGGGTGCTGAAATAAAAGCAGCTGCTGTAGGATCAAGTGCTTCTTCAGCCGATAGTACTGCATCTTCAGCTTCAGGGTCGCAAGGTAATGATCAAAATGGTGCTGTGGCACAAAGCATGATTAAAGCAGGTTCAATACTGTTCGCAGTTTTGGATACAGCTGTTAATAGTGATCGCCCAGGCCCTGTAATGGCCACGATTGTTGCCGGCAAATACAAGGGGGCGAAGTTGTTGGGTAGCTTGCAAATTACGCCTGACCAAGAGCGAGTTATTTTGAGTTTCAATTCAATGAGCATGAAACAGTGGCCGCAAAGTGTAGGTATTCAGTCCGTTGCCATTAATCCAGATACGGCTCAAACGGCGATTGCTAGTGCAGTCGATCATCACTATCTCTTGCGATACAGTGCCTTGTTTGCATCCTCGTTTATGCAGGGTTACTCAAATGCTGTGATGAATTCAGGCTCAACCACGACAAACAGTATTTTTGGCGGTTCTACTTCTCAGCATGGTACTTTCTCGCCAGGCGATAAAATTGCTGTTGGCTTGGGCCAGGTTGGTACAAACTTGTCGGGTGCGGCTCAGCAAGAGTTCAATAAGCCGCCAACGGTTACGGTACAATCTGGCGTTGGTTTGGGTGTTTTGTTTACGTCGGATGTTCCAAAACCGACGTTTTCAAACGATGAGTCAGGTGATACATCGGCACAAAATGCCAATGTCTCTGATGTTGATGTTAGTAAAAGCTTACCCGATTTAAAGCAAAGCTCGCCTAATGCAGAAGGAGTGAAATAACTATGGCTGATGATAAAGATAAGTTAAATCAGCATGATGAAACGAATGAGTATCAGTTTCATGATGATGAGGTGCCTTACAACTATGAGTATGATGAAACGACACCGAAGTCTTCGTCTACTGACCCTGTGAGTGACGCAGGAGAAGCGCCGCAATCCTCATCGGGCAAAAAACCGTTACGTAAGCTCATCGTGGTTGTGGTTATCCTTGTCATTGTATTTGTGGTTTTTGAAGTTGTTCATCGCATGAAAGAAAAAGAGGCGACGACACAGAGAACCCCTGCTCCATCGTCTAAAGCCGTTAAGACTAATCCAACGATGGTTCAGGCGCACAGTGTGTCAATGTCACCCAAGCCTTTTCCTGAGAAAAAACCTGCCGCTAACGCGGCTACGCAAATGCAAAACCCTAACGATGCTGCATTAGCTGAGCAGAAGAAAGAAAACACTGACCTTAAGCAACAGCTAGAGGCGTTGAAATCGAGTAGTACTCAGCAAATCGATAGCTTAAAAGCAGCACAAGATGCCAGCCAAACTCAAGTGAGCGACCTTAAGGGGCGCGTGTCTGATTTGAATGCACAGCTAGATGCGGTTAATCAAAGCTTGCAGTCTGTTTCAGGTAAGTTATCTGACATGCAAGCCCGTGCGGCAAAAGAACGTGCTTGGCGTGCGCAAGCAAAAGCACGTCATGATGCGGCGGTACGCCACGATAAACGCTATTTTGTCGAAGCCGTTATTCCAGGACGTGCTTGGTTGAAAGCGAAAGATGGTTCAACGGTCACCGTTGCGGTTGGCGATGTATTACCGGGCTACGGTAAAATCGTTAGCATTAACCCTTACAGCGGCGTTGTAATGACGTCGCAAGGTCGTTTGCCCTATGGGATAACAGGCTAAGTTATTGTATGTTGAATACGCTCACACAGTTTCTTCATAATATAGCGATAACAGCACCTGTGCTGAGTCGTTTAGTGCTGGGCGCTATGTATATTATCGGGTTTGGGTTTTTGATGACGGGCATTTATCGTCTTAAGCATTATGGGGATATGCGTACGATGATGTCTTCTTCGGCTGAGTTAAAAACACCTTTGCTTTATCTGTTTGTGGGAACCTGTTTAGTCTTTTATCCGCAGATCGTGAAGATTTCATTAACCACGGTTTTTGGTACGGATAATCTGATGGTGTATAAACCCAGCCCCAGCGACGTTCCTGAAACCTTTCACGATATTGAAACTGTTGTGATGCTGATCGGTCTCGTGGCTTTTTTCCGCGGTATGATGATGTTGACTAAGTTAGGTAATCATGGGTCTCCGCAAGTGTCGTTTGGCAAAGCCATTACACATATTTTCGGCGGTATCTGTGCTGTGAACATTTATGGTTTTTGGACAATTTTAAAAAACACGGTAGGTTTGTCTTAGTCTTTGATTGACTTGCGATTAGCCTGTGTTAAAAGATACAAGTAATAGCCATTTAAAAGGAGGCTTTATGTTTTTATTAAATCGATTAAGAAATACGCTGTGCACCAGGCGTGCTTTGCGCTTTGCGTGTGCTTTATTGCCAGTGTTATGTATTTCTGCCGCCGCTTGGGCTGCTGATAGTGGGGCTGCCTCACTCAGCGATGTGGCGACGAATATCATCGGAAGTTTTGGTGCTTTAGCTAAAATGATTACGGCTGCCGCTTATGTTGCGGGTTTTGGTTTTGCTTTTGCGGCTATCTTGAAGTTTAAGGCGCATAAGGATAACCCACAGCAAATCCCAGTGGGTACACCTATTGCCTTATTGTTCGTCGGCGCAGCTTTGATTTTCTTGCCAACCTTGTTTGGTATTTCAGGCGAAACGATCTTTGGTTCGGGTGCCACTACGGGCGGTGATTCTGGTGTTATCAGTGTGCCAGGTTTTTCGAACCAGTAGTTTTAAGGATACTGTCTGAGAAGAGGGCTTAAGCCTATGTTGGAATTACATCCCACGCTGTCTCCTCAAAGTTGGCGTATATTTAGCGTGAGGCGCTTAGACTTACGCTTTTTTCCTGCTAGGGATAAAGTACTTCATAGGGATCACCATGCCTGCGGATATTGTGGTTTTCAGGCAAGCGAACACCAGGAAATCGTCAATATCGATGGTGATTATCAAAATAATCGTTTGTCTAATTTAGTGACCGCTTGTGTTTTTTGTGCGCAGTCATTATTCCTTGATAATGTCGGCGTTTCCTTTGGGGGTGGTAAGTTAATCTACTTGCCTGGTATGAGTCAGGCTGAGCTTAATAGTTTTTGCCATGTGATTTTTTGCGCGATGATGAATCGTACCGGCTACTTAAATAGCGCTCAAACCGCTTATCGCAATTTGCGCTTACAGGCTCAGCATGTTGAAAAAAAATTCGGAACGGGTATGAGTGCGCCAGGTCAGTTCTGTCGTTTGGCGCTGAATCAAAAGAATGTGGGTAAAGAGCAAATGGCGCAGCTGCTTCGCGATATTCGTTTGTTGCCATCGTATGCCAAGTTTAAGCAACAACTGTCTGATTGGGCCGCGGCAGCGGCACAAGAACTTGCAGAGGAGGCATGAGGCCGTGACTAGTTTCTTGGACCCTGTTTTTAATTCGATTGATTCTTTTTTTGCGTGGGTGAGCGCTTCTTTAAAGCAAACCACTGAATCGTATTGTGATCTTGAAACGGCTGACGATGAACATACTCTGGTTGCTTACGACGGCTCTTTAGTTACTCTGATTGAGTTTAATGGCATTACACACTTAATTGGTGTGGAAGAGTTTAAAACACTTCATCGGTCTTTATGCAATGCGTTGCAAAATAATTTGAAGCGAAGTGGGCATGCCCTGCAGGTTTTCTTTTCTTATGATAGAGACACGGTTATCAATCAAATTTCAGATATGTTAAAGCCCGCTGAAAACACCGCCAGGCGGCTTGAGCTCGACTTAGGCGATTTGTTTGCTGAGCGAAAAAACTATTTGTCACAATACTGTGCGGAGGAAAAAATTTTTTTCGCGCTTTGGACGCGCCCTGATACTTTGAGCGCAGAGCAATTCAAACGAGCGAGTAAAACTAAGTTAAAAGAATTACGCAAGTCAAAAATGCCGCCAATCACCAATGCTCAGAACTTAATGGCAAGCATTCCTGAACTTAGAGATGAGCATAACTCTTTTGTCCGGGCTGTTCAGAATGATTTGGATGCGATGAAAGTTGATTCTCGCACCTTAGAGGTTCATGAGGCTGTTCGTGAAATCCGAATGACAGTGGATTCAGATTTTACAGATCTTGGCTGGCGACCCGTATTGCCGGGCGATAAAATCCCTGTTCGAGATTTGAAGAAATCTGCGGGCGCAGTGTCTGATATTATGTGGCCTCCTTTGGGCAAGCAAATCATTCCTCGTGATGCTGAAAACGTTGACCTGCGGACTTGCCGCATCGGTGATCGAATATACTCCTCGGTTTTTATTGACTTGTTTCCTCAAGAAGTGCACGCCTTTAATAAGCTATTTCGTCGCGCGATTGCCAGTCGAGTGCCTTGGCGTATTTCGTATTTTGTTGAGAGTGATGGTTTGAAGGGTTTGACCTTCAAATCGACCTTAGCATCGATTTTAAGTTTCACCTCCCGTTATAATCGACTGATTAGCGATGCGGCTAATCTTTTAAGAAATATTGAGGTTAACAGTGATGATGCTGTCGTGCGTTTGCGCGTGGTGTTGACCACTTGGGCGCCTGAAGGTCAAATTTCTTTGTTACGATCAAGGGCTGCAGAGCTTGCTAAAGCTGTGCAGGGTTGGGGTAATTGTGAAACCTCTGAAAAATGTGGGGATGCTTTTGAAGGCGTGCTTTCCAGTGCATTGGCTGTGAATATGTCGCCAGCGTCAACGATTTCTGTGGCTCCTTTGAGTCAGGTGATTTACATGCTTCCATTTACGCGTCCAGCGTCTGCCTGGAAAGCGGGGGCGGTCATGCTTCGCTCACCTGATGGAAAGCCTTGGCCTTATCAGCCTGGTTCAAGCCAGCAAACGACATGGATTGATTTAACCTATGCGCGTCCTGGTTCGGGTAAGTCCGTGTTTTCGAACTCTATTAACCTGGGTTTGTGTTTGGCCCCTGGTATTCAAGCATTACCTCGTATAGCTATTATCGACATTGGCCCTTCGAGTAGTGGTTTGATCTCTTTGTTAAGGGAAGCTCTGCCTCGTAAAGACCGCCATATGGTGGCGTACCATCGTTTAGAAATGGCGCCTAGTTACTCAATTAACCCTTTTGATACACAGCTCGGGTGTCGAAAGCCGACGGCCACGGAACGTAGTTTCTTGGTGAACTTCTTAACGCTTTTGGCAACGCCACTCGGAGCTATTAAGCCATACGATGGTATGTCAGACATGGTCGGTTTGATTGTCGACGAGCTCTATGAATATTTTAGCGACGATAAAAGTGCGCGGGTTTATACCTCAGGTGTTGATGATGTGATTGATGGCGTGCTGCAAGAAATTGGTTTTGTCAGTGATGAGCACACAACCTGGTGGGAAGTGACTGATGCCTTGTTCATTGCAGGCTTTTCGCATGAGTCTATGATTGCACAACGTTATGCCATGCCATTAATGGCCGATGCGGCCTCGATTTGCCGTAGCCAACCGATTGAAGATTTGTATGGAAATGTGCGTACACCGACCGATGAAACCTTGGTGGGCGCCTTCAGTCGAATGATATCCAGTGCAGTTCGTGAGTACCCCATTCTTTCACGCGTCACGCAGTTTGATTTAGGTGAAGCTCGTGTCGTGGCGATGGACTTGGATGAAGTGGCTAAAAGCGGCGGTGATGCGGCTGATCGCCAAACGGCTGTCATGTACATGTTGGCACGCTATGTATTGGCGAAAAATTATTATCTCACTGAGGAAAGTATCGCTCAAATGCCTAAAGCTTACCAGAGCTACCATTTGACACGTGTTTCTGAAATTAAAGAGTCACCTAAGCGTATTGTGTACGATGAGTTCCACCGGACTTCAAAATCACAAGCGGTACGTGACCAAGTGATTGTGGATATGCGAGAAGGCCGTAAATGGAACGTGCAAGTTTCTTTGATTTCTCAGTCCTTAGAAGACTTTGGCTCTGTGATGGTTGAGTTCGCAACCTCTGTGTTTATTATGGATGCAGGCCCAGAGCAGGCGGTACAAAAATCTGCGCAAGTTTTCGGTTTGAGTGAAACTGCGATCACAGCGTTGCGCGATCGTGTACATGGTCCTAGAGAAGGTGGCGCTACTTTCTTGGCACAATTTTCAACGAAGCACGGCTCAAATACCCAGTTATTGACAAATACCATTGGCCCAATTGAGTTATGGGCTTTTAGTACCACCGCGGAAGATGCCAGCCTTCGTAACAAACTCTATAAGCAGGTCGGTCCTGCAGTTGCGCGTAGGATGTTGGCGAGATATTACCCTAATGGTTCGGTGCGTGACTTGGTTGAGGCCCGTTTGGCCGAGCTGCAAGAGGAAAAAGGCTTGATCGAAGAAGTGTCAGCCTTAAGCATTATTGATCAGCTTTTGGAAGAAGTCATGGCTCGCTACCAAGCCGATTCGGCTTTCCAAGCTGAGCTTGCCTCAAAATAAGCTGTCGGGTGCTTGGAAATGGCTAAAGCGCCCGATATCTAAAGGGTTTTCTGTGCTGTTAATATGCAGTTTAAGTTCGAGTTCGGGCACGTCAGCATTGTTTTGATTAAACACCACGCGCCACGCGTGTTTGCTGATGTTTGTGAATTGCCCTGTGTTCATTAGTTCAAGCAAGCCCCAGAAACCCTGCGTGTTAGAGCGGTATTGTTTTCCATTCACATCCACAAAGCCTATGCTCGCTTGGGCATTGTCAGTGTTGTTTGGCCAATCTAGATATTGCATTTTCATCATATTTTTGGCGTTGAATGTGATGGCTTGTCGGCCAAGTTGTAAAGCAATATCGCGGATGTTGCCATCTTGACTACCGGGTTGTAAACCAATGTGTAAAGAAGGGTGCTCGTGATTGTTGAAGTAGAGCGCTTGGATTTTTTTAGCCTGTTTGAATTGATTCAGTGCCTCATTGCTGAAGTCTAGGCTCACACCGTCACGGGCCTTTAGGCTTGGATCTTTACTATTTTCGTTGATAAAAGGCTGCATATTATCTTCGTAGAATTTTAGCAGCAGGCCGTGGGGTTTGAAGAAATGCGTGAAAGCGGCTTCGCTGACTTTATCGTTAGCCTGCGGATTAAAAGGATAGAGGTTGGCAATGGACTGCTGGTAAAACGGAAGGACATTGCTTTGCCATTGATCTGAAATTGATTGCTGAGCGCCTTGCATGAGTTGTTGCCAGCATTGCGTGATAAGAGGAGCGATCCAGTCATTCAGTGGCTTGGGTAGAGCGGGTGCTAAGTTAAAGAGTTTTTCAAGCGCGTCTAAACTTTCAGTGTTGTAAAATCGCTGTTTCACAAATGCCAGTGCGGCACTATTTTGATCATTTGCAGTTTGAATCGGGCTCAGCGAATTGGCCAGTGCATTAAGGTTTGTTTGCAAGTCATTGGCTTGCTTGCTTTTGATAAAGTTTTTTAAGGTTTGAAGTTCATGGTTGAGAGTGACAGTTTTGGGTAGGTTGCTATCAAGTAAGTTGAGCAGTGACATTAAAGCTGAGTGTTCGCCGCTGAGTCGTGTAATGTTTTCGAGTGTTGAGTTAAGATCCTTGCCTTGCTCAAAACTGATGCTATTGATGAAGCCTGACCAATAATAATTATAATTGGCGCTGTAAAGTTTCTGCATACTGCTCGCAATAGATTGTTCATCACCCTCCGGTGTCAGACGACCTAAAACGGCATTGCCGTTTTGCGCAGCTTGAATAAAGGGGGCGATAAATGCATTATTCCACTGATTTGCGATCTGTGCAGTGTAAAGTTTCGGCACGCTGAAATTATCACCTTGATAGTGAAATAAGCCTTTCGTTAAAGGATCTTTGTTAAACTTCACCGTCATTTCGGTATCAAAATCTTGGTGACTGGCTAGTAGTATAAAGGCGAGTTCTGCTTTGGGCAGAGATCTGAAATAATTTCGTGTAGCGTCTAATGGCACACCTTTAAGCGGCAAGCTTATTTCATGTTGGCTCAGTGCTTGAAGAAAAGCTTTTTGCTCATGCGTATCTTTGAGTAAATCGGGTATCGGGCCTAACGGGCTCAGGGTGTTGAGTAGTTGCTTAAAGCCATCGTTGTCAAGTTTGCTTGCTGAAAGCAGTGAGTAATCTTTAAGTACGCGGTATCGCGCGATATCTGAAACATTGTTTTGAAGCCCCTGCTTAATTAACGTGAGTAAAGGCGGTAGAAACTCTGAGCGCAACGCATGAAGGTGACTTGTGTGTACAGCCTCTGTCAGTTGATCGCCAGCACCAAAGGCTCTTGAGCCTTCAAGTGTTTTGTGAATAGTATTAATTTCGTCGAAGTTTGTGGTATTCGGTGCAGGGGCTTGAGATTGTGCGATTTCAGCGCTCACCAGTTGCAGTTTTTCTTCTCGTTGACTGGCTTGATAGGCAAATATAAAAGAAGACAGTAATACAATCAAAAGTCCTGTGAGAACGCTGTTTCGCATGATATGAAAATTGTGAATTTTTCTGGCATATGACGTTTCGCAACTTATATTGCTTAAAAGATCATGTATAAAATAGCTTTTGGCTCGTTCGCTGTAGTGTTTTTGCAATGCTTCGAGACTTAGGTGGGTCGAATGTGATTCGGCTAAAGCTGCGGTAAAGTAAAGTCCTTGAACTTGGTAATATTTTCTAAGTTTTGATGTTGCGATGGTGAAGAAGTGGCTAACGCAGGGCGATAGCTCGGCAAACTGTTCGCAAAATTGAAATAGTTTGTGGGCCTTTTCATGGTTGATTTGAGTGAGGCGTGATAAGAACTGTGTGTGCAAGCGCTGTTGTAAGTCTTTGAATTCAAGATTGGCCTGGCGGTTTAAGGCTTGATTGGGGTTAAAATGCATGCCCCACATTTGCTGGCGTTCGTGTTGATGGTAATCTTCGAAAAAATCATTGAAGCCTTCTAGTCGATCTATTTTGTTGATGATGAAATAAAGCGGGATGCGTTGCTTAAAGGCATTTCGAATCGTTTGTAAGCGATGACTTAAGGTTTTGAGTAGCGCTTTGTGTTGTTCGTTTTGCTTGAGCTCATCAAGACTTAAAACAATGACGATACCATCGAGCTTTTTTTGAAAGCTGTAGCGTTTAAGTAAACGAACAAAGTGTTTCCAGAGTGCTTTGTGTTTTGTGCTTAAGTAGCTTGAGGGGGTGTCTATAAAAACGGCTTCTTTGGTTACCCACCAGTTGTGTTCATATCTCTTGGTTTTTTCGGGGTGTTTTCTTGAGAGTAAATAGGGTAGCTCTGAGCGTTGAAGTAAGGCGCTTTTGCCAGTGTTTTCACTGCCCATCACAATAAACCAATGTGCGTGTTCTAAAGAAAGTTCGCTGCCGTGCTTGTTCACGTGTTGTTTGCGAAGAAAGCTTGCGCCCGCGATGAATTGCTGCCTCAGTGTTTTGATCGCTTGTTTTAGCTCGTGTTTATTCATGGCTAGTTGATTCCGACTCCGAGGTGCTGCTCATCGTTTGTAGGTGGCTTTCTACACTGCGTTCATTGCTGGCAATGACCCAGGCAAAGCTTGCCAGTATGCCGAGTATTAAAATAGCGCAGATCAGAACGCTCATGACCATGGTCAGTCGGGCGTGTTGCGCCAGTGTTCTCGACTTAGGTTTGGGGCGCGGTTTGGATAGCCGCGTATTATATTCACCGTGTGCTTCACGAATGCTGACAAGCAGTGCGTGGGCTTCTTGGTGCTCAAGCAAATCAAAGTGTGGGTCGAAAGCTTGGCATAGTGCGAGAAGTTCTAGAATATCGATAAATGCGCGAGGCATTTTTTGCATGCCACGTAAGAGAGCGCCTGCATTGGCCTGCATTTTGCTGTACTGAGGCAAGGTCGAGCTAATGGCATGTTTATTTCCTGGGAAGTATGAGTCCAGATAACGAGCCAATATAAACTCCGCAAGTAGGGCTGTCTGCTCTGAATAATGTGATTTTAAGCTATCATTGAAGAATGCCTTAAGACACTCTATGGCCTGTAGTTTCGCGTAGATGGGTTCATTTGTGGGTTTGAATTGAAAAATGTTTCTGGCTAAACCGGCTAAGCTATCATGGCTTAGACTGGGTTTGCTTGGGCATCGTAACGCTTCCAGTGCCTGTTGGGCTTTGACTGAGGCGATGTCGATATCCATGGCATCTCGCAGAGTGGGTTAAAACCGGTTACACGAGTATATAGAGAAAATAAAAAAGGGGCTATATGTGATAGCCCCTAATGCAGTTAGCAATAACTTAAGCAATAACGTCTTTGATGCGACCTTCCATGCCGTAAATTTTTAGCTTTTTGCGCAATGTACCACGGCTAAGCCCCATGATTTTGGCGGCTTTTGATTGATTGCCGCGAGTGTATTTCAATACACACTTCAACATAGGCACCTCCACCTCTGCCATGACCATGTCGTAAACGCCGCTAGGGGTTGTGCCACCCAATTGGCTGAAGTATGTCGACAAGGCGTGATTAACACTTTCGTTTAGGGGCTGTTTTTCAGCCACATCAGTGTTAGCGACGGGGTTCATTACATTTAAGTTTTCCATGATTAACTCTCTCTTTTGTCAAGTTGATTTGATAACCGATATTATTCTCAGCCCTGTTCTACGTGCAGGCGCTTAAAAGCCAAGCTTTCGATCAATTTATGATCAATCAAGCGATGGTCATTATATCACCAAGATTGAGGCTCACAAGCAAAAAATGCTCTTTTTTAAGACTTTTTTAAGATTAGAGCGATCCACTCATCGCGCTGTAGGACTTCACTTACGATGGCTTCATTTTTATAATGACTTAGGACGGAGGGGCTCTGTTCTTCAAGCAGGCCTGACAAAATCAAATAACCCTGAGGTTCGCACAGTTTGAGCAGGGTGGGCGCAAGGTCGATGAGTACGGGCGCGAGAATATTGGCCAAAATGATTGGGCAATTTGGCGGTGTTTCGGCCTCGCAATGGCGGATATCAAAAGCTTCCGGCACGGCGATATCGTTGAGCGCAGCATTTTGGGCGGCACAGACCAGGGCGGTTTCATCAATATCCACGCCGCAGGCCTTCTTAGCGCCAAGCATCAGTGCGCTCAGGCCAAGAATGCCGGATCCGCAGCCATAATCGACAACAGCTTGCCCGGGCTTGAGCACTCGGGTCAGGGCTTCAAGGCAAAGTGCCGTGGTGGCATGACTGCCGGTGCCAAACGCCATCCCCGGATCAATATAAAGCGAGGGCTGGGGGTCCGTGTCATGTTTATCCCAAACAGGTCTGATCCATAGGCGGTCAGCAATCGAAATAGGTTGGAAATGCTGGCGAAAGCTCGTTTGCCAATCCTGGTCCTCATGGCAACTTAGGGTGCCGTTGTCTGGTGGTATACCCTGTGCTTCGTATAAGGCCTGTAAGGCGGATTCAGGTGGCTTTGTCGTGAAAATAGCCTGCAGTGTCACGGTGTCGGGCAAGGGGTGTGTGTCGTCTTTGTTACTGACAAGCAAACCTGCTTGGCTTTTTAATACCGTGACTGTGTCGGCACCCAGGGTATCAAATAAATAGTCTTCAACAGCCTGGGCGTGCTCTGATTTTAATGCCCCGATGGCAAGTTGGTAGTAGCTCATTTTGCCATGAAGACCTGTTCCAGGTAGTGGATATTGGTTTCACCTTGCTGAAAACCAGGGTCTTTTAGAAGCTTTTGATGCAGCGCAATGTTGGTTTTAATGCCCTCAACGTGAATTTCATCGAGTGCATTTCGCATGCGTGCCATCGCAAATTCACGGGTTTCGCCGTAAGCGATCACTTTAGCAATTAGGGAGTCATAATGCGGCGGTACGGTGTAACCAGAATATAAGTGTGAATCCATGCGAATACCCGGGCCGCTGGGTGGGTGATAAAATGTCACCGTACCTGGTGAAGGCAAGAATTTTTCGGGGTCTTCGGCGTTGATGCGACACTCAATAGCATGGCCTCTCAGTTTAATGTCGCTTTGCTTGTAGCTTAAAGGTCGCCCAGCGGCAATGCGGATTTGTTCTTTAATAATGTCAACACCGGTGACCATTTCGGTGACGGGGTGCTCAACTTGGACACGGGTGTTCATTTCGATGAAGTAAAAATGGCTGTTTTCGTAGAGAAACTCAAAGGTGCCGGCGCCCTTGTAGTTCATGGCGATGCAAGCATCAACACAGCGCTGGCCAATCTCATTACGCTGTGCTTCGCTAATGCCGGGTGCTGGCGCTTCCTCGATGACTTTTTGGTGGCGACGTTGCATAGAGCAATCGCGCTCGCCCAGATGTATGGCTTGGCCGTGACCGTCGGCGAGCACTTGAATTTCAATGTGTCGTGGGTTGGCCAGGTATTTTTCCATGTAAACCGTGTCGTTACCAAACGCGTTGCGCGCTTCAGTGCGTGTGGTGTCGATAGCCTGAATGAGGTTTTCAGCTTTATGCACGACACGCATGCCCCGACCACCCCCGCCGCCTGAGGCTTTGATTAAAACGGGATAGCCAATTTTTTCGGCAAGTTCAAGGTTGGCTTGTTTGTTTTGGCCCAGTGCGCCTTCGGAGCCAGGCACGCAAGGCACGCCTAACTTAATCATATTGCGTTTGGCTTCGACTTTGTCGCCCATCATGCGAATGGTTTCGGCATCGGGTCCAATAAAGGTAAAACCGCTGTGAGCGATTTGTTCGGCAAAATCTGCATTTTCAGCGAGAAAACCATAACCTGGGTGTATGGCATCGGCATTTGTGATCTCTGCGGCGCTGATGACGGCAGGGATGCTCAGGTAGCTGTCGCCGGCAAACGCAGGACCGATGCAAACGGTTTCATCGGCGAGTAGAACGTGTTTTAAATCGCGGTCAACGTCTGAATGTATGGCAACGGTTTTGATGTTGAGCTCTTTACAGGCACGCAAGATGCGCAATGCAATTTCGCCACGGTTGGCAATCAAGACTTTTTTAAACATGTGATGTTTCCTAGTGTTCTTCTATCACAAACAAGGTTTCGCCGTATTCTACAGGTTCACCGTTTTCAACCAAGCGCGCAACCAGCTTGCCTGACACATCGGCTTCGATTTGGTTAAACATTTTCATGGCTTCAACGATACAAAGCACATCACCTTTGTTCACGTGTTGGCCGACGTCGACAAACACGGGAGCTTCGGGCGAGGCTGAGGTGTAGAATGTGCCGACCATCGGAGATTTGACTTCGTGCCCAGAGAGGGCCGCGTTTTTGGGTTCTTCAGTGTTTGCTGTTGGTGCAGGTGTTGCGGCTGGCGCTTGTGATACCGGCATCGGTGCTGGTGGGACTGCGTAGTGCATAGGTGAAGACACGCCACGGCTAATGCGCACGGACTCTTCGCCTTCTTTGATTTCAATTTCGGCGACGCCTGTTTCGTCGATGAGCTCAATTAATTTTTTAACTTTACGAATGTCCATGTATTACCCCTTGTTGGTCGGTTAAATAGTGTTTGGCATGCTCTAATGCTTTGTAATACGAATCGGCGCCATGGCCTTGATAGGTGGCTATGGCGATATCTGAAAAGTAGGAATGCTGTCTAAAATCTTCACGTGTACGGATGTCGCTTAAGTGGATTTCAATGAAAGGCGTCTGTGTGGCCAGTAGGGCATCTCGGAGTGCGATGCTGCTGTGCGTAAAGGCCGCTGGATTGAATAGGATGATTTGGGTGCTATCATCCAAGGTTGCTTGAATTCGGTCGATTAGAACATGCTCAGCGTTGCTCTGCAAGCAGACAATGTCGCAGCTTGAGAGGGATTTGAGTTTCGTGTTAATCTCCTCAAGCGTTGTGTGGCCGTAAACACTGGGTTCGCGTCGTCCCAGCAGGTTAAGGTTGGGGCCGTGTAATACCAGGATGCTTGCCATTGAGAGTGCCTTTAACGAATGAGTCGAGTGTAGGGTAATTTTTTTTTATGTGCAAGTTCGGCGACGTTATAGGCAAGTTTTAGCAAAAAGGAGTAGAAATGAGCCAGATATCACCAGAGTTCCAAGTGTTATGTGATCAAGCCAGGTCCCGCGTACAAGAAATCACCATCCAGGAGCTGAATCGACGGATTTCAGAGACGGATGAGGCTTTGACCATCCTGGATGTTCGTGAGGATTATGAGTGGGATGAGGGCCGCATCTTCGGCGCTGTGCACTGTGGTCGAGGTCTGTTGGAATTTATGATTAATAAATTATTGCCTGACACCTCAGTTAACATCGTCGTCTATTGCCGCAGTGGAAACCGTTCTTTGTTGGCGGCCGATCGCCTCAAGCAGCTCGGTTATACCCATGTGGTTTCCTTGCAAGGGGGTATCACCGCTTGGGCGGAGGCGGGCTATGCCGTCGATGGCGAGGTTTTAGACGACGAACGCCAACTGGCGATGCTGAAAAGCGAGTAAGCTTGTACTTTGCGCTTGACTGATTTGTGGTATGATCCCGCCCGAGCTAGCTAAGCAGTCGCGTGAAACATCCGTTTCTCGAGGAAAGTCCGGGCTCCGCAGGGCAGGGTGCCAGATAACGTCTGGGGGGCGCAAGCCTACGGAAAGTGCCACAGAAAATATACCGCCTGGCGATTGTTGGGTAAGGGTGAAATGGTGCGGTAAGAGCGCACCGCGCTGCTGGCAACAGCAGTGGCAGGGTAAACCCCACTCGGAGCAAGACCGAATAGGAATCTATCAGGCGCGGCCCGCGCTAGATTCGGGTAGGTTGCTTGAGCGCACGGGCGACTGTGCGCCTAGATAAATGACTGCTCACGACAGAACCCGGCTTATCGGCTAGCTCTTTAATTTCTCTGCCAGTTTTGCAATCCACTGTTCAGAAGCATTTAAAGCAGGCACCAGGGAGAATGTCCCGCCGGTCATGGTTTCCCAATCAGCCTTTAGGCTTATGCCGATTTCTTCTAATGTTTCTAGGCAATCAGCCACAAACGAAGGGCAGCACACAGCGAGATTTTTTACGCCTTGGTCGGCCAGTGTTTTGAGTGTGTCGCTCGTATAAGGTTCAAGCCAGGGTAATTTTCCGAGTCGCGATTGAAAGCTTGTGGAATAGCCACCTTTTTCGAGTTCGAGCTTTTCTGCAATCAAACGAGAAGTTTCTTCGCACTGAAAACGATAGCTGCTGCTGGGTTGTAAGCTTTCGGTTTCTTTGATCAACTTTTCTTCGGCGCGCACAGGTAAACCATGGTAACTAAAAAGTAAGTGGTCGTAAGTTTGTTCGCTTAAGTTTTTGCGAAGGTGTTCACCCATGGCATCAACATAAAAACTTTCTGTGTAAAAGTGATGAATGATATTAATGCTCGGTAGGTACTCGCGTGATTTAAGTGCCTCAAGTGCGGCTTCAATGGCGGTTCCACTGCTGGACGATGCATATTGCGGGTAAAGCGGTAAAATCGTGAGTTCCTCGCAGGGCAACAGATCGCGCAAAGCATCGGTAATTGATGGCTTGCCATAGCGCATACCCAGTGCAATATTCGCCTCTGGCAATAGGGGTTTGAGTTTTTCACATAAGGCTTCTGAGTTCGTCAACAAGGGTGAGCCTTGATCTGTCCAGATAGTTTGATAGGCGTGTGCTGATTGCTTTGAGCGAAATGGGGCGATAATACCTTTAACCAGCAAGCTTCTTGCAAGGTAAGGCAAGTCAATGACGCGACGGTCCATTAAAAATTCACGAAGGTAACTCGCGACATCTTTACGTGTTGGAGAGGTTGGTGTGCCAAGGTTAATCAGTAAAATGCTTTCTTTCATACGCTGAGTTTTTTCGCAAGCTCCGCGAGACGTTTACCTTGTGCAATGCATAAACGTTTTTCATCGGGGCTAATGGATTTTTTGCCGTCAGTGCCGGAATGATTCGAGCTGCCATAGGGTGTGCCGCCACTTTCTGTGGTGTTTAAACTACTTTCTGTGTAGGGAATGCCGGCAATCAAGCAGCCGTGATGCAATAAAGGCATCATCATCGTCAGCAGTGTTGTTTCTTGGCCGCCATGCAGTGAGGCAGTAGAGGTAAAGACGCTAGCCGGCTTATTGACTAGGCTGCCTTTGGCCCAAAGTTCAGCAGTACCATCCCAGAAATATTTCATCGGTGCGGCCATGTTACCAAAACGTGTTGGACTGCCAACAATAATGCCATCGGCTTGAACAAGATCTTCTAGGGTTGCATAGGGTGCGCCATGTTCGGGTACTTCGGCCTCTGTTTTTTCAGGGTTTGGGCTGACGGTCGGCACGGTGCGAACAATAGCGTTGGCGCCTTCAACTGACTCAACACCTTCTGCAATGTATTGCGCCATTTTTTGAACGTGGCCATTTCGTGAGTAGTATAACACCAAGATATTCATCAGCTTTTCCTTAAATAATGTCTAATAGTTTTTCGGGTGGGCGCGCAACCACGGCGGCCTTATCAGTTTCGACCACGGGGCGCTCCAGTAAGATCGGTTCTTCACAAATGGCAGCAAGTCTTGCTTCAAAAGGAAGGGTTTTGATGGATTTGTATGCCTCTTCATTTGTGCGAAATAATGTTTCTTTATCATCACCCAACTTTTCTGCTAGTGCTTTCAGTGTGTTAAGGCTAGGGGGTGTTTTAAGATATTCAATCACGGTAACGTCGAGGCCGCGGGCGACTAGCAAGGCTAGGGCTTCGCGCGATTTTGAACAACGTGGGTTGTGGTATAGCGTGACAGTTTTCAATGTCGGTCCCTCGTGCTAGATTAGTCCAAAGGATTTTAAAGGCTCCTATGATGAAAAGCCAGCGACTTCGAAACTTCCAGCGAAACCTTATTGGATTCTCTCAGGGCGCAACACGTATTTTGCGCCGGATTTTTAGTGAAGGTTTTACCCATACAGCAGGTAGTTTGACCTATACCACTATTTTAGCGATTGTGCCGGTCACCATTGTTTCTGTGATGGTGCTCTCTGTGTCGCCGATTTTCCAAAAAATGATTGTTGAGGTGCAGGCCTTTTTAATTAAAAACTTCGTGCCTGAAGTCGGTGAGGTGATTCGAGATAATCTTGGCGTGTTCGCGGCTCAAGCTGAGCGTTTACCGCTACCTGGAATAGCGTTTTTATTTGTCTTGGCTGTTTTGATGCTATTGATCATCGAGAAAGCCTTCAATGCGATCTGGCGTGTGCCGGCTAGGCGAAAGGGCCTGTCGGCTTGGTTGCGCTATATTCTCATCATTGCCTTGTCGCCTATTTTTATTGGTGTGAGTATTTGGGCAACCACGCATTTAATTTCTGCGCCTTTTCTAGGAAATCAAGGTGGTTTGGGCATTTCGTCATTGCTGGTGTCGATCTTACCGTTTATGCTAACGGTTGTGGGGTTTACGGTGTTATATGTGATTGTGCCAAATTGCCGTGTGCCCTGGCGTTTTGCATTTTTGGGGGCACTGATTGCAGCTGTGGCCCTTGAAATCGCTAAAAAGATTTTTGTGTTTTATATGACACAGTTTCCGACGTACAAAATCTTGTATGGCACTTTGGCAGCTATTCCTATCTTTCTTTTGTGGATCTTTATTTCATGGATGATCATTTTGATAGGTGCTTTGGTCTCAAATGAAATGACCTGGCATCACTTTCGGAAAAAACAGGCTTTTCAGGGTAATTCTGCATTTTCATCGACACTGAATTGGTTGTTTATACTGTGGGAGGCTAAAAAGAAAGGTAAAAGTGTTGCCTATGCCAGGCTTTACGCTTCAGCAGCCCAAAATCATTTGATTTCCCCTGATGTCCAGCTGTGCGCTTTAATTGAGGCGAAGTTGGTTAAATTACTCCGTAATTCACAAGTCATTTTGGCCTGTGACTTGGATGAGTACACCATTAAACAACTTTATCGCGATATGCCTTGGAAAGTTTCGATGGAAACGCTTTCAGGCTTTGATGCGATTATGACCGACAATCTTGCTAAGATGCGAGAAGACATCGAGATGACCTTGGATGTGCCTTTGGCGCGACTATTCACTGATCGCTGAATAGGCGAATGAATCCTGAGGTGATCGGGTAACGTCGATTGCGGCCAAAGGCACGCTTGGTAATGCGAATGCCTGGCGCAGCTTGGCGTCGTTTGTATTCATTGATTTGAATGAGTCGCAGCACTTTTTTTACTATCTCTGCATCATAACCTTGTTTGATGATGGCTTCACAGCTTAAGTCATCTTCCACAAAGGCTTTAATGATGACATCCAATATTTCATAAGGAGGAAGGCTATCTTGGTCTTTTTGGTTGGGTGCAAGCTCTGCTGATGGCTCGCGAGTGATTACCCGTTCAGGGATGATTTCTTTATCACGGTTTACATGGCGGGCTAATTTGTACACTACCGTTTTATACACGTCTTTTAACACGGCAAAGCCGCCGGCCATATCGCCGTATAAGGTCGCATAACCCACGGCCATTTCACTCTTGTTACCGGTTGTCAAAACAAGCTTGCCTGTTTTGTTCGATAAGGCCATGAGCAGGGTCCCACGAATACGCGCTTGGATGTTTTCTTCAGTAATATCGGGTTTATAGTTTTCAAAGGGTTCCGCTAATGCACTTAAAAAAGCATCGAAGCAAGGTTTTATCGGCAAAACACTGTGAGTGACGCCCAGTGAGTCCACTTGTTTTATCGCATCTTCGTTGCTTATGTCGGCTGTGTATTGCGAAGGCATGAGTACCGCGTGGACACGTTCGGCGCCAAGTGCATCAACAGCAATCGCTAATGTGAGGGCTGAGTCGATGCCGCCAGATAGCCCGATAATGGCCCCAGGAAAACCATTTTTGTTAATGTAATCACGAGTGCCAGTGACTAGACCTTGATAAATTAAATCCAATGGGTCTGGTTTTTGGTAGGGTTTGTGCTCAACCCCGTCGTGACTGTGTTTTAAGAAAATGATTTCTTCTTTGAAGGCGGGCGCTTGATAGCATAACTCGCCTTTTTCAGAGACAGCCATGGATTGGCCGTCAAATAAAAATTCATCCTGACTGCCAACATAGTTCACGTAATAAATCGGCAGCTGGCTGATTTTGGCATTGTGTCTCAATATGTTGATGCGAACGTCTTGTTTATCAAAGCGAAATGGTGAGGCATTGGTGCTTAAAATGCATTGAGCGCCGGCGTTTTTTGCTTGTATAATATTCTCATCATGCCAAAGATCTTCGCAAATCAATAAACCGAGCTTCACGCCTTTGTGTTCAACGACCACGCTGTCTTTACCTTCACAGAAGTAGCGCTTTTCATCCAGTAAACCTTCATTGGGTAAGCTGTGTTTGAAATATTCTGCAATAATTTTGCCGTTTCTCACCCAGCCTGCTGTGTTGTAGCGCTTGCCGTTGCGTAGGCAAGGATACGTTAAAATCACATCGATTTCGGTGAAGTGCTTTGCCAGCGCTTGGGCAGTGTTGTCGGAAAGCTCGATAAAATCATGGCGTAACAGTAGGTCTTCAGGCGGGTAGCCGCTGATTGCAAGCTCTGGGCAAACCATGATGTCAGCGCCTTGCTTAGCCGCTGTTTCATAGGCCTGCAAAATTTTTTTGGCATTGTCATCGGTTGCCCCAACGGTGAGGTTAAGTTGAGCCAGTGCAATATTGAGCATGGTGAAGCTCCAAATGATAGATGTGCGCAGTCTAGCGCTGAAACAAAGGAGGAACAAGGTGTCGCAGAGAGGTTTTAGTTTGCTTGAGTTGATGGCCGTGATTTTTTTAATGGCGCTTGGTGCGACATTTTCTTGGCGAACAATAGCGTCTATCAAAAACACGATGGCTGTTTCACAATTAAGCGGAGAGCTGCATTCGGCTGTGAGTTTAGCAAAGACGCGCGCTTTGTTGGGCTACCGTGTGATTTTGTGCCCGAAGGGCTCTGGTGCTGGCTGTGGCCAGGACTGGTCTTGCGGTTTTCAGTTGATAGAGGGAGAGCAGGTATTGCGAGTTTATGCTGTGCCGAAAGCTCTGCACTTATACTGGAGCGGTTTTCCTGCGAGACAGCGAATCATTTTTTCTGACAATGGGCTGATGTTTCAGCAAAATGGACGCTTTATATTTTGTGCGTCGACAGGCGCGGGCGGTGTCGTGACACTAAATCGTGTTTTTCAATTATATGGGGTGACAGGGACTGAAAAAACTCGACTGATCCGAAAATTCTGCTAACATGCTGCGCAAATTATAAGCAAGATTTTGGCATATGAAGTTTAAACCTTTATTTTTTTTGGGTGTATTGTTAATCAGTTTAAAAGCGCAGGCGGCGGAGAGCTTGGGGCAGGTGGCTGATAACTTTATGGTCCCTCTGGATTTTTTTCGTCGATCCATGACCGGTATGGGCGTGGTGCTCGGTATATTTTTTTGTTTCTCGGCAGTGCTTCGTTTTATCCGTTATCGGGAAAATCCTCAAGAGCAACCGATCGGTAATGCTATTGCCTACCTACTTGTCGGCTTGGCTTTTTTCGTTTTGACCTTGTCATACCATTATGCGATGATGGCCGACGCTACTTTTGGGATGAGAGATGTTGTTGAGTAGGTTTTTAAAAAGGTCTTTGCTGATTTTGTTGCCTCTGTGCTTGGCAGCTTGCCATGATCACAATCGCTATACCTATTTCATGTCGAATCATGAGGTCTTAGGCCAGGCTGTCACAAATTGTGGCGTCTCCCAAAGCGCTTATTGTAAAGATGCCCGCGCAAGCTTGAAGGCCTTAAAAGATTTTTCATCGCTAGCGATTCAAAATCGCCAAGTGTTTGAGCAAGTCCAATCTGCCGGCAGCATCCAGTCACTCTCGCCGGATCTCAAAGCACAATTAATGGCTGCTGAGACGGATGCAGAAGTATTGTTCGGCCAACATATCAGTCTCGCCCAAGTTAAATTGGCTGATCTGCAAGAACATTTGCGCAAAGCACCTGCAAATCAAAAAGCCGCGCTTAATGCGGCAATTGATCATCAAGAGCGTTTGATCAAGGCGATGTATGCTATTGCTTGGCTAAACAATCCCGAAGGCTAGCTAAAAACAATCACGCCGTCGATAAACTGAGCAAAATTCTTCTCGCAATGCTCATTTATATCTCAATAAACTCCGCTTGCTCGTCAAATTTTGCTACGTTTCTCTTAGTCGTGTTTGCTTTTAGTTTTTCCTTGTTAAGCTTCGTTGCTCATTGATGTTTTAAGTAAACTGCGCTGCGGTACTCGAAAATGAGTAAGCTAGCACGCATCATAGCGAGTGTGAGTGACTTCTAGTGCCTGTTAGGGTGAGGTTATACTGCGTTACAATGCTCGAGAATGAAGTGGCTTTTAATCTTTGGCAACCAGCTCAACGACGTTACCAAAAGGATCGCGGATGTAGCGAGATTCTGTGTTGTCGCGGTGATTTTTTAAAGGACCTTCGATATTGGCTCGGTTGACTTCAAAGGCGATGTGGGGGGGGTGCTGGTGAGCAAGCACGAAAGCGAGCTTGATGTTCTCATACTTTAATATTGCCCAGGTATCATCCTGGTAGTCGATCTCGCCGCCAAAGTGACTTTGGTACCAATCAATAGCCGTTTGAATGTCATCTACGCTGATGGCGATGTGGTGAAGATGTGTGCTTGGTTTTTTGTTCATACAGCTTGCTTGGCTTGTTTCTGCGTCGAAGTGTAGCATGTTTTATAAGAGCTCTACAGACAGATGAATAGGGGTGATGGCTTTTTTGCCCTAAGCTCTTTGGTGTATTGTGCATCAGTGGGATTTTTGGTAGATTGTGCAAAATTTTGGCGATCAAGAAGTATGTCCAAGCGTATAAAATTCAGCCTTATTTGGGTTTTGTGTTCGGCGTTCATGTTATTGCTGGGTGCTTGTGTTCCTATGCCTCAACAGCCTAATTTAACGCCTTTGCAGATACAGGCTATGCAATCGCACACTTTTCGTGAAAGTCGCTTAAAAGTGTTTAATGCCACAGCCAATGCCTTAGAGAATATGGGGTATACCATTAAGAATAGCAACGCAGCTGGCGGCTATGTCAATGTCGAGGGTTCCGCCCACAGCGAACAGGTTCCTGACGGGGGTTTTAATTGGCATGGTATGGATGTGTGTGTTTCAAGTGATAATTGCGGTCAAAACCTCGATGAGGTCACAGTGAAGCCTGTCGGTAATGTCACTGTTACGTCGGCCGGTCAGGGGCGAACGGTTGTGCGTTTGAATTTTACAAATAAGCAAAAAACCTCAAGTTCGCGTGGCCAGTCTAGCGAGGATGATGAGCAAATATTAGACCCTGGTTTTTACAACAAAATTTTCAACCAAATCAAGCAGTCCTTGTTTGTAGGCTCTGCTGTTAATTAGGGTCTGTTTACAATGGATTTTTGCAAGCGAAAACTGAAGGGGTTGAGGCCAAGTTGTTTATTATTTGAGGCGAATAGCTAACCCTATTTAACGAAAATAATGAGCAACTTGGACCAATTTCACTCAGTTTGCAGCGTGAAAATAAATTGTAAACAGACCCTAATCCCAAAGGAAAAAAGATGAGCGTCATAAAAAAGCCCCTTGTATGTTTCGTGGTCGCCGTTGTGGCTGTCATGTTGTCAGCCTGCGTCGCTCAACAGCAGCCCCAGCCTAAAAGTACAAACCCCTTCACCTCGGGTGAGGTGACTTTGGTCCTTAAAAAAGGTGTGACCACAAAGTCGCAGGTAATCAAAGCCTTTGGCGCGCCGGATATCGTGACGCAAAAAGATAACGGTACCAGTGAGTTTGTGTATCAGAAAAATATGCAGTTGCGACAATCTTCTAGTAGCAGTAGCTATATCACGGTCCTTTTGCTGGGCGCAAACCGAGATTCCTCTAGCGACGAGCAAAGCAGCAAAACCATGACCTTGATTATTAACTTTAACAAGCATGATGTGGTTAAAAGCTACCGTAGCATGACGACCAGTTTCTAAATTTTTCCACGGCGGGGGCGGCTCTGCCCCTGTTTTTATGGTCAATAAATCGCCGGCTTTCTGGCGCGGCTGCCGCCTTTTTGATCGATTCCTAGCATCCTGGTTTTTCACTGGTTCGAATGCCGAAATTAGGTTCACAGGGCTGCGTGAATTAGGTAAGATGATTCCCAATTTGAACATTTTATATGACGGATCAGCCATTTCATGCGTCTAGAATCAATTAAATTAGTCGGTTTTAAATCCTTTGTTGACCCCACGAAAGTGGACTTCCCAAGTAACCTCAATGGCGTGGTCGGCCCCAATGGTTGCGGTAAATCCAATATCATCGATGCTGTGCGTTGGGTGATGGGTGAGAGCTCAGCAAAACAGTTGCGTGGTGAGTCCTCTACAGACGTTATCTTTAACGGTACCGTTGAGCGCAAGCCGGTGGGGCAGGCCTCGATCGAACTTGTGTTCGACAACAGTGAAGGCAAGCTTGGTGGCGAGTATGCCAAGTACAATCAAATTTCCGTTAAGCGACAAGTGAATCGTGAGGCGCAGTCAACGTATTATTTGAATGGCACTAAATGTCGTCGTCGTGATATCACGGATGTTTTCTTGGGCACCGGTATGGGCCCTAGAAGTTACGCGATTATTGAGCAGGGGATGATTTCTCGTTTGATCGAGGCTAAGCCTGAAGAAATGCGCGCGAATCTTGAAGAAGTTTCAGGGATCTCAAAATATAAAGAACGTCGCCGAGAAACTGAAAACCGCATTAAACACACGCGAGAAAACCTATCTCGTTTGCATGATCTTCGTGAGGAAATTGAAAAACAACTAGCAACCTTAAAGCGCCAGTCCAGTGCTGCTGAGCGTTACAGGGTTTTGAAAGAAGAGGCTCGCCAGTTGCAAGCCCAAGTCTATGGCGTGCAGTGGAAAAACTTGGCGGCAGACTCTAAGCGTTTTCGTGAAAGCTTGGATGAGCTGTCTATCAAGCTTGAAGAAGAGAAGGCTAATTTTCAAGCCGAAGAGCGCAAGCTTGTAGAGCTTCGTGAAGAGAAAAATCAACGTCTTGATACCTTTAACGAGGTCCAGAAAAACTACTACGATTGCGGCAGTGAAATTTCTCGCCTTGAGCAAGCTATAAAACATCAGAAAGAACGTCGTGAGCAGCTTGAGAAGGATTTGGAGAACGCGGAAAAAGAATACCGTCATTTGCAAAATTTGGTGGAGCAAGATTTGTCGCGACAAACGGCATTGCAGGGCGAATCTGAGCAGTTGCGTCACGATATCGTTGAAAAGCGCGAAATCTTTGAAGCCTGCGGTGAAAAAATGCAAGCCACCGATGGCGAGGGTCAGGCCTGGCAAGAAAACTGGGATGTGTTCAATCAGCGTGCGGCAGAAACCTCAAGGAAGGCCCAGGTTGAGCAAACACGGATACAGCACATTGAGCAAAGGCAATTGCAGCAGAAGCAACGTATGGATCGCATCGCAGAAGAGGAAAGATTACTTCGCCAAGATTCGTCTGAAGATGAGCTGAAAAGCTTGAGCGGTTTGCTCGATGATTTGCACAATGAAGCTCAAATGAACGAAGCGCAGTATCAGACCTTATTGTCTGACTTAAACGCCCAGCGTGAGCAAGAGCGCACGCACCGTGATCGCTTGGACAGTCTGCGTGGTGAGTGGCAATCGCTCAAAGCAAAAATTGCCTCACTTGAGACTCTGCAACAAGATGCCTTGATGCAAAAGGGTGAGAAGATTAAAGCTTGGATGAGCGCGCAGGGTTTGTCCGATAAGCCTTTATTGGCGCAATGCTTGGAGACGCGGTCAGGTTGGGAAAAAGCCGTTGAAATGGCTTTGGGCTCTTTGCTTGAAGCGGTCTGTGTTGATAACCCTGCCAACTTGAAATCCGCTTTGGCCGATGTTCAAGAGGGTCAGCTGAATTTCTTCCGTCTGACGGATACTCAAGATATCGCGGTTTCACCGGATAGTTTGGCGAGTAAAATTAATGCCCCCAAAGGCTTGCGTGCAGAGCTTGCGCATGTGTTTACCGCGGAAAACTTAGATGAAGCCTTGTCGCGTTTGCCGAGTTTACAGGCGCATCAAGCCGTAGTGACGCGTGATGGTATGTACTTAACCCCAAACCTATTGCGCATTGATCGTGGTCGTGCGGATCAGCAGGGCGTGTTAGAGCGTGAAAAAACCATTAAGCAGTATAAAGAAGATAGTGAGCGTTTGGCGCGCCAAGTGGCAGAGCTTGAAAACACACTAAGCAACTCTGAAGCTTCACTCAAAGCCTATGAAGAGCAGCGTGATAGTTTGCAGGCTGGAGTTAGCCAAGCTAAATCAAATTTGGCGGACACAAAAGCCAAGGTTGAGGTTAAGCGTTCAAAACTAGAGCATGCCGAATTGCGCTTGAAAGCACTGGCTGAAGAGTTGCTTGAACTTAAGCAACAGTTTGCAAAAGAGCATAATGAGCTTGCGCAAGCCAGAGCGATTTGGCAGGAAGCGATGCAGGCGATGGAGCACGATGCGACAGATCGTGATCGTTTGCTGGCTGAGCGAGATCGTTTTAAAGAAGCTTTATCGTTGATTCGTGCTGAGTATCAAGAAGCACAGTCCATCTTGCATCGTGCGCAAACAAGTTTAGAGTCAAAAGAAACCGAAAGCCAGGCGCTGACTCAATCGATTGAGCGCATGCGAGCGCAAATGCAGCAAATGCAAGAGCGTAAAGCTCAATATGAGCTTGCCTTGCAAAGTGATGATTCGCCTGAAGAAGACCTGAGTGAAAAATTGGCATCTGCGGTTTCACGACACGCCACGATTGAAAAAGAGCTCACCGATGAAAAACAAATCATGGGTGAGATCGAGCACAAAATTTTTGAGGCTGAGAAAGCACGCCACGCGATCGACGAATCGATTAATACAGTACGTAGCAAACTTGAAAATCAAAAATTGCGCATACAGGAATTTGATATTCGCCAAGCTAACATTGTTGAGCGCTTGAAAGAAGACGATCTGACGCTTGAAGTCGTTCTCGCCGAGCTGACCGACGAGCATGAAGAAAAGGCCTTGCTTGAAGCCTTGGAGGCTACACAAAGGCGTATTGAGCGTTTGGGCCCGATTAACTTAGCAGCCATTGATGAGTATAAAGTTCAAGAAGAGCGCAAGATTTATATTGATAAGCAGTATGAAGACTTAGAGAAAGCTTTAAGCACACTTGAAAATGCTATCCGTAAAATTGATCGCGAAACGCGTCAGCGCTTCAAAGAAACGTTTGATACGGTGAATGGGTACTTTAAAGAGTTCTTCCCGAAAATTTTTGGTGGCGGTAGCGCTTATATGGAGCTTATCGGCGATGACTTGCTGAGCGCCGGCGTGACAGTGATGGCCCGGCCACCGGGTAAGAAAAACACCAGTATTCATTTGCTATCGGGTGGTGAAAAAGCTTTGACAGCCGTTGCTTTGGTTTTCTCGATGTTCCAGCTTAATCCGGCGCCGTTTTGTATGCTTGACGAGGTCGATGCACCGTTGGATGATAATAACGTCTTACGTTTCTGTAAGCTTGTTAAAGAAATGTCGGATAAGGTACAGTTTATCTTTATTAGCCATAATAAGCTTGCGATTGAAATGGCTCACAACTTGATTGGTGTGACCATGCATGAGCCAGGTGTTTCACGTATCGTTTCTGTTGATATGGATGAAGCTGTGGCGATGGCTGAGGCTTAAAAGGAGTTATAGCCGTGCGATTGATACTGTTAGCGATAGGTGCTGTGATTATTCTCGCCATATTGTGGGATGGCCAACGTCGTAAAAAGCTTCAGCAACGCAAAATCAGTGATCTTTCTCCGGAAACTGAATCTGACTTTGAAGCATCTGGGGGCGAGGCGTTGGATGCTGAAGTGCATCGTGAACCTTACGTGCTTGATGATGAAGAACCAGCGGAAATTTTGTTGGAAGAAGAGCTGGTTGATGTGGTGCCTGAACCTATTGTTGAGCCACCCCCTGCTGCGCCAATCCCTGAGCCTGAGCCGCCAGTCCGAGTTGAAGCTGAAGCGCCTACTAAGCCTATTTATGAAAACACGGCTACTGGCTCTGTTCCCGAGCTTGTTTGGTTTACGATTAAAGCGGATGAAGAAACACCTTTTGGTGGCTTTAGTTTGTTGCAAGCCTTGTTGGCCAACGGATTTCGTTTTGCCGATGATAAACTTTTTTATTATCACGAGAATCGTGAGGCTGCTGGCCAAAAATTATTTGGTTTGGCGGCAGCGACTGAAGAGGGTGTGTTTGATCTTAGCAACATGGCGCGTTTCACCTGTAAAGGTTTGGTTTTGTTTATTTCGCCGAAGGAGCATCCTGATCTTAAGCTCGCGTTTAATGAAATGTTGGATGTGGCTGAAAGCCTTGCGGAAGATTTGGACGCACAATTGTTTATCGAGAAGAATACGCCTTGGTTGCCTGAGTCCATTGATCGCTTGCGATCAACATTGAAGTTGTAAAAAAACCGGGGCATGCCCCGGTTTTTCTTTACGCCATTTTCTGCGTGTATTTTGAAGAATCTAGCCAGTGTTTATCAGGGTAATAGCCGACTAAGACCGTGCCGTCTTCGATCGCTTTGACCACTTTAGGCTCCATGCGTTGACTCAAAGCCGTGCAACCCCAGCTTCGGCCGGTGTAACCGTGCGCTTTCACAAATTTTTGGCCGACATACCAGGCGCTGTGCATGACCACAGCACGTTTGTAGGCGTTGTCGTTAAAACCTTTATCCAAACCGTGTAATCGCATTGAGTAGCCATGTTCACCCTCGTAGGTGTTACCGGTTAGGTAGACGCCTAGGCTGCTGGCATCAGTGCCAGCTTTATCTGAAAAGTGCTTGGCATAAATTAAGCCAGTGCCCTTACCTTGCGCGACGTAGGTGTTGTATTCAACTTTCGCGTTTTTCATGTCGATGACCCACAATCGTTTTTTGAACGATGGGTCGTTATAATCAATCAGCGTTAACATTTGCTGAGGGTCTTTGCCTTGTACACGTAAGTTTGAGTAGGCGCGTATCGCTGTATCCAAAGCCTTCGGGTCCATGCTTGGGTTGGCGCGCAAAATTTGTTGTTCTTTGGCTTGTAGTGCACTTTGGTCTGTGGCCTGAGTGTTGCTTGCAAACACCGAAAACGTGGTGCCGGCTAAAGTGATAGCAGCAAGGCTTAGTAGAACTGTCTTTTTTGTTTTACTCATTCTGTCCTCATGGGTGTCAAAAACAGGGACTATTCTAGCAGTATTGGGCAAAAAATAAACAAAATTAATGTAAAAGAATGTAACAAAACCTGTTGGTTTTGTTACATTCAAGGCAGAAAAAACACTTATGTTTCAAAAAGTTGGGGTTTTACTCGTAGTCGTTTGGCACGGTGTACTCAATTTCGCCATGTAATAGCGATGAATCACGCTCTAAATCAGGGGTTGGGCCACTGGCTTTACCCTGACTGATGAGCGTGGGGATGCCTGAAGAAGCTTCGATGACATCATCAACTTTACGCCAGTTGACATTCATTGGGTGATCTTGTGTCATTTCGCGAATCACGCCTTGAGCATAATCATACTCTTCGTGTCGTGACATGGCGGCTTCATGCAGAGGCTCGTGGGCCTCCATATACAATTCACCATTTTCCCAGCCGACCTTAATCGGCTGATTAATAATTTGCACTTGTGTGTCGATAGGCACTGCTTGAAATAGGGCTTCGATACTTTCAGGGAACATGCGCATGCAGCCAGAGCTAGCACGCTTGCCAATGCTATTAGGCGCATTCGTGCCATGAATGAGGTAACTCCAGTTGCCAAGTCTTAGCATGTACTCGCCGAGTGGATTTTCAGGGCCGGCTGGCATGACGTCAGGCAAGTGTATACCTTTGCGGGCACTCTCTTCTTTGATAGATTTAGGCACGACCCAAACCGGGTCTTTTTGTTTTCGAATGACTCTGGTCGTCATTTCAGGCGTTTTCCAATTGAAGCGGCCAATGGCAATCGGGGCAGTTTGTACCACGTGTTTGGCCTCATTGAAATAATATAAGCGTAATTCAGGCAGGTTAATGACAATGCCTTTGCGTGGCACATTGGGTAATACGTATTGGGTGGGAATCTTTAGTGTTTCATCAGTTGATAGCTTGGAGTGGCGATTCATGTCTGGGTTGGCTTCAATCATTTCGTAAAAACCAACGTTGTAGCGACGCGTGATTTGATAAATATGGTCACCTTGCTCAGGGTGAACGTATTGCACACGGCCGATAAGGTCGTTGTTAGCGTTGGGCATGGGGTAGCTTTTAAGCGCAAAAGCGCAGAGCGGTAATGTTGCGGCAGCTAACAAGATCGGAAAACGCATAGAGAAAAGTCCTTTTTGACTAAAAAACAAAATCCTATCATACATAACGGAGCTTAGAAATACAGGTTTTCGATGTTAAGTTTTTCATTGATGACCAGAGCATGGCCCTGTGTGTGCCAGTCGGATAAGACGATTCTTGTGATATTATTTTCTGTGTGTGTCGCAGGCCGATGTGTATGGCCGTGAATGAGAAAAGTGCTGTTAAATGATTGGCATAAAGCTTTTGCTGCAGCTGAGTTGACGTCCATGATGGCTAAAGGCTTATCTTGCTTGCCGGAATACTGACGCAAGTCTCGGCCTATTTTCTGTCGCCATTTGAGGGGTAAAGCTAGGAAAAAGCGTTGCAATAAGCGATGTCTGGCGAGTTTTCGAAAGCGTTGGTAGGCTTTGTCGTCGCTGCAAAGTTCGTCGCCATGGCTGATGACAATCGGTGTGTTGGCGATGTTAATCAGGCTCGGGTCCGGCAATAAACTTGCGCCACAGCTTTTCACAAAGGTTTTGCCCATTAAGAAATCGCGGTTGCCATGCATGATATAAATAGGGATGCCCTGTTGGCTGAGTTGTTTGAGTGCCTTGGCAACCCTTGTGTGGAGAGCTGAGGGCTCATCGTCGCCGATCCAGACTTCAAAGAAATCGCCTAAAATATACAGCGCGTTGGTTTGATCAGGGTCTAAACCTTTGATGAAGCCAAAAAAACGCTCGCAAAGTGCGCTGTCAGATTGCGAAAGGTGTATGTCGGAGATAAGATACGTCTTCATCACACCACTATAGCAACTTTGTTTAAAAAGGAAAATCAAGATGCGCTTGCAATACTCGACCTGGCCTGACGTTGCATCCTACTTGGAAAAACACTCGGGGGTGATTATTCCGATTGGCTCAACGGAGCAGCATGGTCCTACGGGTTTGATTGGCACGGATATTCTTTGCCCCGAGCTTATTGCCTGGGAAATTTCAGCGCAACAAGGCGTTATGGTCGCTCCAAGCTTGAGTTTGGGTAGTGCGCAGCACCATATGGCTTTTGCAGGGAGTATGACGCTGCGTCCCTCCACGATGATGGCCATGATTATCGATGTGGTGAATTCTTTAGCCGTGCATGGCTTTACGCATTTCTTTTTCTTAAACGGCCATGGCGGTAATATCGCACCTATTCAGGCAGCATTTGCGGAAATCCACACACAGGCGATGCTATATGGCGGCAGACGGGCGCATTGTTGTCTGCAAAATTGGTGGAAAGGTAATGAGGTGACAAAGCTGATTAAGGCGCTTTATGGTGATGCAGAAGGCTCTCATGCGACACCGTCTGAGATTGCGCTATCGTATTTGGTGTGCTCAGATAAACACACACTCGAAATGCAGAAAGTGCTTTCACCCGAAATTGCTGAAAAACGCTTAGACTTTCAGCACGGTTATCACTACCGTGAGCGTTTTCCCGATGGCCGAATGGGCTCAAACCCTCAGCTTGCAACACTAGAGCATGGTAAGCAATTTCTCAGTGCTTCAGTGAAAGATACTTTTGAAGCCTACCAAGATTTTTTAAAACAGGACTGATGATGCTTTTATACAATAGCGAAACTAAACAGAAAGAACGCTTAAAGCCTTTGCGTGAAAATGAGTTATCCATGTACGTGTGTGGCATGACGGTGTATGACTATTGCCACATTGGTCATGCGCGCATGCTAATTACCTTTGATATGGTGTCACGTTATCTGCGTTATCGGGGTTACAACTTGAAGTACGTGCGTAATATCACTGACATCGAGGACAAAATCATTCATCGCGCCAATGAAAACGGCGAGGCTTTTTCTGATTTGAGTCAGCGTTTTATTGACGCAATGAATGAAGATTGTGAAGCTTTAAATGTTGCTAAGCCCGACGAGGAGCCCAGGGCAACTGCGCATATTCAAGGCATGTTGGATATGATTCAAACGCTATTGGATAAAGACATCGCTTACCTGGCTGAGAATGGCGATGTCCTATACGATGTCACGCGTTTTGAAGGCTATGGTCGACTTTCACATCGCAAACTTGAGGATATGCAGGCCGGTAGTCGTGTGGAAGTCGATAGTAGCAAGCGTAATCCTTATGATTTTGTCTTGTGGAAAAAAGCGAAAACTGGCGAGCCTGCGTGGCCTTCGCCTTGGGGTGAGGGGCGCCCGGGTTGGCACATTGAGTGCTCGGCCATGTCCAAGGCTTGCTTGCACGAGCAGATTGATATTCATGGTGGCGGCGCAGATTTACTCTTTCCGCACCATGAAAATGAATTGGCACAGTCAGAAGCAGTCAATGGTAAGCGTTTTGTCAATATTTGGATGCACGCAGGGTTTTTGAATATCAACAATGAAAAAATGTCGAAGTCATTGAAAAATTTCATCACTATTCGTGAAGCTTTAAAGCATGTTTCCGCCGATCAAATTCGTTATTTTATGGCAGCGAGCCATTACCGCAGTCCTTTAAACTATTGCGAAGAAACCTTAGCCAATGCAAAGCAAGCTTTGACCCGTTTCTATACGGCTTTGCGTGGCGTGGTTTTTGAAGGTGTTGAGCCTGCGGTTAATACTGAATTTGAGGCACGCTTTCAGACGGCGATGGATGATGATTTAAACACGCCGGAGGCGATGGCGGTTTTGTTTGATTTGGCAAAAACCATTAATCGCTTGAAAGAGTCAGCTGATGATAGCGTGCCTGCTTATGCGGCTTTGTTGAAAAAACTTGGGCATGTGCTGGGTATTTTGTATCAAGACGTTGAGGCTTTTTTTCGTGGTAATGTGGACGCGGAAAAGATCGAAGCATTGATTGATGAGCGCAACCAAGCCAGAGCAGATAAGAATTTTGCGAGAGCAGATGCTATTCGTGATGAGCTTGCAAGTCTTGGTGTGGTGATCGAAGATGGTGCTGGCCAAACCACTTGGCGTTTGGAATCGTGATTGAGACCTTGGTCGATTTCCCTTTTCCCTACACCTTGCGTCGCTCAAGGCGCGCAAAGAGTTTGTTGATTAAGTTGTCTCGAGAGTCCGGGGTCGAGGTTGTCTACCCCTATTGGTCGTCGAAAAAAGAAGCGTTAAATTTTTTATGTTCACGACAAGATTGGTTGATAAAAAATCGAGCCTTGTTTGAGCTCGCTAAGTTTACTCTTCCGCAGGAGATAGATCTGAAGGCTTTACAGTGTGCCGTGATGCTGACTTATGAGTTTTCGAGTGCGCGACGAACGGCCTTGAAGGTGGTTGATGAGTATGAGCTGAAGTACTCTGGGCCAGATGATGTTGAGTCTATTCATGCAGCTTTATCGAATTGGGTGCATGAAAAAGCCGAGGTTTTTTTGAGTGAGCGATTGGCAGTTTGGTCAAGTAAAACCGGCTTAACGTATTCTGGCGTGGGTTTTCGTCGGCAAAAGACGCTTTGGGGAAGCTGTAATTCGAATCGTAGCATCAGTTTAAATTATCGTTTGGCTTTTTTGCCGCAAGACTTAGTCGATTATGTGTTGCTACATGAGCTCTGCCATACGATGCACATGAATCATTCGTTTGCCTTTTGGGATTTGCTGCGTGAATTTATGCCTGGATATTCTTTAAGAGAAAAAGAGCTGAAAAAAGGTCTCAAATATATTCCTAGTTGGTATTTGAGTTTTTAATTAAAGTTCGTGCTAGACTAAAGCTTCTTGCGACGTTCTCGTATTTTTCTATTTTTTGATCTTCACAAACGCATTGGTTGTTTGTGTTTTTATTGTATAATGAAAAGGAAATAAGCTATGGCTCACTCAATGGCATTCGACACACTCAGATTCTCAAAACATTTGCAAAAAGCGGGCATGGAAAGGCAGTTGGCTGATGCAATGGCCGAGGCTCAGTCCCAAGCTTGGAGCAATTTAGAAGCCAGCCATTTTTCAACTAAGGCTGATGTTATTCGTATTGAAAAAGAGTTGCAGCAGTGCGCCCGGAAAGACGACTTGCTTAAGCTTGAGCAGCGCATTGATAGAAAGCTGGATGAGAAGCTTAAGCGCTTTGCCACAAAGCAAGAACTAACAGACTTTAGAGAAGATGTTGATCGGCGTTTTGTGCAGGTTGATAGACGGTTTGAGCAAGTGGATCAACGCTTTGAGCAAGTGGATCAACGGTTTGAGCAAGTGGATCAACGGTTTAGACAAGTTGATAAACGATTTGACCAGCTTGATAAACGTCTTGAGCAATTTGATCAGCGATTTCTCCAGCTCGACCAGCGTTTCGCACATTTTGATCAACGTTTTTCGCAGTTTGGTCGTAACCTGGGTTTGGGTTTCGCGGGTATCGGTATATTAATATCGGTGCTTCATTTTGTTTCGTAGGCTAGAGCGAGTTTTCATTTGCTCTAAACGCCTACACTTTTCGCTGCAGGAAAGCAAATGAAGACACGCCCTAATCCTGACTTTTTCGCTGAAGTAAAAAAGCTTCGATTGTATTTTGCATCAAGGTAATTACGGTCATGGGGCCTACGCCGCCCGGTACGGGCGTGATGTAGCCAGCACGCTGTTGTGCTTCTTCAAATTCAACATCGCCGACTAGCTTACCATTCGGCAATCGAATAATACCCACGTCAATCACTATGGCGCCGGGTTTGATCCATTCGCCTTTGATGAGACCCGCGACGCCGGTGGCCGAGACCACTAAGTCTGCGCGCGCGACTTTTCCGGGTAAATCTTTCGTTAATCGATGGCAGGCCGTGACGGTGCAACCGGCTAATAGAAGCTCGGCAAACATGGGCCGACCGACTGTGTGAGAAACACCAACGACGGTAGCCTCAAGTCCCTTGAGCTCAAGATCGAGGCTTTGTAGCATCTGCATGACACCGTACGGTGTGCAGGGTCGGAGTTGGGGCCTGCCCTGGAATAGTCGGCCAAGGTTATAGGGGTGAAAACCGTCAACATCTTTTAAGGGATCGATCGCAGCGATGACATTTTGGGCATCGATGTGCTTGGGTAGGGGCATTTGTACCAAAATGCCCGAAATGCTCGTGTCAGTATTTAGTGCGAGTATCTTGGCAATAAGCTCGCTTTCAGTGGTGCTTTCCGGCAGCTTGATCGAGACATCCTTAATGCCAATTCTCTGGCAGCAGACTAATTTTTTGCCAACATAAACTCTTGAGGCTGGATCTTCGCCGACCAAAATCGTAGCCAGTGCAGGTTGCACGGCGTATTGGCTTTGAATGTAAGCAATTTGCTCGCTAAGGTGAGTCTCTTTGTGTTTTGCTAAGGCTTTGCCATCAATAACGTGAGCGAAGATCGTGACCCCTATGTAGGATTTAAACCATTTAATCAAAATCGGTGGATTACGGCAAGGAAAAGCATTGACGAATCAGTGCCTTGTCAGTATGATTCGCCCCTTCCGGAGTGTAGCGCAGTCTGGTAGCGCATCTGGTTTGGGACCAGAGGGTCGGGGGTTCGAATCCCTCCACTCCGATAAGCTTTAGAGTCGACTATTTTTCAGTATAATGGTCTGGTCGAGCTTGAGACCTCTTAGGCGCCCGTAGCTCATTTGGATAGAGCATCGGCCTTCTAAGCCGAGGGTAGCAGGTTCGAATCCTGCCGGGCGCGCCAAATAGTGGTCTCATTTGCGAAAAATCGCCTTTTATGGTGGGTGTAGCTCAGTTGGTAGAGCCCCGGATTGTGATTCCGGTCGTCGTGGGTTCAAGTCCCATCATCCACCCCAGGTGCGAGCGTGGCGGAATTGGTAGACGCGCTGGATTTAGGTTCCAGTGGGGTAACCTGTGAGAGTTCGAGTCTCTCCGCTCGTACCACTTAATTATTACATCAAGCATCAAAGAGGTTGGCAATGCAAGTCACTTTAGCCCCCGCAGATGGTTTAAAACGTCAAATCACTGTCACAATTCCTGCTGAACGTATGGAAGCAGGTTATAAAGCTAAATTTAATCAGGTTAAACAAAAAGCGAAAATCGACGGTTTTCGTCCAGGTAAAGTTCCAAACAAGGTCATTGAGAGCCGTTTCGGTGAATCGATCTATCAAGAATTGGTGTCGGATTTGATTCGTGATACTTTATTCGAAGCGTTGCAAAAAGAAGACCTTAATCCAGCGGGCATGCCCACCATCACGGAAATGAAGGCTGAAAAAGGCCAAGCGATGGAATACGTGGCTGCGTTTGAAGTCTTTCCTGAAATTCATTTAAAAACTCTTTCTGGCGTTAAGTTTGAAAAAACAGCCGCTGAACTGAAAGATAGTGATATTGATCAAGTACTAGAGCGTTTGCGCCAGCAGCGTGTTGAGTGGGTCGAAGTCGATCGCGCTTCACAGAAAGATGATCAAGTGACCATTGACTTTGATGGTGAGATCGATGGCGAAGCCATTAAGGGCGGTAAAGGTAAAGATATGCCGCTAGTTCTGGGTTCGGGCTCGATGATTCCTGGTTTTGAAGCCGGCATCACTGGTATGAAGGCGGGTGACGAGAAGATGATTGATGTCACTTTCCCAGCTGAATACCACGAGAAAACGCTTTCGGGTAAGGCAGCTAAATTCAAAATCAATGTTCACAAGGTGTGTGAGCCTAAACTGCCTGCACTCGATGATAGTTTGGCTGAAGCCTTTGGCATTAAAGAAGGCGGTTTAGAGGCGATGAAGGCTGATATGCGTAAGCACATGGCCGTTGAGCTGGAAAATGGTTTGAAGGTTCTTAACAAAACAGCCGCGTTTGATAGATTGTTGGAACTTAACGAGCTTGATATTCCAAGTTCTGCTGTTGAGCAAGAAATGCAGGCCATGCATGAACAATCGATGAGACAGATGGCCGGTGAGAAAGAAGTGCCGCCATTGACAGACGCGGCTCGTGAGTACTTGCGAGAGCCGGCTGGACGCCGTGTCAAAATGGGCTTGTTGATCGCTGAAGTGATTAAGCAAAAAGAATTGAAGCCTGATGCGGGTAAAGTGAAAGAAATGGTTGAGCGTATGTCAGGCAGTTATGAAAGCCCTGCTGAATTTGTTAGCTGGTTCATGAGCGACAAGGAGCGTTTGCGCCAAATCGAGGCTGTGGTGCTTGAAGACCAAGTGGCCGAGGTTTTAATGAAGGAAGCTGATGTGAGTGAAAAGGCAGTGAGCTATGATGATGTTGTCAATGCGCAACAGCATGGCCATCACCACTAAAATATAAAGGGAGTTACCGTATGCAAGAATTTGACTCAACCTTAGTCCCTATGGTTGTCGAGCAAACGTCTAGAGGTGAGCGTTCCTACGATATTTATTCTCGTCTACTCAAAGAGCGGGTTATTTTTTTGGTGGGCCAGGTAGAAGACCACATGGCCAATTTGGTCTGCGCGCAGCTGCTTTTCCTAGAATCTGAAAACCCCGATAAAGACATCTCTATCTACATCAACTCACCTGGTGGTGTTGTTACTGCGGGTTTGGCGATTTATGACACCATGCAATTTATTAAGCCAGATGTCAGCACCTATTGTTTGGGGCAAGCTTGCAGCATGGGTTCTTTGTTACTTGCGGGTGGCGCAGCCGGTAAACGTTACTGCTTGCAGCACTCTCGTGTGATGATTCACCAGCCTTTGGGTGGCTTTCAAGGTCAAGCTACGGATATCGAAATCCATGCTAAAGAAATACTCAGCGTTCGCGAGCGTTTGAACGGTATTTTGGCGAAGCACACGGGTCAGCCTATGGAAGTCATTCAACGTGATACGGATCGTGATAACTTTATGAGCGCGAAAGATGCGATGAAATACGGCTTGGTCGATGAGGTATTGTCGGTGCGCGAAGATGAGAAGTCGAATTAACGGGTTGATGGTATTAGTATGTCACGCGAAGATAAAAAAGGTTTGATTTGTTCCTTTTGTGGTAAGGCTCGCGATAAGGTTCAGCGTTTAATTGAAGGCAAGGGTGCTTACATTTGTAATGAGTGTATTTCTGCCTGTGGGGATCTTCTAAAGAATGTGCCAGCCTCTCAAGCCAGTGCGGCTTCGTCGTCTGAGGAAAACCAACCCTTACCGTCTCCGCAGACCATTTTGGATGCTTTGGATCAATACGTTATTGGTCAGCAATTTGCGAAAAAAGTGTTGTCGGTGGCTGTTTACAATCATTACAAGCGCTTAAAAACCCACCGTTATGATGACGTTGAGATTGCTAAAAGCAATATTCTGCTTTTGGGCCCTACCGGTAGTGGTAAAACATTATTGGCGCAAACCTTGGCAAGAACATTGAATGTGCCCTTTGCGATAGCTGACGCGACAACCTTGACTGAGTCAGGTTATGTGGGTGATGACGTTGAAAATGTCATTCATAAGCTGCTTCAACAGTGTGATTACGATATCGACCGCGCGCAACACGGCATCATCTACCTTGACGAGGTCGATAAAATTTCTCGTAAGTCCGAAAACCGTTCTATTACGCGTGATGTGTCAGGCGAAGGTGTGCAGCAAGCCTTGTTGAAGTTGGTTGAAGGTACGGTTGCTCAGGTTCCACCTAAAGGTGGACGTAAACACCCCCATCAAGAAATGCTTCAAGTTGATACCTCAAATATTTTATTTATTTGTGGTGGTGCGTTTGACGGCCTTGAAAAAATTGTTCAAGAGCGTACAGAAAAATCGGGCATTGGCTTTAAGGCCCGTGTTCACGGTAAGAAAGATGGTCAAAATGTCAGTCGCTTGCTTCAGCTTGTCGAGCCTGACGATCTGATTAAATTTGGTTTGATTCCAGAGTTCGTGGGTCGTGTACCTGTCATTGCAACGCTAGAGGAGCTCGATGAAAAAGCCTTGGTTCAAGTGCTAACTGAGCCTAAAAATGCGGTCGTTAAGCAATATAAGGCGCTGCTTGATATGGAAGGTGTGGAGCTTGAGATCACCGATGATGCTTTAGTCGCGATTGCTGAAAAGGCGATTGATCGTCGAACAGGCGCGCGTGGTCTTCGCGCCATCCTTGAGCATGCTCTTTTGGAGTTGATGTTTAGTTTGCCTTCACGCAAGGATGTTGAAAAAGTGATCATTAACGCGGATGTGATTCGCTCGCAGGCTTCGCCCGAGCTTATTTTGCGCACACAGGCAAGCGCCTAGTTGAAGAAAAACCTGCATCTGTCCTTTAAATTTACTTAAAATGCCCCCATATTATCTAAAAGATTAAAAGGATCATTGAATGAGTGTGAGAAAAAGTCTTCCGGTATTAGCTTTGCGTGACGTCGTGGTCTACCCACACATGGTGATTCCTTTGTTTGTTGGGCGTCCTATGTCGATAGAGGCACTTGAGCAAGCGATGAAGTCTGATAAACGCGTGGTATTGATTGCGCAAAAAGACGGCGAGCTCGAAGCTCCGAAAAAAGAAGACCTATACGATGTGGGTAGTATTGCTACTATTTTACAAATGCTTAAGTTGCCAGATGGCACGGTTAAAGTCTTAGTTGAAGGCCAGCAACGCGTTAGCGTTCAATCATTGACGATTTCATCATCGCTCATTAGTGCCAAAGTTAAGGTATTGGATGAAGATGAGCGTGTGACAGTTAAAGCAAAAGCGTTGCGCAAGTCAGTATTGGAAGAGTTTGAGCAATACATTAAAGCCAATAAAAAAGTGCCTTCCGAGGTCTTAACGGCTGTTACCGCGATAGAAGAGTTGCCACGCTTAACCGACAGTATTGCTGCGCACCTAATGCTACCATTGAAAGATAGGCAAAACTTATTAGCCACTGTTAAACCGATTGTGCGTTTAGAAATGCTTCTGACGTTTTTGCAATCTGAAATCGAGGTTACCAAAGTCGAGCGCCGTATACGCGGCCGCGTTAAAACTCAAATGGAGAAAAACCAGCGCGAGTACTATTTGAATGAGCAGATGAAAGCGATTCAAAAAGAGCTGAGCACTTTGGAAGAGGGCGGCAGTGATCTTGATGTGTTGGCCGAGAAAATTGAGCAATCAGGCATGGCAGCTGAAGTGTTAAAAAAGGCAAAATCAGAGTTATCGAAATTAAAAATGACGGCGCCCATGTCCGCCGAAGCAGCTGTTTCGCGCAACTACTTGGATACTTTAATCAGTGTGCCTTGGAGTCAAAAGTCTGAGATTAATCGCAGCCTAAAAAAGGCTCAGTCTGTTTTGGATCACGATCACTACGGTCTTGATAAAATCAAAGAGCGCATCGTCGAATATTTAGCGGTTCAACAACGCGTTGAAAAGTTGAAAGGGCCAATCTTGTGTTTTGTCGGACCGCCGGGTGTGGGTAAAACCTCGTTGGGTGAATCGATTGCGCGAGCCACAGGCCGTGAGTTTGTGCGCGTTGCGTTAGGCGGTGTGCGAGATGAAGCCGAGATTCGTGGGCATCGTCGCACCTACATCGGCGCATTGCCTGGTAAAATTATGCAGAAAATGTCGAAAGTTGGCGTTAAAAACCCATTATTTATGCTGGATGAAATCGATAAAATTTCTTCCGACTTTCGGGGTGACCCTGCGGCTGCATTGTTAGAGGTGCTGGACCCTGAGCAGAACCACGCGTTCAACGATCATTACTTGGAAGTCGACTATGATTTGTCTGATGCAATGTTTATAGCCACAGCAAATACCCTGGATTTGCCTGCGGCACTTTTGGACCGCATGGAAATTATCCGCTTGCCGGGTTACACCGAAGATGAAAAAGTCAATATCGCGATTGAGCACCTGTTGCCTAAGCAGCTTGAGCAACATGGTTTAAAGGCTTCCGAGCTTGCGTTTAATGAGGCGGCTTTGCGCGATATCGTCCGTTATTATACGCACGAAGCGGGTGTACGTAACCTGGAACGTGAGATTGCGAAGGTTTGTCGTAAAGTTGTTAAGGCCTTATTAACTGCTAAAAGCAAGCGAAAAATTTCCATTACGCCGCGTAACCTTGAAACGTATTTAGGGGTTCAGCAATACACGTATGGTTTGGCTAACGCCAATAACCAAGTCGGTCAGGTGAATGGCTTGGCTTGGACAGAAGTGGGTGGTGAATTATTACAAATTGAAGCGGTTATTTTGCCGGGCAAAGGCAAGTTTCATTCAACAGGCATGTTGGGTGAGGTGATGCAAGAGTCGATTCAGGCTGCAGTTACCGCGGTTCGGCAATACAGCAAAGAGCTGGGCTTGGATGCTGAGTACTTTGAAAACCGTGATGTGCATATTCACGTGCCGGAAGGTGCGACCCCAAAAGATGGTCCGAGCGCGGGTATTTCAATGTCGACGGCGGTTGTTTCGAGCATGACTGGTATTCCCGTGCGTGCTGATGTGGCTATGACCGGTGAGATCACCTTGCGTGGCGAAGTGTTAGGTATTGGTGGTTTGAAAGAAAAGTTGTTGGCTGCTTTACGTGCTGGTATTAAGCATGTGATCATTCCTGAGGAAAACCGTAAAGACTTGAAAGAGATTCCAAAAAACGTAACCGACGGTTTGGCAGTACACTGTGTGCGTTGGGTTGGGCAGGTTTGGGAGTTAGCGCTGGAAAATCCGCCAAAAGACTTGATTAAAAGGGCGAAACGTCCTGTGCGAACACGAAAGAAAGCTTGACAGGTAAATTCAATGCCTGGTATAAATTTGCCTTTCGTGCGTAGTTTCACGTAACGACTAGAATTTAAACGAAGGGGAACCCTATGAACTTAAATAAATCTGAATTTGTTGCGCTTTTGGCTGAGAAGACTGACTTGTCTAAAGCTGATGCTGAGCGTGCTGTGAATGCTCACCACGAAATTATTGCTGAAACTTTGGCGAAAGGCGGCCAGGTTACATTGACAGGCCATGGCACATATAAAGTATCTGCCCGTGCTGCGCGTCAGGGCCGTAACCCACGCACAGGCGAAACGATCAATATTCCAGCCTCTAAGTCAGCTGTCTTCAAAGCCGGTAAAGCGCTAAAAGACGAAGTGAATAAGTAATCACTGATTATTTAACAGCCCGCCAACCGGCGGGCTTTTTTTTGCCAAGAGCTTGCTGAAATTTTATAAAAAAAAGGCTGTCAAGGCAAAATAGAAATGTCCCCTTTTGAGCAAAGTAGAAATGTCCCTTTTGGAAGAAATGATGTGATGGCGTAAAGCGTCGAGCAGGGTATTTTTTAATTGAATCATAAAAGTTTGTTGTTGTATTAAAATGAATCAGTCAGTGGGTCAGCTGTGGGCAAGTTAGGGTGCAAGCTGTGCTAAACACGCAGTGTTTTCCATCAGTTTGTGCCCAACTTGTCCATAGCTCATCCATTGACACCTTTTCTTTTTTTAGATGGCAGTAGAGGCACTGGCTTGAGCAGGTTGGGTGTGATGATTTGGATAATTACGCCAAGGATGATTCTTGGCTGGCTTATGTCCTTTTGATCGTCCGTCAGGTTTGCAGGCATCAACGAGGCGATTAATCTCTTTTGATGAGATGGGTTTGCTCAATTTTTTTTGTATTGCTAGCACTTTGTAAGGAAGTTTTTTATGCTTGTAGAGTAGTGCAATATCACCTTGTGAATCTTCGCACACAGTGAGCCTTGCGCCCCGCATTGTGTAACTTTGCGTCTGTGTTTGAATCCGATAAATTTTACTGTCATAACGAACTTCTAAATTTGTAGAGATCTTGCGCGTGTGTTGTTCGCTAAAGATCAAATCCAACGTAGCATCATCGGGTAATGTCTGTCGATGCGCATCAGTCGTACTGCGAGGCACGACCGCAAATTTCTGGTTAAATTGTTCAATGAACTGTGGTAAAAAGGCGTTGGCAGAATCGATATCGCTGATACCTTGCAAGCGGAGTTCTTTAACGAGACGGTCTTGCAGTGTCTTGTTCACACGCTCGACACGACCTTTGGCTTGAGGGGTATTGGCAGATATCGACTCGATCCCCAGGTCACTCATAGCACGTCCAAATTGTGTTAATCCATTCCCGCTGACAGGCTCTTTGGCATTAATCTGAAAGATCCCATGCTTATCGTGATAACAAGCCAATGGGCGCCCAGAGGCCTTCAGGTAGGTTTTAAACAGACGAAAGTAACCTTGGGTTGTCTCCGTGGGCTCAAACCGTAATCCTAAAAGCTTGCTTGTCGCATCATCGATAAGGACTAAGAGGCAGCAAGGATCACCGCGCCCCTCAAACCAGGCATGGGGTGAACCATCCATTTGCACCAACTCACCCGGCGCCTCTCGTCGTTGACGTTGAGGGTGCACGGTGATGGGCTTGCGTTTCTTGCCGCGCCACAAACCGGCTTGCATCATGAGTTGGCGAACGCTTTCTTTGGAAAGCTTCAGCTGATGCCGCTCTAGGAGCTTCTCACACGCCAGTGTTGGCCCAAAGTCAGGGTAGTGAGCTTGGATCAGGTCAATCGCTTGCTGTTTTAAGGCCTTGTCGAGCTGGTGATTGCTGGGTTTTCCTCGGCGTTTAGACAAAAGCGCCACCGCTCCATCTCGTTTATAGGCTTGCTTTAATCGTTTTATTTGCCTAATACTCAACCCAAGTATCTCGGCTGCTGCGGCCTGCTTCATTTGTTTCTGGATCACCTTTTCCAGAACCTCAAGACGCGTTAATTCTTTTTGACTCAACGTGAGTATCTCCCCTGGCATCAACATGCCTCCTTTTACTAAAAGGGGACATTTTAACTTTGCTCAAAGGGGACATTACAACTTTGCTGCTACATTTATAAAAAAAAGGCTGGTCAAAACCTAGGTTTTTCAGTAACATGCGCCTTCCGTGTGGGTGCTTAGCTCAGCTGGGAGAGCATCGCCCTTACAAGGCGAGGGTCGTGGGTTCGATCCCCTCAGCACCCACCATCACACGTGCGGAGTGGTAGTTCAGCTGGTTAGAATATCGGCCTGTCACGCCGGGGGTCGCGGGTTCGAGTCCCGTCCACTCCGCCACTTATAAAAAATGCGCCTTTAGGCGCTTTTTTTATAAGTGTTGAATGCCTGGGACGAGAGCCCGCGAAGCGTGGTTCGACTCATTCGGCAGGATAGCCGAATTAGCCCGTTGTCGCGTAGCGACAGCGACCCGAAGGGCGAGCACCCAGGAGGGGTGCGAGTAATCCCGCGCCACTCCCTCATTTTAAAAATGCGCCTTTAGGCGCTTTTTTTATAAGTGTTGAATGCCTGGGACGAGAGCCCGCGGTGTTCGCTCGCTCTTTTAGATTGACTCAGTTATTTTTAGGAACAGGCTAAGACTTGAAACCTGGCTTTTTGCTGTAGCAGCAAAGTTGTAATGTCCCCTTTGAGCAAAGTTAAAATGTCCCCTTTTAGTAAAAGGAGGCATGCGGATGCCAGAGGAGATGCTAACGTTGAGTCAAAAAGAATTAACACGCTTTGAAGTG
>Ga0210019_1000218_pt1 | contig 76324 bp, 72 predicted proteins | sample CryGeyCG2114_020_2_FD_183969 | JGI IMG/M metagenome (GOLD analysis project Ga0210019, IMG submission 183969) | Groundwater microbial communities from aquifer - Crystal Geyser CG11_big_fil_rev_8/21/14_0.20 (SPAdes) (version 2) | ecosystem: Environmental > Aquatic > Deep subsurface > Groundwater ...
AACCGCCGAAAAGCAAGGCCCACCATAACGGCTGCAAGTTTATATTTAAACCGTGAATCCCCTGGACCACCGGAATAAAAGCCGCGACTAAAACAACATTATCTAAAATACTTGAGCCTATTGTGCTTATCCAAAGCACAGAAGCTATCAAAAGATTAAAATTGTTTCCAGTTACTTCAAGTATGCGTTGGGCGATAAAAACAGTTGCCCCGGTATATTTCAATGTTCCTGCCTGGACAAATAACAGCAAGAAAAAAAGCAACGTCCACCATTCTACGTCTTGTTCAATAAACTTTCTGGCCCGACGGTGCTTCCAGATCATCACGAAACCGCTGGTAATTAAAGGCACCGCCAATAGAATAGTATTCGACGTCAATCCTAAAATCGTCTCTATTCGATGGTGCAAGGAAATAAAAAGAAGCATCACCCCAAACACTCCCAGGCTTATCCTTAAATTTTTATCCGCAGGCACAGAGATCAGCTTAACCAGAATATCATTAGCCCCATACTTTTGCATCTGCTCATTAAGAGATTTAATGGATTTTCTATACCAAAACAGGGAAATGGCAATAGTAGCAATAAGACAAACAACGGTTAAAGGCAAGGCCTTAGCAATAAAATCTTCGAAGGTTAATCCGGATTTAGAAGCAATTAGGATTCCGATCGGATTTCCTAAAACCGTAGCAGCAGAACCAATATTGGTGGCTAAAACAGAGATGATGATGAAGGGCACCGGGTCAGTTTCGAAATAATCACAGATCTCCAAGATCGCGGCGACAATAAAGATAATTGAAATTACTTCGGAAACTATAGAGGCAAGCATAAATGAGACCAGGGCAATAAAAAGAGCGAACTTTTTCCCGGTTAATTTGGGAACACGTAAAATAAGGCTGACCAACCAAGAAAAGACTCCGGAATCTTTTAATAAACCGATAACCACCATCATTCCAACCAAAAAGAGGATGACTTCAAGCGAAGAGAATTCAATTACCCGCTCTAAATCAATCGTGTTGGTGATTAATAATACCGCGGTGCCGATGAAAGCAAAACTAAGTCGAAGATCCCAGAAAAAAAGAGATCCTAATATCGAGGCGGAGAATATACTTATGGAAAGGGACTGCTGCGCGTTCATCCCGGAAAAACGGGCAAAGGCGCCGAGAAAAAATGATAATAAAAATAAGGAAAAAAGTTTTAAATAAGAATTTTTCATTTATAAAATACAGGTAATCTGACCGGGATTCTGTCTAATAACCAGCACCCGTTATTTACAGTATTTACTTTAAGATTTTTTAGCTATTCTTTAGCTATGGCTAATGTAATTACACCGGCTAAAATCAAAAACAGACCGATGCAACCTTTAACAATCAAAAGAAGTGGTCCCCACCATTTTAGAATCGCCAGGCCTCCCAACACTAAAAATACCAGGCCCAGGATAACCTTAAGCAATGTTGATAAGGATTTTTTAGGATCACAGCACTTTTCTTCTGTGCCCCCACAACATTTTTTCTCTTCTTGTGCCATTAGAATACCCCCCTTTTTTTAATTAGGCTTGCTCTTCCACCGGCGATGTATCCAGCCCCATTCTGCAGGATATTTACGTATATAAGACTCAATGATATCGGTAAGCCTCTGGATATTTATCGCGATCGTATCCTGAGAATCCTTACCATCTATTAATTCCAATTCCGGTTCAAAAATTATCCTATGCTGATCATTAGATAGCCTAATAATAAAACAAGGAACAAGCGCAGCCTTGGTTCTTTGCGCTAGAACTACAGGGCCGGTAGCCGTTGCCGCTTTTTCACCAAAGAAATTTACAAACACTCCTCCGGTACCGAAATTCTGATCAATCGGTATAAAAACCAGTTCATTATTGCGCAAAGCGGCAATCGTATTATTCACACATTCATTACGCGGCTGGCTATAAATTGTTTTTACGCCAAACTTATTTCTCTTCTCAAAAAAAATCTTCTCTACTTTAGCATCGCGCATCGGCCGCATAATCCCGGCCGCTTTGTAGCCCTCCACTGCCAACCTCCCTAAAAGAAGCGGGAAATTTCCAAAATGTGCACTCACTAAAATTACGCCGTTTCCGGATTCCAAGGCCTTGTCCAGGTTCTGCTTGCCCTGAATTTCCACAAAATCTTTTAAAGCACCCGGCTTGTCAAAGAAAAACATCAATTCTACTGCACTTTTAGCCATACATATGAAACAATTTTTAGCAATATCCTCGATCTCCCGGCTAGACTTTTCTGCGCCGAAAGCAACATGCAAGCCATGTAAAGCGATTTTTTTCTGCTTTTTGGCAAAAACATAAGCTAAAGAAGCGATATTTTTGGCAAAGGCATAGAGGCAGCAGGCAGGAATAATCTTAACGATCAAAGAGCATATATTTAAACCAAACCAGGCTGCAAAACGACCGGCAGATTTACGAATTTTTTTAGAGTCCATATTAATTTAAATTATAACAAACTGCCTTCAAATTACAAGAATAATTGAACACCCTAGGCTTTAGCCTAGAGTGGAATCCCGCCTGCCGAATTAAAGTTTATAGCCGATTTTACGCAGTAATTCCTTGCGCCAAGTGATATCTGCAGCATCCTCTAAGCCTTTAGGCGCCAAGCCGTCAATAACCCCTAATCTACCCCGGGCGTACTATTACCAGCGCCTCATAAATATCCTCTACGATCTTGATAAAATGCTCCTAGCCTAAAATAAATTCAGATCAAGGGGTTTTTATCTATTTTTACAATTTTTAGCTCTAACATATATCCCCCCTATTTAATCTTTATCTTACGGAAACCTACTGCATCAACCGGCAGATTACCATGATAAGCCTTGAGCGAAGTAAGCAGATAATCCGGATTCTGTAAAAGCTTAAGCGGAACTTGTAAAATCAAATAATTTCTCCCTGAATCTACTAATACCCCGTGATCAAAAACCCTCTTTTTAGCATTAAATACCTTGCAAACATTTCCCGCAGTCATAATGCGTATTTTAGGCATCCGGGGGAAAGGCGTATTCTTGTTATATCCGAAAATATAAAGCCTGGTTTTGAATCTTAAGCTGAGCTTATTAGGTTTATCTACGCGCACGATAAAATAATCATCCTGGAGAGCATAGCTGACAGAACCGTCCTCTTCTACTCCCTCAATTTTTTCCAGGGTTTCTGAATTATCCGACTCTTTAAACATTTTTGTAGCTCCAAAATAAGAAATAACTTTATCTTTCAATGTTAATTGAGGAGCCAGCTCTAAAACCGGATAATCTCCAAAGAGTTCATTCTCTCTGACAAAAGCTAATAAGTAAAAAACAGCTGACTGCGTCTGGCTCTTATAAAAAAGAACCGACTGATGTTTCTTATCCAGCTCCTCAAAACTTAAATCAAAACGCAACCAATCAATCTCAGAGCCGATAAATTTATGCGGCGGATATAATGCCAGCTCCGGATGGTAGTGCCGCGGTTTAGGCCAGCCAACACAATGTACTAAATATGGATAAACCTTAGGCTTAGGAATTTTCCCTTCTAAATCACTCAAGGCTACCTGGAGAAATAGATATAACGTTTTATGATCTACATTCACATCAGCCGGGTGCGAAACAAATATCTTATTCGGCTTATAATCTAAAATCTGAGTAGTCAGATCATCTAAGATGCTTTCACCGTAATACGGTGCCCCATAAGAAGGATTACTTTTATACGGAACACTGGAGATACGGGTAAGACGATCGCGAAACGGCTTATCCGTCTGCCAATAATTGCAGAAAATCTCAAAGGTCCCGTAATCCGGATATCCTAAGAATATAAGGTCATCTTTTAATAAACCCAAAGATGCCATAGCCTTAATCGATTCTTGCTGACGCACCTGTCCCATATGCACAAATTCACCCTGGCGCATGGTTATTCTCTTCTCATAAACAATAAAAGACAATTCATTATGGTCGCCATTAGTCAGATACACTACCCTTACTTTAGCTTTAGCTTTAAGCGCTTCCTGAATAATCCCGGCGCAACCAATCGCCTCATCATCAGGATGCGGGGCTAAAATCAATACCCGCTCGCTTTTTTTAAACGGATTCAATGCCGTCATAGGATCCCAATATCTAGCATCCGGATCCGCCAGACTGGCACATCCGCCGAGTAAGAAAAGTAATAAAAATAACAATAATTTATTTCTAGGCATGTTTATATTTTATCATGGAGAGACTCAAAAGCAGGCATAAAATAATAAAAAGATCGCCGTAACGGTTATAAACAGTGCCGGCAACCGGTGCCAAATATATATTCCGGCTGCTATATCCTCTTATAAAAATCTCACGGCCGGAGGCGTTGCGCACAACTGATAAAAACCTGCCTGAGGGAGCAATAAATCCGGAAATTCCGGTGTTAGCGCTACGTGCCAAATATACACGGTTCTCTACTGCCCTGAAAACCGAGGCAGCCAGATGCTGAAAAGGAGCGCTTCCCTCTTTATACCAGGCGTCATTAGTGATATTGACCAGAAATTTTGCTCCTCCTTTTACAAGCTTCCGGGATAATTCAGGAAATAAATCTTCAAAGCAAATTAATACGCCAAAATCTACAGGCTTTTTAAATATCGTATGAACCCGGCCGGGTTCGATATCTCCAATAGGAGCAATCGTCTGTAAAAAAGGAAACGTGTCCTTAAACGGCACAAATTCTCCGAAAGGAACCAGGTGTACTTTATGATAAATCTCTGAAGGCCGTCCGCCTTGATCAATGAATAAAGCGCTGTTAAAATAATTCGGTTGGAAATGAGAAACTACTCCGGCCAGTAAATTAATTTTTAACTCTCTGGCCAAAGAAAAAATCTGCCTGAACTGGTCGTCGTCTTGACCCCAAAGTGCAGGCACAGATGCTTCAGGCCAAATAATCAAATCAGGCTTATCTTTGGCAGCCTCAACTGTCAATTCCTTATAATTATTCAGGATAAAATTAACCGCCCGCTTATCCCATTTTAACTCCTGAGGTATATTTCCCTGAATAACGGAGATCTTTAATGATTTCCCGCCTCCGGATAAATCAGGTTTATAGCTTAATCTATAAAATCCATAGCCCAAAGTTAAAATCAGAATTGCTGATATGATTAATGAGATTTTTTTCCTTTGCTGCTTACCTAAAATCAAATAAAGAGCGGTATTAACTAAAATAACCAGAAAACTGACCCCCCAGGCCCCGGTAATATCAGCGATTTGAATAACCGGAAGATTCTTGTATTGAGAAAAACCTGCCAGCGCCCAGGGAAAACCGGTAAATAAATGGCTGCGGATATATTCCAATAATACCCAGGCACTTGGTATAAAAAACAAACATCTGCTTGCAGAAAGAAAACGTAAATAATAAACTGCGCAGCCAAAGAGTCCAAAATATAGGGACAAATACAGAATCAAAACAGCCTGGCCGATTAAAGTAACATGGACCAGCCAATATATCGTCATGATCCAAAAAACAACTCCCCACAGATAAGCAATAATAAATGACTGCCGTAAAGACTTTTTTTCTAGCGCAATAAACAAGGGGAGAAAACCAAACCAGGCAAATTGCCAGAGATTAAAACTTGAGAATGAAGGAGATAATAGAAAGGCGGATAAAATTGACAGGGTCACAACGCTCATTTTCCACAACACTTCTTATATTTTTTGCCTGAACCACAAGGACAAGGGGCATTACGTCCTACTTTAGGCTGATGGGATTGTACAGGTTTGGCTGCCTGAATTGCAGGCACGGCTGATTCCGGCGTATTTTCTCCTTCGGAAGAAGGTTGGAACTGTTCAGCTTCAGGATGAGAAAACTCCTTAGGCACAGAGCTAAAAACACCGTGGAACCTATCGAGCTTGGCAGGTTGTAATTTAAAAATAGTTTGTACCGCATCTTCTTCAATAGAGCCAATCATCTGGCTGAACATTCCAAAAGCTTCACGTTTATATTCAATCAAAGGATCTTTTTGTCCATAGGCGCGCAGGCCGATGCCTTCGCGCAGGCTATCCATGGCATAAAGGTGGTCCTTCCATTTACTATCGATGATCTGTAAAAAAACCATACGCTCTAGGTGGCGTAACAGGTCAGGATCAATTTCTTTTTCTTTATCTTCATAGGTCTTAAGCATCTGGTCGGTTAATTTATCTTTTAATTCCTGAACGCTTTGATTAGTAAATTCCTGTGCTTCTAGGCGCAAGCCAAAATTTAAAACAATTGAATTTATCAAACCGGTTATATCTATTCCGGATGAATCACCATGATCGTAAATTTTTAAATAATCATCAACCAGTCTAGGAATAATTTCCAGGATATTCTCTTTTAAGGAGAACCCTTCCAGGATCTGTTTACGCTGACCGTAAATGATCTCCCTTTGCTTATTCATGACATTATCATACTCTAAGAGCTGTTTTCTGATTTCAAAGTTATGCTGTTCAACCCGACGCTGAGCAATCTCAATTGAGCCGCTGACCCAGGGATGTTCAATAACCTGGCCATCTTCTAACCCCAATTTATCCATCAAACCGATAATCTTATCTGAGCCAAATAAACGCATCAGATCATCTTTCAGCGACACATAAAAACGGCTGCTTCCCGGATCCCCCTGCCGACCGCTGCGGCCGCGCAGCTGATTATCAATGCGCCTGGCTTCATGGCGCTCCGTACCTAAAACATGCAGACCACCAACATCCACAACTTTATCATGTTCAATCGCAGATTCAGATTTATAACGCTCAAGTATTTTCTTATATTCACTATGGTAATTCGAATCTTGAGGATCTAATTTTTGTTTAGCCACATTTTTTGCAGTAAATTCGGGGTTTCCTCCTAAGAGGATATCGGTACCACGGCCAGCCATATTAGTAGCAATGGTTACCCCTTTATAACTACCTGCCTGGGCAATAATCGTTGCCTCCATTTCATGGTATTTGGCATTTAATACCTGATGCGGGACTCCCCGGCGCTTAAGCATTTCCGAAAGCTTCTCGGATCTATCAATCGTAATCGTACCAACCAATACCGGCGTTCCTGAATTATACAGCTCGAAAATTTCCTCAACTACCGCCTCAAACTTTTCTTTTTCAGTCTTATAAATACGGTCAGGGTAATTTTTACGCATTAAAGGCTTATTAGTTGGCAAGACAACCACATCCAGCTGATAAATACTTTTAAATTCATTGGACTCGGTAAAAGCGGTCCCGGTCATCCCGGCCAGCTTTTCATACATCCGGAAATAATTTTGAAAGGTTACGGTGGCTAAAGTTTGGTTCTCCCGCTCGATCTTTAAGCCCTCTTTAGACTCAACTGCTTGATGTAAACCATCACTCCAGCGTCTGCCAGGCATGAGACGGCCGGTAAATTCATCAACGATAATTACCTGCCCGTCTTTAATCACATAATCCACATCACACTCGAAAAATTCTTTGGCACGTAAAGCCTGAATTGTATGATGACGGTATTCAATTGTCTCCAAAGAATGCAGCGTATCTACACCCCAAAGTTTTGAAGCTTTAAGCTCCCCTGCTTCAGTCAACGCTACAGTCTGAGCCTTTTCATCGGCAACATAATCAAAACCCTTACCTAAATCTACCCCCTTATATTTTGCGTCGATTTCATCGCGCTCGGTAACTCTGCGCCCCTCTAATTGCTCGACGATCTTTTTAGCAGTATAATATTTATCGGTAGATTCCTCTGCAGGCCCGGAGATAATTAAAGGAGTCCGTGCCTCATCAATTAAGATAGAATCAACTTCATCAACAATGGCATAATAGAACGGACGCTGCACCAGCTCTTCGATTGAATACTTCATATTGTCACGCAGGTAATCAAAACCAAATTCATTATTGGTACCATAGGTTATATCGCAGGCATAAGCAATTTTTCTCTCTTCATCGCTCATATTATGCTGAATCGTCCCTACGGATAAACCCAAAAATTCATAGATCGGCCCCATCCATTCGCGGTCACGCCGGGCAAGATAATCATTAACCGTAACGACATGCACGCCTTTATCTAATAAAGCATTTAAATAGGCGGCTAATGTGGCCACCAGGGTCTTTCCTTCTCCGGTAGACATCTCGGCTATTCTGCCTTCATGCAAAATGATTCCTCCGGCAATCTGCACATCAAAATGCCGTAACCCAATAGTACGCCGCGATGCTTCCCGCACCACAGCAAAAGCCTCAGGTAAAATATCGGCAAAAATACGATTACGGCTGATCTTTAATTTCTCTTTTAATTTTTCCTTTTCTTCCGGAATCGCCACTCTCGACATATCCTGCTTCAACTCTTCTAATTCCTGAACAATACTATCGGATTTACGTTTTAAATGCTCTCTGAATTCAACGGATTTGGCGGCAAGCTCTGCATCGCTTAGTGAACTCATTTTAGCTTCCAAAGAATTCACCGCATTAACTATTCCGGCTACCTCAACCATCTTATTCATCGAAGGACTGGGCAGCTCAGAATGCAGAGTTATATTTAATTTAGGGAACCTGCTCCTGATCACATTCTGTTTATTTTGCAGAATAAATTTTTTAATTAAACCTAACATTTCGCACCTTAATTATTTATTGGCCTTGAATTTGAGAAACGCTTCAATAAACCCATCCAAACCGCCGTCTAAAATCTTTTGAGTATCCCCGGTTTCAAAATCAGTACGATGATCCTTAACCAAATTATACGGATGCAAAACATACGATCGAATTTGACTTCCCCATTCAATCCTTTTTTTATCCGCATCCGTTTGCTTTAATTCCTCAGCTTTCTTTCTCTGTTGAGCTTCATAGATGCGCGCCTTAAGTATTTTTAAAGCTGTTTGTTTATTTTGAAACTGAGAGCGCTCGTTCTGGCACTGCGCCACAATACCCGTCGGAAGATGGGTAATCCTTACCGCTGAATCCGTGGTATTGACGCTTTGGCCTCCGGCTCCTTTAGACCGGTAAACATCTACACGCAGGTCTTTCTCATCAATCTTGATATCCAATTCCTCTTCTATTTCTGGGATCGCATCCACGGAAGCAAAAGAAGTATGCCGGCGTGAATTTGCATCAAAAGGAGAAATACGTACCAGCCGATGCACTCCGCGTTCTGCTTTTAAATAACCAAAAGCATACGGACCTTCGATTAAAATAGTAACGTTTTTGATTCCGGCCTCTTCCCCCGGAAGAATATCAATCGTTTTTACGCTATACCCATGGCTTTCTGCAAAACGGCTATACATCCTTAGCAACATTCCTGCCCAATCACAGGATTCTGTGCCGCCGGCCCCGGAATTAATACTTAGAATCGCGCTATTTTTATCAAACGGACCACCTAAAAGAACCTGAAACTCAAGTTTATCAATTATCACTAAAAGGCTATCGGCATTACGGATTAAATCTAAAACCAAATCCTTATCTTCATCTTTAAGCAAGGGAATAAGTTCGATAAGCTCATGGTATTTCTTAGAGGATAGCTCCCAAGGTTCAACTGTCGCTTTGAGATTTTTTAATTCCTTGACTATTCTTGTGGACTGTTCCGTATTATTCCAAAACCCCTCCGAAGACATCTGAACGGATAGAGCATCTATCTGCTGTTTTTTAGCGGCAACGTCAAAGATAACCTCTTAAATTTTCCAACCTCACCCCGATACCTTCAAGCTTGCTTTTAATTTCTTCAATCATATCTTTCTCCTATTAGAACCCCCGTTTCCCGATTAGCCCGGAAACTGTTTCCAAGCTGAAGGGGAAACTGTTTTATTAAGATTTCTTAATCCCTTTGTACGCCAGCATAAATTCTTCGCGGCTATCCGCAACCAGCAGAGCATCCTCTAAACTTATTTTACCCTCATGGGTTAATTTAACCAAAGACTGCGTAAACGATTGCATACCAAAAACCGCGCCGTCCTCAATAAAATCAGGGATCTCCCAAATCTTGCCTTCCCGGATTAAGCGGCTGATCGTCGGAGTCAGGAGCATAACTTCATAAGCCGGAACTCGACCCGCACCATGTTGAGTAGGCACCAGGCGCAAAGAAATTACTCCTTTTAATAATACGGCCAATTGATTCCTCACCTCCTGATGCTGATGCGGAGGGAAAAAATTGATCAACCTTTCTACAGTCTGGGGCGCATTAATTGTATGCAAAGTACTTAAAACCAAAACTCCGGTCTCCGCTGCAGCCATAGCGCTAGAAACTGTGTCAAGATCGCGAATATTACCAATAAACATTACATCCGGGCTTTGCAAGGTAAAAGCACGCAGGGCAGTAGGATAACTTTTAACATCAATCCCCAGCTCTCGCTGGTTGATAATTGATTGATTATCTTCAAAGGTAAATTCAATCGGCTCCTCAACAGTAAGCACATGTTTCCTGGAGTTATTATTGATATATTCAATCATGCTGGCAATTGTCGTAGATTTTCCGCTTCCCATGCTCCCGGTTAATAATACCAGGCCGCGGGTCTCTAATGATAACTTAGTTAATATCTCAACGGGAAGATTCAACTCTTCAAAACTAGCTATATGATTACGTACATTTCTGATAACCAGCGAAGGCCAATTTCTTTGCGTAAATACACTCACTCGGAAACGCCGCTTGAATTCATCCAAATATACAGCAAAATCTACATCAAGATTATTTCTAAAAGCCTCCAGCTGCTTAGTGCTGGCCAACTGTTCAGTGGCAAACATAACATCCTCAACGCTTAAGATCCTGGTATCCAAGGCAACAATTTTTCCGTCAATCCGCAGCCGAGGAGTACCTCCGGCCCGGTAAAAAAGGTCCGAGGCATTCCTATCTACCATCTCTTTCATTAATTTTTTAATGTCCATCTATCCTCCTCAGAAGGAAATATCCACGCTACCTAGTTTCGCCCGGCGCAATTTCGCTACGGGGCCAACACCGGCGCAATACCAATTAGCGCCGGGTGCCTAAACATTATAACATTCTATTACCTTTTAGCGTAGAATTAAATTCCATGTATTTAGCTAACATCAGCCGGCTCTGCGCATCGATTGCCGGAGCTGATCCGACAATCAAAATTACAAACGGCACAAATATCCATTCCAAAACTAAAAGTACATTCTTAATCCAACTGATCCCTTTAGGTCTCGGCGGCAAAATTGTCCAACTTAAAAATATCCAGATCAAACTGGTTAATAAAGTAAACCGCAACAACAAACCGGTAATCCTTGGAAGATTATAAGCAATGGAGCTCTGACTAAAAAATGCTCCCCCGAAAAGAATGGGTAAATAACCGATAAGTACCAGAATAAATGCCCAAACCGCCCAGGTAACATGACTCTCCAAAAGATGAAAAGACCTTCTTAATTTATTAAACAAAGAAATGTTCTTATTATTTATAAAACCATTTACTACAAAAGGAAAATTTTCGACTCCCCAAGCCCACCTTCTTTTTTGCTTATACTGCACGATGATTGTTTTCCATATATTATTAGAGTAAGCGATATCCATAGAAACGGTAACATATAACGGAACCACCCGGTAATCTCCGTTATAATACAAGTACCCTTTCCAATAAATCACAGAGTCATCAGAAATCATGTTGGTCGGCCAGTAATCTACCTCTACAAGAGTTTTAAAACTCATGCTATGGCTGGAGAAAGTAACGAATTTTTCCAGGCGCATACTCTCAATTAACTGACAGAATGAACTGCTAATCTCAATCAGCCTGGCAAAAGAAGGCGCCTGCCAGATGTTATTATTATAAACCGGCATCGGCTGATAACTTGCCTGATGCGGCTTATCAGAAGTCAAGAAATGGTAGCCTAAACAACCGAAATACTTGGGGTCAACACAGGTATCGGCGTCAAAACAAGAAACAATTACATGCTCATAAGCAATTTGGCGGCTATCCAGAAATTTTTTAGCAGCCTTAGCGCTCCAGGTGGCATTGGCCCCCTTAGTACGGGTTTCATTCGCTAAACCATCAGGATGAAAAGTAGATAAATAAGCGCCAAATATTTGGCTAAATTCTTTTTCAAGAATCAGGGCGTTAGCGTGTGCACGAAAATTACGTTCTTCAAAAGCCATAACGACAATAATCTTATCTTTCGGGTAATGGCTCAAGCTTAAAGCGGCTAGTGACGGCCGCAATACTTCTAAGCCCTCATTATAAACAGGAAATATAACCAACTGATACAGGATAGAAAAACCTTTTTCTTCAGGAAGTACTAAACAATGCTTCAGCCAATCCTCATTTCTCTGCCGGAAAAGCCGGTGGTGCGCCATAACTAAAAGTGTAGTTAAATAAAGCGTACGGATAATCCAATAAAAATCAAAAGTGATAATGATTACCGCGCTGGCGACCGGATATTTGATCGATAAAAAAATTAACGAAACAATTATCCCCCAAGATAGCCCTCCGGGAAGAATCTCTAGCGTCCTCTTTAAAAATATTTTCTTATTCATTTAAACTTTGTTTTTGCCCCTGTTTAATTGCGCCGAATTGCTGAACCATTAACCTTTCCAATAAGAAAAGATTGGAGCTTAACTCCAATTTATACAGGTTTTGATTATCGCTAAAATAGAGAGTGTCCTCTTTAACATCATAAAATGCGCTCGCCCACTCCCAATCTAATTCTACCAGATTAAGCGGCTTAGATTGCGGTCTGGCCTCAATCACCTGAACGTGCTGATCGGTTAAAACAACCAAGTGGTAGTTATCCGAATGCCAAAAAACATTGACTATTTTTTCTTGGGCATAATCCCAAAATACAGGAAAATCCGCATATCCATAATCACCCTGATTATCAAAAAAGATCACGCTGATCTGATGAGGATTAAATATGAAAAGTTTCTTCCTATCTGCGGAAACCTCCCAACCAACAATCTGTGTAAAACCTTGCGGAAGACTGGCGACATCTTCAAAATTACTCGCATCAAAATCAGACTTATACACGATTCTATTTTTTAGATCCAGATAATAAATAATCTTTCTTTCGGTATCAATGTGAAAACTGGAAAATTTCTCCCGGTTTAACTGTTGAAAATTGGACCGTAACGGAAAAAGGATAATTTTGTCAAGGCGGCTAACCTTGCCTGCTTCCACATCCACCTCCCCTTTCCAGGGATAGTGTTGCGCTAATTCTAAAACGACCTTATAAACTCCGGGAATCAGCTCCTGCATGCTTGCCGGACTATGCTCGGCAAAAAGTTTACCATCAAGATATATTTTTGCCCCATCAGGTTGAGTTTGGATGAAGATTAAACCTGTCTTGGTAAATTTTAAAGTTCGCCTGTCAAATTTATATCCTAAAGCATAAGAAAGGATAAAGGGCAGTCCGGCAAAAAATATAAGTACGCTTAAAAAAAACAATACTGCTCTTAGTCTTTGAAAATTAAACATGGATCAACTCTTTCCGGCGCAAAAGACGGTGATAACCTAAGGCAAACCTATGCGCCTCATCACGAATTTTACGAATTAAATTCATCCCCGGCGCATCTTTAGGAAAACTTAAAATTCCGGGCTTTTGACTACTATAGATATGCTCTCTTTCTTTAGCGATACTCACCAGCGCAAGATTAAGATTTAATTCTTTAAGCTGGCGAAATGCGGTGAGCAAATGCCCCTGGCCTCCGTCAATAAGCACCAGATCCGGCAAAGGCTTGTTCTCTTTAATTAATCTGCGATAACGCCGATAGACAATCTGCCCGAGCATTTTATAATCATTAACTCCGGAAAAATTCTTAATGCGAAAACGACGGTAGTTATTTTTGTCCGCGACCCCATCCTGGAAGCTGACCATTGAGCCTACAGAATGCTTCCCGGAAAGATTAGAAACATCAAACCCCTCGATTCTGACCGGTAAATTCACTAAACCCAATCTGTTTTTTAAATCTTCTAACTCTGACTTACGATTAATCCCGCCTGAGCCGGAGGAAAGCTCAGACAAAACAGCGATTTGATCGCGAATCCCGGCTGCCCCTTCGAAATCAAAAGCCTTAGATTTATCCCGCATCGCCTTATTGAGTTTACGGATCAAAGAATCCGTCTTAGCTTCCAAAATTAAAACAATACAATCAATGATGCGCTTGTACTCTTTAGGGCTAATCTTTCCAATGCAGGGAGCCGGACAAAGATTAATCCTATAATAAATACAGCTTTGCTTGGGCAAGCGGCGGCAGGAACGGTACGCAAAACTGCGCCGGATGATTTTAAGAGCAGCTTTTAAAAGCTTGGCATTAGTATAGGGCCCCAGATAGTCACCGGGAGAATTATCTTTTTTACGCGTAATATAAACGGACGGAAATTTTTCCTTGGAGATCTTTACGAAAGGAAAACTCTTATCATCTTTAAGTGAAATATTATACTTGGGCCTGAGCTGACGGATCAGGCCGGCCTCAAGTAATAAAGCCATGGCTTCAGTTGTGCAAAGCCTAAACTCCATATCTAGAGCTTTGGCCATTAAAGAAGCGGTCTTATTATCTAAATCCGCACCCAAGTAACTAAGCAGGCGCTTCTTTAGCGAGTTGGCCTTACCTACATAAATCACCTGATTCCGGCTATTGCGCATCAGATAAACACCGCAAGAATCAGGTAAAGATAAAATTTTCTTTCTTAACTTTTGAGCACACCTCATCAAGTTTGTCCTGTTTTTTTATTTAATAACCAATAAATAAGCTCTTTAAGCTCTTCCACCCTAAAAAGTAAACAAAACATAATGTAAGACAGGCCCCCGCAAAATAATGCCCAGGCAAGATTTAAAGTTTGATTCACCAGGTAGCAGACAGCGGCCATGCAAAAAGAAGCCGCAAAGATACGTAAAAAGGAAAATAAAATTTTACGCTCATGGAAACCTCCCAGGCGCCTGCCTAGAATAAAAAACAAAAAGAAAAATGTAATTATCCCCGAGATGGAGGTGGCTAAAGCCAGGCCGCCGATTTTAAGCGGGAACATCAATAACGTATTGAGGATAACATTCATTACCAGGGCAACTCCGGCGATTTTAGTAGGCGTAACTGTATCCTTAAGGGCAAAAAAACAGCATTGCAATATTTTTGTTCCGCCGTAAGCGCATAATCCGATACTATAGAAAATCAAAGCATTGCTGGTTAATAATCCTGATTGAACATCAAATCTTCCCCCGCCGAAAAAAGTAAAGACTATCGGCTGGGCTAAAACCATAAAAAGTGCGCTCATCGGCAACATCACAAAAAAAACTACGCGCAATCCCCAAAAAAGAGTAGCTTTAAGATTCTGTTGGTCATCCTCTAATGCCTGTGTTGAAAAAGTAGGCAAAATCGCCTGCGCCACGGCATTACTAAAAATACCGATGGGGAATTGAATCAGCCGATAGGAAAAATAGAGCACCGCTACGCCTCCTTCTCCCACGATGCCTGCCAATGAACTAAAGATAGAATCAACAAAATTATTCAACTGGTAAATCCCGGAACTAGCCAGACGCGGTAACATTAATTTCTTGATCTGGATTACGCCGGGATGTTTAAGCGACCATTTGAATTTCGGACGAAATCCTTTTTTATATAAAACCGGGATCTGTACTGCCAATTGCAGAATGCCTCCCAGTAAAACTCCGATCGCCAGGCCCGCAGTGCCTTCCCCTATAAACAAGACACAAATAATTATAGAAATATTTAAAAGACATGGCGCAAATGCCGAAACAGTAAAATTCTTTAATGAGTTGAGCAGAGCCATGGCATATGCCGCCAGGCCGATAAGTAAAATATAAGGAAAAATAATCCGGTTGAGATTAATCGTTGCCGCCAGCTTCTCGGGTGAAGCAATAAAACCAGGAGCCAACAGGCGAACAATCAGCGGAGAAAAAATTATCCCCAATATAGTGATAGCGCTTAGTATAACCGCAAGCAAATTAAGCAGGATATTAGCCAGCTCCCAAAATTCTTCTTTGGAATGCTTAAGGTTATATTCACTTAAAACCGGGATAATTGCGGCATTCGAAGCCCCTTCACCAACCAGGTCACGGAAAAGATTCGGTATGCGGAAAGCAATCACAAAAGCCTGGGCATAAATATAGATGCCAAATAGCCGGGCAATAATCATATCCCTGATAAAACCCAGGATACGTGAGATAAGGGTGGCCAGGCTGATTACCCCTGCAGAGCGGGCAATGGCATGATTATGGCGGTTTAGAGAATATTTGTTTGTTGACATGAGTAATGAATTATGCTAATAATATTACCTTGTTATATTAACCAGGAGAGAACAGATGCCAAGACGTAAAACATCATTAAAAAGTAACCGAGTAAGCAAAAGAAAACATAGCCGCAACCTAAAAATAAAAGTTCAACTTAAGAAAACAGTTAAGAAATTTCAGGAGCTGCTTTCCGCAAAGAATATCACCGAAGCCAAAACATTTATGCTCAAGGTTTTTTCTCAGTTAGATAAAGCAGCCAAAAAAAATATCATCCCTACAGGCACGGCTAACCGCAGAAAATCACGACTCAACCGGCACTTAAACAAATCCCATTAAATTCCATTATAAGTCCCGCGAGCGTATCGTTGCTTCTGGCGGGGCAAATCCCATTAAACTTCGTTAAATCCCGCATAAACTAACCACTAATTTTTCCAAAGCAAAGGCAGGCTTAAGCCTGCCTGTTTTTATCTCTATATCGCAGTTAAGCAGAAGTTTGAGTTTCCTTCTGGCATCACCGGCAACTATCCCCTGTTTTTCCCAGGAATAACGTAGGCCTCCCAGGATCCGTTCAGGAGCCTCTCCGTTTTTAAGTAGTTGGTTTAAAATACGTAGCGCAAAATCGGTTTTTCTTAATTCGATCTGCCGGTTTAAAACAAAGGCGTCCGGATTAACTGTTTCCTTAAAACGCAAAACTGAAGCCCCCGGAGACATCTCTTTAATGAATTTATTTTTATGGTCATACCGCGCAAAATCAAATACTAAAACTATCCGTGGCTGTGGTTTCTTGAAAAAAGCAAGCAGAAAATCACACGATTCCTCATTAAGCGAATCTGCATCTTTGATAATAATGAGGCGCTTGGCGCCTTTTAGCGGAATCGCTAAAAGGCGCTCCTGAATATCTTTCAAGGTTATTTCTTTGGCGTATAATGTATCGGAATTGAAATCTTGCAGCTCTTGGGAAAGGAATTCCTGCTTTATCTTTTTAAGCTGGGTTTCTTTAGACTGGATATCCTGGCCGATAAGTAAATAGACCATATTACCATTGTTCAACTGTGCGCTCGACAATACGACGGGCAAGGTCTTCAATAGCATTATTTACCGCTGTATTTTCACTTACCACAATCACGCTACTCCCTGAGATTGCATTACTGACAAAATAAGAATAATTTCCGTTAAAATTATTCTCCTGCCAGAGCAATTTATTTTCTTGAGTATCCCAGAGGCTTAAATTCACATAAATATTAATACGATATTCAGCAACGTCTTCGCCGCCGGAGGAATAAGTTAAAGGGTCTTTACGATATTCTATTAATTCACCCTTGAGCACCAGATCTGCCTGATCTTCCTTAATCGGCTTGAGGTTACCGTCAAAAAGATACTTATTAACTACTTTTCTCGTAATATCAGTTTCCAGCATCGGACGATAGATGCGGTATTTATTAGCCGTATAAGCTTCCTGAGTTATATCTACTTTATTTAAGAACGGAGCGATATAAATTGTTTTATATTTCCCGTAAATCATGGAACGGGTAGTATAGCCACATCCGGTCAAAACAACACCTAATAAGCAACATGTAGCAACCTTAAGAAAAAAGTTAATTCTATTTTTCATTTTTCCGCTCCATCATCTGTAATCTGGCGATAGCCTCACCAGCCCAAGGGCTTTCCGGGTGATTGTCGATTATATCATTATAATATATTTTTGCCGAATCAAAGGCTTTTTGTTTCTCATAAAAGGAGGCAATATCATAACTGGCTTTTGCTTCTTTCTCTCTGATGGCATCGATATTCTTCTGCGCATCTAAAGAAAGTATGGCATCCGGATGCTCTCTTACAAACTCCTCAAATCTTTCCTTAGCATCCTGTGCTGCTCCCTGATCATAGTCAGCCCCTTTAGACAAACTTCCCCGGCAGGAGGCGATCTGGAATTTTGCCGCAGATGCCCACTCGCTATCCGGGTAACGGGAAACTACTTTGTTAAACTCCTCTTCGGCTTCGTAATAACGTAAAAGTCCTTTCAAAACCAAACCTAATTTATATTGTGCTTGGGGCGCCAAGGGGCCGTAAGTAGAATTTTCCACGACCTTCCCAAATATCTCGATCGCTGGATTATCCACAGGCAGATCTATACCCAGGACCTTGCGTTTTTCTCCGGCCATAAACCTCTCGGCAATTTTATACTCTTTGCCGATAATCTCCTGAATACGTTCGGAAAACGGATATTTGTCAATCACCATCTGGTAAGCCAGATATGCCTCGTAAGCCTTGCCCTGCGCCTCCTCTGTTAAACCCAAGTAATACTGGCTTTCCGCAGCCTCTGCTGATTTAGGATAGGCTTTAAGCAGCTTACGAAACTCACGCTTAGCCTCTTCATATTTATTAATATCGAAATAAGATTTGGCATAGGCAAACTGTTCCTTAGGATTATCCTTGGGCAGGTTCTTGGGATTAACCCACTTACCGCTCTTAGGAGTCCAAATCCAGAAAGAATATGCCGGCTGGATAGAAAGCAAAGAAATTATTAACAAACTTAAGATTATACGCTTCATAATGTTAGGATTCCCCGTCAAGGCAATTGCCTATTTTCGGGAATAAAAAAGTTGGAGATGATTTTTACAACCTTTTCAATTTAGCATAGCCGGGGGGCTTTGTCAAAGACAAATATAAGCAAGCGGCAGTTTAACCAGCAGGGCATTGATATTTAAAAGCAGATTAATTAACAAAGAGGTAGGCATGCTGATTAAATGAGCTAAGACAGGACTAATCAGCGCTGATAAAACCAAAGTAAACCCGCATAAAGTAATTAAAGTAGCTAAAGGAACAATCAAAATATTGGCCAGAACAGTGACCGGAGCAATAATCCCGAAATTAAAGACAATAATCCCCAAGGTGCCGATCCAGGCGGAAAAAGAAACTAAACAGCCTTGGCCAATCGATTTCCAGATCTTATTTTTGTAAACCCGCAGGCCAATTAACGCTTCAAGTTTCGGGTAAAGATAAACGATTGCCAATACGCTGATAAAAGATAATTGAAAACCTATATCAAAAAGCTGGCCCGGATTAATGGTCAAAATAAATAAAGCCGAAATTGCCAAAGAATTATATATATCCGGGCTTCTTTTAAAAAGGTAAGCGGATAAAAAAATTACTCCCATAAGCGTAGCGCGCATAACCGGGTCACTGGCCCCGGTGATCAGGCAATAGATCAACAAACAAGCTATCGTCAGGATAATTCGCGCGATACGCCGAAAACGTAAAACCTTGAGTAATAAATTAATAATAAAGGCAACAATACCTACATTAAAACCACTAACCACCAGAATATGCACTGTGCCGCTTCTAACAAAAGAATTATTCACCAACCAGGAGATGCCGCGCTTTTGGCCTAAAACCATAGCACAAAGAATTCCCGCAGGTAAATCCGTGAGATTACGCCTAATCACCTCCTCCATTTTAGTACGCAGCCATAATGAATGGTTTATCAATTTCGAACCGCGATTACCGGGATGCTGAATAATTTGCCGGGGATCATCTAAGCGCATTATCAAATAAACTCCCCTCCGCGCCAGAAAATCTTTATAACCACGACCAGAAGCAAAATTATACGGTCGGGTTAAATTACCCATCAAAGTCAGCTGATCCCCATAACTTAATTTCCGGATAAAGCTTAATTTAACTAATAATTTACCGCAAGCTGGCCATTTTAATCTATTATTTTGGGCCTCCTGCACACGGAAAACAAACTGAAGATACTGATTCTTTAATTCCGGCTGGCTATCGATAAATCCGCTTAAGCGATAAAGAGAGCTATCTTTATATAAAACAAAATTATGAATATGGTCCTTGGGCAGGATGCGTGAATTCTTCAGGTTCAAGGCCCCTGCAAATAGCACTAAAACTAACACCGGGATCCAAAACACAAAATTCTTTCTTCGCAGCAAGATCGCACCGATAAAAATTGCAGCTGCTAATCCCATGATTGGCCAAAAACTAAACCGTATAAGATTGGCTAAAACAATCCCCCAGCAATAAAATACAGTTAATACTAACGACGGGCGCATCATTCCACAAAAAAAACTTCTTTTAATTTCTCATAACGCTGATTTCCAATCCCTTTGATATTTTTTAGCTCATCCAAACTGGAAAACTCATGATGCAGATTGCGAAATTCAATGATACGCTGGGCCAGCTTAGGGGGAACACACCTGATCCCGGATAACTCATCAAGAGTTACCCGGTTAATATTGATCTTGGCTAATTGAATTTGCGGAATAATTATTTTCTCAATATGCCTGTTGACTTTAATTAAATTACTCAAGATCAAACCGCAAAACGCCAGGCCTAAGACAAATAAAATTACTTTCCTTTCTTCGGGGGTAAGATTAAGCATAAATAATCCTCTTTACCTCAATAGACGTAAAAACCCCAATAATCTAACTATTTTCTTTGCAATTTACAGGCCTTTTGTGTATACTTTAGTCATGCCGAAGATCCTAATTATTGACGATGATTACAATATCGCCAAAAATAGTAGGGAAGAATTAGTTAAGGCAGGCTATGAGGTAGTGGTTGCCTATAGCGCCAAAGAGGGGATAGAAAAGTTAAAAATTGAAAAACCGGATTGCGTGCTCCTGGATTTAATGCTGCCGGATGAAAGCGGATTCAAAGTCGCTCAAGATATAAAAAACCTGCCGGAATTTATTAATATTCCGATTATCGCTACCTCCCTGAAACATGAAGCAATTGATAAGCATATCGCGGCCAAAAGCGGAATCACCGTCTATGCCGAAAAACCCCTCGATTACCAAAGATTACTCTTCGATATTAAGGATGTCTTAGAGGGGACGTCCTGAAAGGGGACGTGCCAAAAAGGGACACCCTATTAAATATGAAATTCCTTATCCAAAACATCTTCATACGGCCTTCCCTGCGAAACATAATTAACATATAATTCCCTTCGTTTTTCGTCAGTATCAGCAAGATTTAAATATAGAGGATTCAATAATTTAACTACGTCGTTTCTCTCACCCTTTGCATATAATAAATAGCTACTCCAGCGATATTTAAAAAACTCCGATATTATCTTGGATCTCAAGGGATTCCTTTCGATATACCGGCCGCATTCCAAAAGATAAGCGTCATTATCAATTAACTTGCTTTTATAACGATTCTGAAAAATAAAACCTACCGAAAGATATTTTTTCCTAAAATAACTGGCGTACCCTTGTAAAATTGCCTGCATAAACTTTGGTAGATCCGCTGCTTTCGTGGCTTTAATCAATAAATGGATGTGATTAATCATAAGGCAATAATGAAAAATAGAAATTTCAAATCTTGCTAAATTGTCGGATACAATATCTAAAAAACATTGATTATCTTCTTCGTCTCCAAACAACATCCTCCTATCGATACCTCTGGTAACAACATGGTAACATCCTCCATCAACTAATCTTCTGGCATCTCTAGGCATAAAAAACCCTCCTTCTGCTTCAATAGACGCAAAAGGAAGGCAAATCTAACAATTATTTTATTACAAGGGTGTCCCTTTTCAGGACGTCCCCGCTATTATATAACGATATTGATGAGTTTTTGGGGGACGATGATGATTTTTTTCGGAGACTTACCTTCAAACCAAGAGATTAATTTCTCATCTTTGAGCACTAACTCTTTAAGCTTATCCTCGGCTATATTGCGGGGCACTTCGATTTTACTGCGCAGTTTGCCATTAACCTGAATCACTAACTCTACATTCTCTTCTATCAATAGCTCAGGGTTAAACTTCGGCCAGGGGGCTTTAAAGATACTCTCATTATACCCTAAAATTTCCCAAAGCTCCTCGCAAAAATGCGGGGCAATCGGACTAAGCATGATCACAAAGTCAGAAAATACCTTCTTGTCCGCTCCCAGCTGATAAATAACATTGGTGAGCTCCATAAAGCTGGCAATCGCGGTATTAAATTTAAATTCGCTAAAATCCGTACTGACTTTTTTGATTGTTCTATGCAGCGCTCTTAACACCTGCAGGTCGGCATTACTTTTAAGATTTTCCTGAATACGCCATACTCGGTTTAAAAATTTATAAGCTCCCTCCAACCCACGCTCCTCCCACTCCAACTCTGTCTCAGGCGGAGCAGCAAATAAAATAAACAGCCGCAGGGCGTCAGCACCGTAATTTTTGATCATCGAGTCCGGGTCAACAATATTGCCTTTAGATTTTGACATTACCTCGCCGTCTTTTAAAACCATACCCTGAGTAAGCAACTTATCAAACGGCTCAGTAAAATCGATCATCTTTAGGTCCTGGAAGAATTTAGTGAAAAATCGCGAGTACAATAAATGTAAGATCGCATGCTCAATTCCCCCAATATATTGATCAACCATCATCCAATACTTGGCTTCCTTAACATCAAAGGGTGCATCATTAAATTTAGGCGAGCAAAATCTCAAAAAATACCATGAAGAGTCAAAAAAAGTAGCCATGGTATCAGTTTCGCGTCGAGCCTGGCCTTTACATTTAGGGCATTTTACTTCCACGAATTTTTTGACCTTACCTAATGGGCTTCCGCCTTCTCCAGTAAAAGGCGCACTCGCTGGAAGCTCGACGGGCAAATCTTTATATGGCACAGGAACAATACCGCAAGCCGGACAATAAATCATCGGTATCGGAGTGCCCCAATAACGCTGACGGGAGATTAACCAATCACGCAAACGGAAATGCGTCTGAATCTTACCGATTCCCTTGGCCTCCATCCATTGAGCGATCCTGGTTTTTGCCTCTTGATTATCCAATCCGTTAAACTCTCCGGAATTTACCTGTCGGCCGTCTCCTTCGTATGCCTCGGATAATTCAGCTGCAGAGCTTATAGATTTATCTTTTGGCTCGATAACAACACGCAGCGGTAATTTATGTTCTTTGGCAAAAAGAAAATCCCGCTGATCATGCGTAGGCACAGCCATAATTGCCCCTGTTCCGTACTCCATTAAAACATAATCGGCAATCCAGATCGGGACCTTTTCGTTATTCACCGGATTAATCGCAAAGCTCCCGGTAAACACTCCTTCTTTCTTTACATCAGAAGCAGTGCGCACCAGTTTGCTTTCTCTGGCAACTTTTTTCATAAACTGTAAAACTTCTTTCTCCTGCGGCTTATCCTTAACCAAATCTAAAACTAAAGGATGTTCAGGAGCCAAAACAATATAGGTGGCTCCGAAAATTGTGTCTACGCGCGTAGTAAATACCGGTATTGTTCTATCACTATTCTCAAGACGAAAATAAATATCTACACCGCTACTCTTGCCAATCCAGTTATTCTGCATGGCCAAAACCCGCTGCGGCCAATTTTTAAGCTGGTTTAAATCCTCCAGCAATCTCTCTTTGTATTCAGTAATCTTTAAATACCACTGCACTAAATCTTTTTGCTCAACTTTGGTATGACAGCGCCAGCATCCGCCTTCGATTACCTCTTCATTAGCTAAAGTCGTCTGGCAGCTGGGACACCAGTTAACTCCCGAGGCTTTGCGGTAAGCCAGGCCGCGCTCAAACATCTTTAAGAAAATCCACTGGTTCCATTTGTAATAATCGCTGTCGCAGGTGGAAACCTCTCTTTCCCAGTCATAGGAAAAGCCCATCTTTTTCAGTTCTGTTTCCATGTCCTTGATACATTTATGCGTCCAGTCAACAGGTTTAGTTTTGTTTTTAATCGCCGCATTCTCTGCCGGCTGGCCAAAGGCGTCAAACCCCATCGGGTGCATGACATTGTAACCTTCTAAGGTTTTAAAACGGCTGGCGACATCGCCGATGGTGTAATTACGCACATGGCCCATGTGGATTTTACCGCTGGGATAGGGAAACATCTCTAGCAAATAATATTTTTTGCGCGTAGAGTCAGCTTGCGCACGGAAAACATGGGCTTTGGCCCACTTTTTCTGCCATTTTTCTTCGATCTTCTTAAAATCGTAATGCATTTGCCCACGAGGGCACACCTGCGCTACATAGCTCCCCGTAAGGGGACACCGACGCAATTCCGATTAGCGTCGGGTGAAGCTAACTCAACGCGGGGTGCTACCTCCCCATTTTTCTTACCAAAGCCAGGTTCTCCTTATCACTATCCGCAGTACTTTTAGGTGTCTCTAAAATCATCGGGATTTTTTTAAATTTAGGATGATTAATAATTCTTTTCATCCCGGCCACACCGATATGGCCGCCTCCGATATGATCATGCCGATCGTGGTGGCAGCCTAATGGCCCGGCTGCATCATTAAGATGGATGAGTTTAATTAATTTCGTCCCGACCATCTCATCGATCTCATCGACCATATTATCAAGACCATCTTTAGTTGCCAAATCGTAGCCGGCTAAATAAGCATGCGCCGTATCCAGGCATAAGCCTACGCGGGACTTTTCTTTGATGCCCTTAATAATTTTATGCTGATGATAAAATCTATAACCTAACCAGGATCCGCTTCCGGAAGTATTTTCCAGTAATATCCCAACCTTAGAATCCTTAGTCTTCTCTATTATTATATTCAGCGCTTCAATCAACCGCTTAATCCCGGCATCCTCAGAGGTTTCCTTATGGCTGCCCATATGCGTAACAATATAATCCGCGCCTAACTTTTCAGCCTCCAGAATATCCTCGATATAAGCCTGAATCGAGCCATGGTAAAGGCGGCGGTCAGGAGAAGCCAGATTAATCAGATAAGATATATGAATAAAAACCGGGTTGATCTTATATTTTTTGCGCCGCCTGATAAACTCCTTAATATCTTCGGGAGCAATCTGGCTGCCGCGGCGCCAAGTTTGCGGAGAGCGGCTGAAGATCTGCATCGTATCGCAGCCCAAGCTATGGGCGATATCCAACGCCTGATATATCTTGCCTGCCCCGGAAACATGTACGCCTAGAATCATAACAGTAAAAGCTACCCTTTCTTTTTGATTCTACCTACTAACATGTCAATAGAAACCTCTAAAGCATCGGCGATTTTAGTAATCGTGGTGATCGTGGGCTCTTTGGCCATTCCCATCTCGATCTTGACGAGGGTGTTGTTGGAGATATCCGCAAGCCGCGCAAGCTTTTCCTGAGTTAAGCCTTTCTTCTTCCTTATACTTTTGATATGTTCCGCAAGCATTTTTCTCCTTGACCTATACTTACAATTGTAATAGTATATTTGTAAGGTTACATCTATTAATTTGACCTTCAGTTATTATATACCAGAAAAGTCCTTTTTAAAATTAATTTTTTACGTTAGAAACTTGGTTTCTTTGCGTCTATTGACTTAGAGCACCCCGCGCTTATGAGGTGTTGCGCGGGTATTTCCCCGTTGAAAAGAGAATAAAATGGTAAAAACATACCCGATATCCATAAAACAAATGGTAAAGAATCTACGGAGCGCGGGATGGTCGTTAGGAGAAATTAGTTTAAAAATAAAAATCCCTAAGAATACGATTTCCGGGTGGGTTAAGGATATAAAACTCACTCACAGACAAAAAGAGCGCATCAAGCAAAAAATAATCACCTCCGCAGCTATGGGAAGACAGTCAGCTGTAAAAGTAAACCAAGAGAAAATAGAAAAATGGAAATCAGACATCAGGGAGAAAGTAAAACATTACGGCCAATTGGCTACAAAAGGCCCTGAAGTAAACAAGCTTATTTGCGGAGTATTATATTTATGTGAAGGCGCAAAATATCCAAGTTCAAGATATCTTTATTTAGGGAACTCTGATCCAAAAATCATATCATTTTTCATTAATGCTTTAAGAAGATGCTACAAAATTGATGAAAATAAGTTGCGCTTTAGCATTGGTTACCGCTGGGATCAAAACTTCCAAAAACTAAGGAATTATTGGTCGAAAATTACTAAAATACCTAGATCAAAATGCTTGAATTCAATACCTGATATACGCACTAAAGGAAAGCCGACTCTAAGAAAAAACTATATGGGGATTTGTAGGATAATATATTACAGCACAGCGTTGCAGTTTGAACTACAGTCTATTGGCGAAACGATAATCAAAGTGGAGCCGGAGAGGATCGAACTCTCTGCCTCTTCCATGCCATGGAAGCGCTCTCCCAGGTGAGCTACGGCCCCAAAATTTAACTACTTGACCCCAGTAGATAATATGGTAAATTAACTACTGGGCTATTTTAGAATATAAAATGCTTAGCGTCAACCTAAAAATCTTTGCCGAAGTGGCGGAATGGCATACGCGGCGGTCTCAAAAACCGTTGAGGGCAACCTCATAAGGGTTCAACTCCCTTCTTCGGCATTAAACTTGCCTACAAGCTTCTACCCAACAGGATACATTCGGCTAATTTTTTATCGATTGCAAATTGGGATTGGCCAATCTGGACAACATAGGAAGGAAATTTCTGGATCAAGGTAACAGTCATTCCGGGTAAAATACCCATGGCCATAATTTTATTCAATTTCTTACGGTCGCTTGTATTAATCCGGCAAATCTTACCGCTTTGGTTAACGTTTAAATCAGTCATTACAAACTCTCCTTCTTTTTTAAGATGTTTCTCCCACTTTGGTTCAGGCGGGGTTTCAAATCCGCAGTTTGGGCACTTAAGCAGCTTGCACCCTTTCATTAGCGGACAATTTCCGCAAGCCGCCTGCGCCTGATCTTCTTTAAACACAAACCCGCAAAGGCTACACTTCATAAACTAACTCCTAAAATACTGAATATTGAATTAAGGAGAAAACCTACAAAGAAAGAAAAAAAGAGTATAAATACTGATATTGCAACTCCGGTTTTCCATCCTCTCTCTTTCACGTTCATAAGAAACTGCGCAATACACGGAAGAAATAAAGTTAAGGTAACGCAAGCCACAACCAGCTGATTTGTAGAAAACAACCCCGCTTCCTTAATATCATAGAGCCCGCCGGCTCCGTAGTCCCTTCTAAAAAAACCGAATAGAAAAGCAACCGCTGCCTTATCCGGTAAACCTATCCAACGCACGGGATACTCCAATACCCTAATAAAAATGGTGAATAACCCTGTGAGTTGGCCTATCCAAATCATAATGCTTGCCAATATAAACATGGGGAATATTTCGGCAAAGTACCATTTAACCCTGCTGTAAGTTTTAATAAACACATTGAATAATTTTGGCAGGCGCAAGGGGGGAATTTCCATATAAAATGATGGAGAATCGCCGGGCAGCACCTTGGAGGACAAAAACCCTATGAAAAGAAAAACTAAACCTACTACCCCTGCCCAAATCCACAGCCCTATGGATGTCCCTGCGAGCAAAGAGAGAATCACCCCTAACTGAGCTGAACAAGGAATGGCTAAAGCAAGTAGAATAGTAGCAATAATCCTTTCCCTTTTTGTAGGAAGCGTGCGGGTAACCATGGTTGCCATCGTAGAACATCCTAATCCAAGTACCATAGGAATAACCGCCCTTCCGGTTAGGCCTATTTTTTTGAACACCCTATCTATGAGTAAGGCTAAGCGCGGCAAATATCCCGTATCCTCAATAATCGCAAAGGCAATAAAGAATGTTGTAACGATAGGAAAAATCAGGGCCACTGCGTAGCGCACACCTAGGGTGATCATTCCATATTCGCCTACAAATAACTCCCGAAGCAAATGCCAAGGGATAATTGAAGTAAAAACTTGGTTGACCCAGGGATTGATATTCTTCTCGAAGATATTTTTCTCAATGAAATCAACCAATACACCGGCGCCGAATTTTCCTACAAATTTGTATATGCCATAATAAAGTATTACCAATAAAATTGGTATGCCTGTGAGCGAACTTATCATTATCCTGCTCAACTTTTCTCTAAGTGACAAACCTATAGCCGGTTGATATTCCAATGCCCTATCTAGAATATTATTTGTTTCCTCTTGCCGGCGGAGAGAAATAATATAAGAAAGTGGTTCATGATAATGCTCTTTGGTATGATCGACAATCTCAGCAATAAGTTTATAATTTTCTGGTTCCCGTGATTTTACAAGAGCGGTGATTTCTTCATCTTCCTGCAACAATAAGAGCCCGATCGAACGCCCGGAGATACCATAATCGGCCTCTAGCAGGCTTTCTATTTTCTCAAGCGATATTTCCAAGATATCGCCTCCACCTTCAAATTCTTCGGGCATACTCTTCAATCCTTCCTTTGAGAACATCAATCCCCCTACCGGTGGTTGAAACTGTGGCCACGACGGGGATCTTCAAATCTCTTTCCAAATGCCCCAGGTTTATTTTCATCCCTATTTTTTCTGCTTCATCGATGATATTCAGGACCAGCACAACCGGCAGCCTCGCTTCAATTAACTGCAAAGTAAGCGGCAGCATTCTCTCTAAATTTTTGGCGTCAACAATATGTATGACTATGTTCGGCTTCTCCTCCAGCAATAATGTCCTGGCAACCCTCTCCTCTTCGCTGATCGGTAAAAATGAGTACATGCCGGGTGTGTCAACCACCTCAAACTCCCGTTCGCCTATCTTGGCCCTCCCCCGGGAAACCTCAACTGTCGTCCCCGGATAATTGGATACAGCCACATAAGTTCCGGTCAGGCAGTTAAAAAGCATAGACTTGCCGACATTGGGGCTGCCGACAATGGCAATTTTATCTAGATTGCCTCCGGAGGATTTCTCTTGCGGAGCCAAACAATGGCCTGTTGATTTGAACCCTTTAAGCAGTTTATTGACGATATTCATTGCCGCGCCTCTTTAAAATGTATGAACAAAGGTAAAAATTACAGAATCGTTTGCATCGGTATTAGTTCCCGTCACCACGCGTTGATAAACTACCAAAGCCTGGATCAAATCATTTGACCAGCCGATCCCCGGGGCAAGAGTCAGATAATTTATATTTGAATCAGGGGAGCGCGATCCATTCTCTCTCTTATCTGCCTGTAAAAAACCATTGGCTTCAATCATAAGATTAAATCCTTTGGGCAGGAAATATTCCACACCAAAGTCATAATTAAGGTAGTTGGCATAGCGTGTATTCACTCCGTCAACACGCGCCTTTTGGGTAAAATTATAAACGGCATCAGCATGAAAAATAAACGGTTTTAATTTTTTACTAAGATTTACCCCTAATCCCTGGTCCCAGGATCCCCCTCCTGAACCGGCACCCATCAAATCCGTGCCTAATTTATCCGGATGGCCATGCTGGTACTTACCGGTAGGTATTTTGAGTTGAAATAATCCGGTTATCTGGGGCATCCATTTTGTTTCGTCTAAAGCACAATACCTTAAGAAAAAATAGCTATCGCCAAAGCCTGCGGCATGCGCGCTGGCGCCATCCTGCTTAATATAATTTTGCTGATAAACTGCTTGAACATCAAATTCAAGCCTATCAGTAAGGCCATACTGGGCAAAAAGCTGCTGTTGAAACTGGTATTTTTTGTCACCACTCGGCAAGGAATCGTAATGGCCATCTGAATCAAAGGTACCTCTTGTGCGGTTATAAAATAAAAACGGCTGAATAACAAACTTTCCCTTGCCGCAAAGCGGGGCTGTCCAGGTAGTAAGCGGGCCTGCAGAAACCGGCTCCCATTCATCATGAATTGCAGGAACTTCATCTGCATTGGCGTTAATTTTGATAATGCTAAAACAAAGGCCTATAATAAATAGGCGAAAGATCCTCTGTAACATAAATTTAACCGCCTCAGCGCATTGCCCCGTAAGATTGTTGAAAACTATTTTCAATTGTTAATTAAAAAAACACCTACCCTAAACACTTATTGCATGTCCCAAATATCTGTAACTTGTGTTTTAAGGGAACAAACCTATTCCTTCTTGCTAATTCATCTTGGAGTTTCTCAATTTCCGGATTTATTACTTCAATATAACTGCCGCATTTCAGGCAAACAAGGTGATCGTGATGCCCATGCCCATATTGATGTTCAAATCTGGATACGCCGTCTCCAAAGTCGATCTCATTACAAAGGCCGGCATCTTCCAACATCTTCATTGTCCTGTATACGGTAACATACCCTATTTTAGGATTCCTTCTTTTAACAATCGTATATAATTCATCAACGGAAAGGTGTTTTTCTATCGACAGAAATACCCTCAGGATTACCTCTCTTTGCGGGGTATGCCTTAAACCTCTTTCTCGAATAAAATTATCTAATATTTCAATCTCTCTTTTCATATCCGCGGAATTCAACCAATTAGTTTATTGAAATTATATTTCAATAATACACGGTTACATTTTTATTGTCAAGTAAATATTTTAATATTATTTGATGTACTGCAAAATCCCTTGGTATATGCGTTTGGCAACAAGCTTATACCCGCGGGCGTTAGGATGGAGAAAATCGCTTTTCATCGCAGGATTCGTAATAATCTTACTTAAAACTACCGGAATAAATATCGCGCCTTTCTCATGTGCCAACTTTCTAAAGGCATTGCGGTATTCCTGAAAAAACATCCCGGAGCTGATATCCACTAAAGCAACCATTGCTCCTTTATCCTGGATACGGTCAATAATTATGCTTAAATTCTTTAATGTATCCTCCTTGGGGATCTTTTTAATAAAGTCATTCCCGCAAAATTCCACAATCACCAGGCGCGGGTCCTTGTCCAGGACATCATTTTGCAAGCGCTCTAAAGCTAAAAATGTAGTATCTCCGTCAACCCCGGCATTGATCACCGGCCTTGGCGTTAATTTCTGCAAATATGCCGGATAATCGTCCCCCGGAGCAACTCCATAGCCAAAAGTAACGCTGTCTCCGAAACAAATAATGTTTTGGCCTTGACTGTTACGGTTTCTGATCTCCTGGCTCAGGCAGCCGGATAAAATAAAACTGACAATAATTAAACCGAGTTGTAATTTATTTCTGTCCATGCCTTAACCTCAACTGTCCACAGGCCGCGTCGATATCCTCGCCGCGTTCCTGCCTTAATGTAACATTAATTCCGGATTTAAACAAATATTCTTTAAATGCCTCAATTTCCGGTTTTGACGCAGGCATGATTTTCAATTCAGGAACCGGGTTTGCCGGAATCAAGTTTACCTTGGCTAACCTTAAATCTTTCAAAAGGTTGACTAGTTCCTGCGCCGCATCTGTCCCGGAATTAAAATTCTTAATCAAAATATACTCAAAAGTAATCTGCCGGTTAGTTTTAGCAATATATTCATGACAGCATCTGATTAAGTCTTTAAGCGGGTATTTTTGATTCACCGGCATAACCTGCGAGCGCCTTTTATCGTCAGGAGCATGCAAAGATATGGAGAGCTCAATCTGCAAATCTTCAAGCGCCAGCCTCTCTATCCCCGGAATAATTCCGCTGGTCGAAATAGTGATCCTGCGGGCTCCGATATTAAAAGCATCGCAGGAATTAATTATCCGGATTGATTTAAGCACGTTTTCATAATTATCCAGCGGCTCTCCAGTTCCCATAAATACAATATGCGTCAGGTCCGTGCCTTGTGTGTTATTTTTTAGATAAAGCACTTCATCCAAAATCTCCCCAGCTCTTAAATTACGCTTAAATCCGCCTAAACCACTGGCGCAGAACCGGCAGGAAAATTTACAACCTACCTGGGAAGAGATGCAGCCAGTAGACCGGCGGGCGGCCGGGATATTCACGGCTTCCACCAGGTTTTTATCCTCTAATTCAAAAAGAAATTTAGTAGTTCCGTCGCTAGACTTCTGCAGATCCGCAAGTTTAAGGCCCAGAATATAAAATTCTTCTCCTATCTTATTCCTTAAGGCCAGCGGCAGATTGCTCATACTGCTGAATTCAATAATCCCCTTTTGATAAATCCAACTAAATATCTGCTTGGCGTGATATTTGGGAAATCCGTAGGAAAGTAATTGATCTTGCAGCTCTGCTAAAGCTAATTCCTTGATATCCTGCATAATAAGACTAACTGCCTCTAAGCTGTCCTTTATCGATTTTACCTGCGCGGTTCTTAGGAAGTGAAGTGCGAAATTCAAAATAATGCGGAATCTTAAAATGCGCCAGATGCTGGCGCAGGAAAAAACGCAGATCCTCTTCGGAAATACTTTTGCCTTCTTTAGCGACCAAAAATGCCTTGGGCACCTCGCCTCTTAATTTATCAGCTACCCCGATAACTGCGCTCTCTGCAATATCCGGATGCTTCTGCAGGCTGGCTTCCACCTCCGGTTCAAAAACAATCTCCCCGCCGACTTTAATCATCTCTTTTTTCCTGCCGACAATATAAAGAAAACCCTGCTCATCGAATCTACCGAGATCCCCGGTATGAAACCAGCCGTTGCGGATAGTTTCCCGGGTTAATTTTTCATCTTTAAAATAACCGTCGCAAACTACCCAGCTCTTAACCACCACTTCGCCTACCGCCCCGCAACTTAACTCCTGATCATTATCCGAAAATATCTTTACCTGGATCCAGGGAGCAGCTCGTCCCACGCTTTCCACGTTTTCCGACCCCATCGGCAAAACCACCGTCGGAGCATTGGTCTCAGTTAAACCCCAACCGTTTAACAAGCTGGCTTTAGGGCAGAACTGGTGAAATCGACGTAAAGCATCCGGAGAGTTCGAGGCTCCAAAGGTCACGATCCAGCGCAGGCTGGACAGGTCAAATGTCTCAAACTCTTTTAACTGCAGGAGGGCATAGTACATCGAAGGAACGATCCAGAAAAAATTAACTTTATAATTCTGCACGTTCTTTAAAAAATCAAGCGGCATAAAACGTTCCATTAAAATAATCTTTAAACCAAAAGAGATCATATTCTGGATATAAATCAAGCCTCCTAAATGCGAAAACGGCAGGGCGCAGAGCGCGGTATCTTTTGAGCTTAAATCTGAATTTACAAAAAAAAACATGGATTTCGGCGGAGCATCCAACTGGGCGTAATTGATCAAAACGCCTTTGGGTTTACCGGTAGTGCCTGAAGTATAAAAAATAATCGCGTAATCTTTTTCATTGATTTTGGCATCGGGGCAACGATCATTGCCTTCTTTCAAAAGTTCTTCAAAACTTAAACCTTCATTATTTCCCGATTGGCAGGAGATAATGTTCTTTAATAAAGGAAGTTTTGCCTGAAGGCTGGTAAATGAAATATTGGCTTTGTGTTTAGTGATCAGGATTTTGGTTTCGGAATGCTCCAGGCAGGAAACTATTTCATCTTCGGTGAGCATAAAATCTAAAGGCACACAACAGGCACCAATTGACCAGATAGCCAGATAGCTAATAATATACTCCGGCCAATTAGGCAAATAAATTGCAATTTTATCGCCAGGGTTTACCCCCAGCTTTAACAGGCTCTGGCTAAAAGATAAGACTTTATCTCTTAGCTGGTTAAAAGAAAGCTCCTGCTGGCGTTCCTTGCGGAAAACAATCGCCGGATTTTCTCCGTATTTTCTTGCGCATTGTTCTAAAACATTATAGACATTCATTTAAAACCCATACCAATAATTAACCAGAGGTTTACCATCAGGAGATTTATCGATAATTATATTTTTTAAACGGGTGTACTCCAGGAATCCTTCACGGCCAAGCTCTTTACCGAATCCACTCTGCTTAAAACCACCATAAGGAAGTTGATTATAAAACATACCATAAGTATTGATCCAGACAGTTCCGGCATTAATTTTTCCGGCCACATCCTGTGCCAAAAATAAATCCTTGGTCCAAATACAGGCAGCCAGAGCAAAATCAACGCTATTGGCTAAAGTTACCGCCTCATCCGATCCGGAAAACTTATGAATCAAAACTACCGGGCCGAAAACTTCTTCTTTAAATATATGCGAGTGCGCCCCTACATCGATTAAAACCGTAGGCTCAAAAAAATAACCGTTTTTTAACTCCGCATTTTCCGGAATTTTCCCGCCGCAGATAACCTTGCCTCCCTCAGCTTTTGCCTTATCAATATAAGCGATAATTTTTTTGCGCTGCGCATCGCTGATTAACGGGCCCATCTGAGTTTGAAAATTATCCGCCAATCCCAACTTTATGCGTTTGGCCTTTTCGATAAAACTTGCCAGAAATTTATCATAAATCCCCTCTTGCACAAAAATCCTCGACATCGCCGTGCACATCTGGCCCTGATTTAGAAAAATAGAAGTAAGCGAACTGTTTACTGCAACCTCAATATCAACATCATTAAATATTAAGCTGGCTGATTTACCCCCAAGCTCCATAATCGACTTTTTTACATGTTTAGAGGAATACTGCAGAATCTGCCTGCCGGTTTCATTGCTGCCGGTAAATGAGATCATGTCTACGCGTTTATCCGCACAAAGCTCCTCACCGATTTTTGCGCCGGTGCCGTTAATCACATTAACCACTCCGGCGGGAAGGCCGGCATTATGGATAATTTTTGCCAACTCCAAAGCAGTAAGCGGAGTAAAACTGGAGGGCTTGAGAATAATTACATTGCCTGCAGCTAAAGCCGAAGCTAATTTCCAGCAGGTAATTAAAAGCGGATAATTCCAAGGCACGATCAAAACTACCACTCCCATAGGCTCAGGGATTAATATTGCTTTAGCATCATCTAAAATACTTAACTTTTCATCACCGAGATAATCAATAAAATTATCAGCCATAAACTCAAAAGTCTTGGCGCTGGATGGAATATCCATAAAAGTAGTTTCTTTGATCGGCTTACCGGTATTTTGCATCTCTAATTGCGCAAGTTCAGATGCGTTATCTAAAATACCTTGAGCGATTTTTGCGATAAACTCCCGGCGCTGGAGCAAAGAAAATTGCGGCCAGGGGCCATGATCAAAAGCTTCTCGTGCAGCAGATAAAGCCAGCTCTACTTCTTTGGTTGAGGCAAGCGAAGCCTCGGCAATTACTTTGCCTGTCGAAGGATTAAGGATATTCTGCTTTTCAGAAGTTTCGATAAATTGACCGTTAATATAAAGCGGGCATTTTAAATTCATTCTATTTGGTCTCCAAAATTACCTTGATACAATCTTTTGCTTCGGCTACCAATTTAAAACCTAAACCTGCATCTTTGAGATTAAGCCGATGGGTAATTAATTTTTTTACCGAAATTTTACCGGTTTCAAGAAGCTCAAGCGCCTGGGTCTCATCAAGCGGGCTTGCTCCGTAAGAATGCATTATTTTTATGCTCTGGCGCCAGAATTCGTTTACCGGAACCGGCAAAGTTACTCCCGGATCAGTTGCGGCAAAACACATGATCGTCCCTGCGCGCTCAACTAAAGCAAGGCCCTGATGAAAAGCCGAGAGTGCTCCGGTGCAAATAATCACCTGATCTGCAAGCCTGCCAACATTCTCCTTGCGTAAAACAGAAACTAAATCATCCTTGGCATTGATTACTAAATCAGCACCTAATTCTTTGGCTATTTTTAACCGATATTCATTAATATCGGTTAAAACAATCCGGGCTGCCTTATTCACACGCGCCAAGAGAAGATGCAATAAACCGGATATTCCTGCTCCTAAAATCAATACAGTCTGGCCCTCTTTAATATCAGAGATCCTTTGCCCGCGTAAAACACAACCTAAGGGCTCGATAAAAGTACCTTCTTCAAATGAAATATTTTCCGGCAGCATAAACATGCCGCGCTCGATATTGATTGCCGGTACGCGGATATATTCCGAGAACCCGCCCGGATAAAAATTTGTGCTCTGCAGTGTCTGACAAACCGTATGATTACCGGCCAAGCAATAGCGGCAACCATTACAAGGAACGTGATGGGCAACAAAAACCCGGTCTCCGGCCTTAAATTTCTTAACCTTGCTGCCGCACTTTGCAATTACTCCGGTTACCTCATGCCCCAAAACCAGTGGCGCTTTTTTTACGCGGTACCACTCCAAAACATCGCTCCCGCAAATACCGCTGGCTTTTACCTGAAGCAAAATCTCATCATCGGCAATTTCAGGTATCGGCTGCTCCTGAATTCTGATATCACGGTTGTTGTAGTAAACTGCTACTTGCATTATTTTTTAGATTTTGTAGCGTTAAATATTTTCTGCGCCTCTGAAACATCCGCCTTCTTATGTATGATCGCTTGCAAAGCAACAGCCATCGCCTCAGGATACAAAGACTGCCAGACATTCCTGCCTAAGTTTATTCCGATCGCACCATTTTGCATCCCGTCATAAACAAATTCAAAAACCTCTTTTTCGGTTGAGCATTTGGGCCCGCCGGCGATCACTACCGGAACAGGGCAGGATCTAACTACTTTATCAAAATCTTTTTCGCACCAATAGGTTTTAACAATACGAGCGCCTAATTCTGCGGCAATGCGGCAGGCTAACCCCAAATAACGCGCATCGCGCTTATCAAGTTCCCTGCCTACGGCAGTTACTGCCATTACCGGGATGCCGTAACCCTCGCACTCATTCACCAGCTTACTTAGATTCATCAAAGTTTGGTTTTCATATTTACTACCTATAAAAACTGAAAGTCCCACTGCCGAAGCATTCAAGCGGATAATCTCTTCAATAGAAGTAGTCAGCCCTTCATTTGCTAAATCTTCGCCAACCATGCTCGTTCCTCCGGAAACCCGTAAAATTATCGGCGCCTCTAAATTGGCGTTGATCGCCGAACGCAATACTCCGCGGGTTACAAACAAACCGTCACAATATTTTATAATATCTTTGATGGTTTCATTGGGCTTCTCTAATCCGCTGGTCGGCCCCTGAAAATAACCATGATCGACAGGCATAAAAAAACAGTGTCCGTCGGGTTTAATCAATCTGCTCAAACGGTTCTTCATTCCCCAATCCATACGCACCTCCGATTAATTTTTAATTCTCACCTGTTTAAATAATTCAAATAACCTGCTAAAAGGAATATACCATTTAGAAAGTTGGCCCAGCTGGCCGCTTAATTTCATCTTCCCCTGCGTCACTGCCACAAACGAATCCAGCTTACCTAAAAATACCTGCTCCCAAACGCTAGCCGGGGCAGAAATCACAAAAGGGGCATCGCTGTCAGTATCGAGCTTCACAATTTTGCCTTTTTCAAAATTAAATTTATAAACATCGCTAGTATCATCAAGCTTAATCGCTAATTTTACCGTCAGATTCAACTCTTTGCCTTTTTGAGCAATAAATTCATCCTGATTAACCAGGTCCACGATTGCCTGAATATGCTCTCTGGAAAACATAGTATAGACATCAGTACTGGCTAAATCCTCTTTTAAAGTTTTATCTAAATTATCAAGAATATCTTTTTTAAATAACCGGGCAACTGCAGCCATCTTTACCGCGTCTTCTAAAGTTTCAATTAAACTCAGGGCGGCTTTAAAATTATTGGCTACGCAAACAACACCATGATTCTTTAAAACTACCAAGTTGCTCGTCTTTAAAGCCTCAACCACTGCTTCCGGCTTGCTTACTGCAGGAGTTTCCTGCGGAATAACCGGGATATTCCCCAAATAAACTTTACTTTCAAAGGTAAGCGTCGCTAGATCAGAATAAACCGCAAAATAAGCATTGGCTAAAACCGGATGACAGTGAATGATAACCCTATCCGTCAAGATCTCATGTATCAGCCGATGTAAAGGAAATTCAGAAGTCAGGCGTTTATTTGCCAAGTCCTGCTGATTGTGCAGGTCTACCTTAATAATATCCCCGCTCTTTAGATTCCCTAATACCGAACCTGTCATAGTAATCAGAATCCGGCCTTCGCCTAAACTAGCGCTGACATTTCCGGAGCTTCCGGCTGCCAGGTGCAGTGCATGCAGTTTTTTGCCGCAATCAATTATTGCTTTTTTTATTTTTCGTTCTTTTCCCAGGATCATTTTTTAGACCTCTAAATATATGTGTTTAGTGATTAATTTTGCCGGCGTAACGTCAAAAGCCGGATAATACGCTTTAACTTCTTTAGGCGCTAAATGGAGGCCCTGATAAATCTTTAATTCATCCGGCGGACGGATCTCGATCTTAATTTCTTTGCCGCTTTTTAATTTCGATGCCGGCGGGCACAGAACATAAAAGGGAATCTTAAAATATTTAGCAACTACCGCAATCTGATAGGTGCCGATTTTATTGGCAATGTCGCCGTTTTGGGTCAAGTGGTCTGCCCCGACGATAATTTTAGTCACTTTACCTAATGATAATAAATACGCCACCATATTATCGGTGATAATCGTAACGTCAAATCCCGCGCGCATAATCTCCCAAGCAGTAAGCCGGGAACCTTGTAGATAGGGACGGGTTTCCGTAACATAAAAACTGGCTTTTTTGCCCTGCTCTTTGGCAAACTCAGCAATCAATGGCATCAATCCGCTGACATTACAGTGTGTCAGGATGACATCACCATTTTTAAGCAGCTTGGCTGTTTCTTTTGCTTGCTCAATACGTTTACCCTTAAGCATCTCCAAAAATCCTAAGGTACTTTTCTCAAGCGGCGCCCCCTGCTTCTGCCAACCCAAAACCATATCGGTTAGGAATTTAAAGGAGAGCGTCGGCCGGGTAACGTTAATCGCCTGGGCAACTTTAGCTAAATTTTTGTGCTGGCGATTACTTAAAATAAATGTGTACATTACCAGAAGCACCTGGCCTACGGCGCGGGTCTTCATCTCTTTAATCGCCCTGCAGGCATCGAGGTAATTTTTGGCTTTTAGATAAACTAACTTTTGCGGCAGTTTAGTTTCATCTAAAATATAAATGACATTGCCTCTTAACTGTATCGGCCAGAATAACGGAGAAAATTTCATATTCGTTTACGCGGGTCCTGTCTTGGGTATTTTCTTGCGCATGACGCGCTTCGAAAACACCCAAGCCACCCGCTAAATAACCTAACCTTTCTCTAATTTTTTAACTAATTCCAAAGCGATTTTAATGACGTTACTTTCCGCCATATAATAAAGCGGATTCATAAAGCCCATCTCTCCGGTAACCACATTATCGCTCACCGCTAAAATTGAGCCGGCTTTGATATTATAGGTCTGACAAATGGTTAAGAGGGTTGAAGAAACCATATCTACCGCTCTGGCCCCCTCTTTACGTTTAGCCTCCACGATTTCGCGGGTCTCACGTAAAAGCGCATCCGTAGTCCAAGCTTTACCGCGGTGTACCGTCAAGCCCATACCTTGGGCAATCTCAAAAAGCAAATCAGAGATTTTTTTATCGCTGACGGTCTTAAAACCTTTATCCACATAATAAGGAGTTACCCCGTCGCCGCGGATAACCTCATCAACCACAAATAAATCTCCGACCTTAATATTCTCATCAAGCGAGCCGGCAGTGCCGACGCGGATGATATTGGGGATTCCGGCATTACACATTACTTCGGTGGTAATCGAGGTATCGGTTGAGAACCTGCCGCCGTTAATTCCGGTAACCTTAATTCCTTCATAGGTACCGGTGTACATCGTGTATTCCATAAATGAAAAATTCTTCACAGGATTTTCAAGCTTCTTCATTAAAACATCAAGCCGGTCGCGCGGGCCGGGGACAATCGCGTATTTTCCCACATCCTGCGGCCGAAGCTGAACCATCTCTGTCAAATCTTTCCCTGTTAAATGTACATTTTTCTGCATCTGCATTTTATTAATCTCCCTTTAATTAAGCGCGGTAGTGCGCAGAGGCGCCTACCGAGCCCCTCCAATTAGGCCCGGTACATGATTACATTTGCTTTTTCCAGCGTGATCAAACCTTCTTTGACCATATTATCAAGCTGCGGAATAAACTGATTGATCTTCTCCTCGCTATCGACAATTTCAATAATAACCGGTAAATCTTCGGAAAGCCGCAATAAATTAGCGGTATGCATGTGGCTCTTGCAACCAAAACCCATGAACCCTTTAATCGCGGTTGCTCCGGCTAATCCATTCTTCTTCGCCAGAAAAATAATCTCGGCATAAAGCGGTTTGCCCTCCCATTTATCAGCCTCCCCGATAAAAATCCTTAAAAGTTTTCCGTCCGCGGGAATTTTCATATGATCTCTCCTAATAAACTGCCTGCTCTGTATAATATAAAACCTAAAATTACGCTAACAATGATATTGCTAAAAGCGCGGATTGCCTGGCCGTTTCTGAGCAGATTATCGCTTTCGAATATCAAAGTTGAGAATGTCGTAAAAGCTCCGCAAAATCCGATCATCAACAAGACGCGCGCATCCGGGCCAAGAATAAACTTTTTATCCGCTAAAGAAGCTAAGATACCGAGAATAAAACAACCACTGACATTTACGATTAAGGTCCCATAAGGGAAACCCGTGCCCGTAAATCTGTAGACAACGCCAGCCAAAACATATCTGGCCACTGTCCCCGCCGCTCCCCCAATAATCAAATTTACGAATTTCATCATCTTTACTTAACGCGTCTGTCTTGTCTTGCTTTCCGTCTTTTGCTTCGGCACGAAGATTTTCGCCGTGTGCTGCGGTTTGCGACTCACTTTCGGCGCATTTACAATATGATCGAAGCCTTTCGTTCGTCGCAAACCCTTGCACACTCAAGTTAATAGCTGTGCCGAAAATCTTCTAATTGTGCCTCCAGCAAAAGCCGGAAATCTTTATGAACCAGCCCTGCTCGAGTCCAAGCCTATCCATCCGCGAACCGTCATTTTATTTTTTTTCTTTTTTAGCGAGAATTATCCCGCTAACTCCTTTCGCTCCCGGCGGCATTAAAAGTACTAAATTATCGATATTTGTAATTTTTATAAGGTAATTCTGAAATTCATAAGGTTTCCAGACAATGTTGGTCTTTAAGAGGTTGATCAAAATAAACTTGAGAAATGGTAAATGTCTTTGCAGACTCATTCGGACTAAAATTTACCACTTTCCCAACCTTTTTTCCATCCTGATATAATCCATCTGGTTCTCTAATACCCAATGATTCCTTATCTGTAAAAATATTCAAATTTTCAATCTTCCCCGCTGTAAGCCCACCCTGCTGATTATCACTTTTAACATGATATATTTCCTTGGCCTTATCTTCTTCTTTACCAAACATTTTAGTCATCCCCCAAATTATTCCTGATCCTATTAGTAATCCTGCTATAGGAATTAAGAGATATTTAAAATACGGATTTGCCCACACTCCTTTATTCTCTTTTAAATTATCCACTTTATTAAAATTTATAATCCCCGCGGTAATGCCACCTTTTTGGCTCTCACTTTTTACGTTAATTATTTTCTTACTCATATTCGATCCCTATTCTTCGCGAAAAGTTAGTTGCCTAACAAGACGCAGCGCATCTTCCTTAGTATCTTTGTAATTTTTGCGGGTGCCGAGACTTGATTTGAGCAGCATCTCAAAAATTTGAGCGGGCACGATTGCCCACAATAAATGTCCCGGCAGAGCGAAAATTTTTGCCGAAGCGAAGATTTTCCACGCTGGGGAAAATCGAGCGGTGCTACGAGAAACAAGTCTCGGCAAAACCCGCAAAACTGTTACAGAGCAAAAATGGTTTTTAAGTTACCACCCAAGATATTTTGCTTATCATCTTGGGATATATCTAAATCATTGACGGCTTTGATGCCGGCGCTAACATCCTGCTTTGCCGGCCAATCGCTTCCCCATAAAATATGCTTTGGCCCCATTAAATCCAGGCTCAAAAGAAAATTTGCTTTCGTGGTATCGCCGCTGGTATCGACATAAATATTCTTAAAATAATCCGACGGTAATCCCTGCAGGTCTTTGACAAAGTTCATTCCCCGCAGCATCTGATAAGTTGTATCAAACCTCTGTTTCAGATAGCAGATTGCCCCGCCGAAATGGGCAAAAATAAATTTTACCTTAGAATACTGTCTCAAAATATCCGACATCAAAAGTTTACCAATCGAGATTGTCGAATCAAATACATACTCTACAACCGGGGTAAGTAAAGGATCTTTGACGCGCTCAAAGCCTATGGGGTTAACAATCTGTGAATGCACAAAAATCGGGATATTCTTATCTTGTGCCTCTTTATATATAGGTAAGAACATCTTGTCATCAAGGTAAACTCCGTTATAACTTGAGGCCAGAGAGATCGCTTTAAAACCTAATTCACCGGTTGCCCGCTTTAATTCTTCCGACATATCAATACTGTTATCTAATGGCAGAATCGCCGCGCCGATAAATCTATTAGGATAGGTTTTTAAAATTTGCCCGACATTATCATTGTAAAGATGGGTAACCTGGCTGATACTGCCTAATTTCAGGTGTGCGTCTGTGGTCGGATAGCTTAAAACTGCCGCATCAATACCTGCCCCGTCCATAATTTTAAGCTGAGCCTCAATATCCCCCCAGCCCTTATGAAAAAAATGGGCATTAGAAATTATCTCAAGCGGCAGCCAATGGCTATGTGCGTCAATCAACATTAATGCTCCGTATTCTTTAAGATACGCTCAGTCATTTCTTTCTCATAGAGGGATTTAATCTCTTCTAAACCTCTTTTACCTAATTCTTTGGCAATAACTTTTTCTACGGCATCCAATTTTATCTCTGAAAAAATAAAATCCGGATTAATCTTTTTATGCTGATCTCTGAATTCCGAACAGGCCTTTTCTTTGTTTTCAATATATTTCTGAAAGTCATCAATGTGCCTCTGGAGAGCTTCTTTCTCATGCGAAAGATAAGAACCTAAGAACTCCTTTTCCATCTCCATTAAGATATCTTTATCGATATCTACCTGAGTAAACTTGCGCTCGTATTTATCGAAAATTTCCTTCGCCGACTTATAGAGCCAGATAAAATAACGTTTCTTTAGATTCTTAACATCTTGATTATTCATAGCTCTTCCTCCTATTTCCCGGGATGCTGCTGCTTAAACGGGATTACCGGAGCAGTCCAGGGTGTTTGTTGATTAATTACGGAAATCTCTAGAGGGCACACGTTTGCCGGCACAGTCAGAGCAAAACGCACGGCATCTTCGATTGCCTGCGTGCTCATTAAACGCGACGTATCGCTGGTGACATCTTTAAGTTTTCCGGTTAAATCAGTATCGGTAACTCCGGGCAAGATCGAGGTTACTTTAATCCCGTGGTCGCGCAACTCCCAGAAAAGACCTTTAGAAAAAGCCCGCAAACCGACTTTAAGTGAGCTGTAAACAATGAAATTTCTCGGAACCGGATCAACTAGGGTAGAGCCGGAAACAATATTGATAATCGCCCCGTACTTCTGCTTAATCATATCGTTGATCACTAGGCGGATTAGCCGTACATACCCCAGATAATTTGTATGCGCTAATTTTTCAAAATCCTCGATTGGCTGCTCTTGGAATGGATACTGTGAAGAAACTCCGGCACAATTAATCAGGATATCGGCCTTAGTAAATTTTTCTTTGGCCTTATTTACCAGGTTCTCCAAATCTGCTAATTTTGTGACATCGCAAGGCACCGCCAAAACTTCAACTTTAAATTTAGCAGCAATTTCATCCGCGGTTTCCTTTAAAAGCCCTTCCCCGCGGGCAGCCAAAACTAAATTTATACCTAGGCTTGCTGCAGTAGAAGCCATAGCTTTGCCAATGCCACGGCTGGCTCCGGTAACAATTGCAACTTTTCCTTTTAAATCTGTCATTTGCTACCTCCTAATTTAAAGATTCTATTTGAAAATAACAATAATAAAAGCGCGCTGCCGAAAATTATAAAACCTAGACTAAAACTCTTATGCATAATCATACCGCTTAAACTTACTCCGAGTCCGCCTGCGATAAAGCGCACCCCGCTATTTAAACTTGCAGCTTCATTTAAAAATTCAGCCGGTAAATCCGTGAGCATTGTCGCCAGCCCCACATGATTAAAAGTCCAACCTAAACCCCAGATAATCATGATTAAACCAAGCAAGACCAGGGGCAATTTTACCAATAACAGAAAAATACAGATGATCATGCCAATAATACCAAAGTTGACTACTTTTTGCCGGCTGATTTTATCAGCAAGATGACCACCCCAGAACTCCCCGAATATCCCGCTTAAGCTGGTTAAGATAATTAACATGCTGATCGTAAACTGATTTAAGAGAAACTTTGTAGAAAAATAAACCCCTAACCACTGTTGTATAGCATGATAAATTAAACTTATAATAAATATGTACACAAAAATCCTGATTACATTTCTATTTTTAAATGCTGCCGGGTAGCCAAAACGAAAACGCCCTAAATCCTCTTTAAAACTGGGCAAATACGCAAACATAAAAATCCAAAGTATCCCCCCAAAGATCGCAGGAATAATAAAAATTAAGCGCCAATGGATTATTCCGCTTAAAAATAAACCCAAAAGTGATGCGATAAAGGTCCCGCCAAAAAATATCCCGAGAAAACTGCCGCGTTTACTCTGCTCAATATGCTTGCCAATGAGGATCAAGCCCAACGGGATTACGGATGCACCAAAAAACCCCATTAAAAACCTGGCAATAAAAAGTATGGTAATATTCTGCGACAAACCCGCTAAAAGATTAGCCAGTGAAAATAATAACATGCACACTAACTCTACTTTTCGGGCATCAAAAGCACGGACTATCGGACCATAAAGCAGCGCCGCCAAGCCATACGGAAGCATATACAACCAAATTATTTTACCAACCATAAATTGAGAAAGAACAAAATCAGCGGCAATTGATGGAACCAGTGCTGCACTTGCCGCAACATTAAACGACAAAACCGCGCCTTCCAAACAAAGGATGAAAAAGGTAATTTTTTTCACTTAGAGGCTTCTTTTTCAATAATCTCTTTAAAGATCTTTAGATTGTGCTGCGAACCCTCATTAATAAACCCTTCGATCTGCATATCGTTAAACTTAGCCTTAGGGTCCATCTGGAAATGCTGGATCCAGGTCATCTCGATTCCTTCAGTCTTAGGGGTATAGAGCCAGACAATCTTCATAAATTTAAAAGGAAATAACGGCTCCTCCCTTTGAGCATAAACAAAGTTCTTGTCTTTAAAAAGCAGCCGCCAAGATTGCCAGGATTTATCGTCCTCATCAGTAAGGCGAAAAGTAATTCTATTGGCTTCTTGCTTAACGACCTCGGCTTTTTTGTATTCGGCGCCGAATAATTCAGTCCAGCGCGGGATATCATTAGAAATATCAAAAACCAACTCATATGGTGCATTAATGATTATCGAATTACAGGTGTGTCCCATTTATCCTCCACTTTTATTAAATAACTGCAACTACCCGGGCCCAGGCTGCCCCGGTATTCTTGATGCGTATCGGAAAACAAATGATCTTGAAACCGGAGTCCGGTAACTTTTCCAGATTCGCCAACCGCTCGATATGAATAAATTCTTTGATCCTGCCATAAAAATGCGCCGGATAAAATGTTTTGGGATCCTTGGTCTCTAAAAACTCTTTAAGCATAAACCTATACGGACGGTCAATACCCATAGTATCTACGCCAAAAATTTTCACTCCTTGATTCAAGAGGTAATCGATTGCCGACGGATCTACTCCGGGATAATCCGAAAAATATTTCGGCCCCCCGTATAATTTATCTGCACCGGTTTGCAATAAAACTATGTCTAAAGGTTTTAATTGATAATTTATTTTATTTAAAGCCTGCTGGATATCTTCTGCTTTGATGACCTCATTAGGTTTTTTATGCCTAAGGTCCAGCTTTACGCCGTCCTGGTGACAATATTCTAATGGAATCTCATCGGCGGTTTTGGAGGGGCGGTTCTCAGATTTTGAGCCGTAATGAAAAGAGTAATCCAGGTGTGTGCCGATATGCACCGGAGCATGCACAATCTCTAGTGATAAGAATTCTTCATCCGGCAGCTGCTCTTTTTTTACGATGCGCGCCCCTAAAGCATACTTTATTTTGCCTAAAAGAGTCTTGCCCATAATTACCCGGTTAAATTTATCCACCCCGGCCTTATGGGTTATGCGCTCAATATCAACCTTATGCACCTCAAAAGCCTTTTCATCAATTGGCAGGCTTAAATCGATTAATTTCATTGCGCTAATTTTGACTGGATATTATTTACAATATCGTCGATTGTCGAATTCTTGGTAATCTCCTTGGGGCTAAGCTTAACCGCAAAAGATTTTTCCAAGGCAATTACCGACTCGACCATCTCAGTAGAATCTACCCCGATGCTGTTGATCAAGGATACTTCGTCTTTTAATTCTTCAATCTTTACCTTTAATAAGTTGCTTAGAACTTCTTTTACTTTCACCTTTATATCCATCGTTTCTCCTCCACACTAATAATACTTATTTGCGGGTGGCACTGGGTGCTTTGCGCCAGATTTGGCGAGAAGCGCCCAGTGACAGGACCCGCAAAAATTATATCTGCACTTCGCCTTTAGTTGCAACTGCTTCCCACTTACCGACTCCGGCCATAACATCCTGAAAGCAAAGCTTAGCTAACGGATCAAAATTACTTTCCATAATCCTATTGATTCTACCGGGCTTAGAGAAAAATTCACGCATACACCATGAACCTAAGCGGCCGAGGTCTTCTGTAGACAGATGATCCGTAGGAATTACCGGATGAAGAAAATCCCATTGGGAAAAATCTACCTTTTTAGGATCAATCCAGTTTTTCTTTAAAGCAATCCTCCACATCGGAGAGTTCGGGGCAGGGGTAACATAGCCTACCCACAAAATATCCGGATCAACCAGGTCGGTAAACTCAAAACGCTGTTTGATGATCTCTTCGGTATCATAATCAAAACCCATCATGATATCGGCAACAATGGCGATATCATTCCTGCGAAACATAGCTATAGTTTGTTTGATCTGATTAATGGTAATTCCTTTGGCGATTTTTTTAAGTTCTGACTGGGTGGTAACCTCAATGCCAAAAACACCCATAATCAAACCGTTCTCCTTCATCATGGGTAAAATTGATTCGCAATTAACCCAATCCGTGGCCCGGCCTAAAGAAACCCACTTGATCGGATTATTGGATGCCTTCTTAAGCTCACAGAACTTACGCACCCTTTCCGGATCGACATTAAAATTATCATCCTGAATAACCACAACCTTAACTCCGTATTTATTATGTAAGAGATTCAGCTCTTCCATAACTCTTTCCGGAGATTTAGCGCGCCATTTTAAAAAATCCGAAGGCGAACGCGGATCAAACTGATCCCATTCATAACAGAATGTGCAGGCTGAAGGACAACCGCGCGAAGTAACCATATCTACGAACGGCTTCCAATAGGTATGGCCGACATATTTATCCATCGGAAATAGATCATAAGCCGGCAAAGGAAGCTTGTCTAAATCTGTCATCAGCGGTTTATGCGGGCCCATGACAATCTGACCATCAATACGGCTAGTTACCCCGCCTACATCTTTAAGCGGCTTATTTTTATCGATTGCCTCAATTAAATCTCCGAAAGATTCTTCTTCGCCCATCACCACAAAATCAACTTCCGGAATTTCTTCTAATGTCGGCACAGGCATTGCTGAATACCATAGCCCACCGAGAATTATTTTTGTTCTCGGCAGCGCTTTTTTAATACCAATAGCCGCATCTTTAAAATGCTTTAAAACTCCGTATCCGCCGTAACCATGCAATTGCTCACCCATAACCACAATATCAGGGGCTTTAGTCTTAACCTGTTCAATCAATTGCTCCATAGGTATCTGATCGGCTTTGCCGTCGATGACCGCAACATCCGCATACCCTCTTTCCCGCACATATGCAGCCCAATGCGCATAAAGCTGATTGGGGGACCGATGTGTTCCGTGCGTTGCCCACGCCCCGACTTTTGGCATCACAAACAAGATTTTCATTTTTTCCTCCTAATTAATTCTTAATAGACCCCGTTTCCCGATTAGCTGCGAAACAGTTTCCAAGCTAAAGGGGAAACTGTTTCCCGATTGGGTCGGAAACTGTTTCGCTCTCTAAAGTTTCTCAACCACTAAAACCGAATTAATCCCTCCTCTACCGCGGGAAATGATTAATGACTTATTCACTTTATATTCTTTAGATTCTCTAGCAACATAGTTTAAATTATTTAAAGCAGGTTTTTCCAAATTTATTGTCGGCGTAACTAAGCCGTGCTCCATAGTTAAAAGAGCAATAATCATATCCAGAACACCACTTGCCCCGAGTAAATTTCCAAACATGGATTTAGGGCAGCTCAACGGAATATTTTTTAAATTATCTCCGAAGACCGATTTCAAAGCCTTAATTTCAGAATCATCCCAAAGTTCAACCGCCAAACCATCTAAGCTGATATAGTCGATCTCTTCGGGATTTGCTTTTGCATCAGCTAGTGCAATTTTGATTGCCCGTGCCAATTCTTTACCGTCGCTAGCACAATTAATTCTATCCACTCCATCACAACTAGTGCCGTAGCCGCTAATTATTCCTAAGATATTGGCTCCTCTTTTTTTGGCGCGCTCAATATTTTCCATAACCACAATCCCTGCGCCTTCTCCGATGACAAAACCACTTCTTCCTTGATCAAAAGGCCGATAGGCTGCAGCCGGATTCGCATTATTGTTTGAAAGCGCCCCATAGGTATTACAACATAATAAGGCATATGGAGTAACCGGAGCTTCCATGCCGCCGGCTAAAATCATATTTAATTTATTTTTAGCTAAAACTTTCCTGGCATATCCTAAAGCCATGGAAGAGCTGGCCCGGTCACTGACAATAGTTTTGCTAAATCCTTTTATTCCGTAATATATGGAGACCTGGCCCTGGGGAGCTGCCGGAAACCAAGCAGAGGCCATGTAAGGAGAAACTCCTTCGCGTCCTTCCAGATATAAATCCCTTAATTCGGTTTCAGCATAAAGCCATCCACCAATAGCATTGCCCAAAAAAATCCCCACTAAACTCGGGTCTTCATTTTTAATGTCGATCCCAGCATCCTGCAAAGCCAGCTCTGAGGACACCAGAGCCATATGCGAAAAGGCATCGATTTTTTTTAAAAGGCGTTCAGAGATATGGCTATATTTTTCCAAGTCATCGATTTGTCCGGCGATATGTGAAGGATATAAAGAAGCATCGAAACGCGTAATCTCCTTAATAAAGGAACGGCCGCTTTTAAGGTTTGCCCAAAACTGCCGCTTTCCGATCCCCGAAGGGCTGACTACACCGATTCCTGTAATTGCAATCTTTTCCATATTTAAAGTGAGCTACTCCTTAAATCGTTTTAAAATCAATGATGAATGTATCCCCGAAAAACCGCTTGAGGTCTTTAAAATCGTATTAACTTTTTTCTGGATTGCCTGATTCGGAATATAATATAAGTCGCACTGCGGGTCCTTCTCCTCCTGATTTATCGTCGGAGGAAGGATATTTTTCTCAAAGATCATCGCGGTGATGGTTAGCTCGATAGCATTGGCCGCAGCCAGCGGATGCCCGATCATGGATTTAAACGAACTGATCGGCAACTTATAGGCATACTCGGAAAAAATCGCTTTATAGGCGTTGCTTTCAAAAATATCATTCATCCGCGTACTTGAGCCGTGGGCATTAATGTAATCAATCTCACCGGGTTTAACCCCGGCATCTTGCAAAGCCAAACTAATACAGGTCTCCATTGCCCGGCCGTCAGAAGGCAAATCCGTCATATGAAAGGCATTGCAACTTGTACCAAATCCTAAAACTTCGCAATAGATCGGCGCATTACGTTTTAAAGCATGGTTTAATTCTTCTAAAACCAAGATTCCTGCTCCTTCTCCAAGCACAAAACCATCGCGCTTGTTATCAAAAGGCCGTGATGCTTTTTGCGGCTGGCTATTATGCACAGATAGAACATTAACTACATCAAATGCTCCGAAAGTAATCGGAGTAAGCGGAGCTTCGGCTGCGCCGCAAATCATAATATCCTGCTCTCCATCCTGGATGCTTTCTAAGCCAAAACCCAGCGAATCGGTACCGGCAGTACATCCGGTAGAAATTGTATTACAGATTCCTTTTAAGCCGTAACGCGCACTGATCTCTATCGACGGAGTATTGAACATCGCCGCATCATACAAATCAGGACGCACTAAAGCCGGATTAATCGGTTGTTTGCCGTCATCAGTAACTAAAGCAAATTCTTCTTCCATATATTTGGTTCCGCAGATCGCATTGGCTAAACACACACCGATGCGCTGGGGATCTTCTTTAGAAAAATCTAATTTACTGTCCTCAATTGCCATTTTTCCTGCGGCTACGCCAAACTGCACATAGCGGTCCATGCGCATTGCCTCCTGATGATTTAATCCTAATTTAAAAGGATCAAAATCTCTGACTTCCGAAGCAATTTTAGTATTAAAAACCGACACATCAAAACTATCCACCAGGCGCACTCCGGATCTGCCGCTTGAGAAACCCTCCCAGGCATTAATTTTACCGATGCCGTTTGGTGAAATCACACCAATCCCGGTGATTACTACTCTGCGCTTAGCCATGACTTATTTTCTCTCCTGAATTCTTGTCACTTTAAAAATAATATTTCCTCCGTCCGGACAGGTTACGGTATCAATCGAATCCAGATCAGACATAAAAAAGAACCTGGCCCCGAAATTTAAAGCAAACAAAGCCGGAAAAGCAGTATGAAACGCCGCGCCGCAGAAACCCGGAATACATTTTAACCCTTGAGTCTCCCATTTATCTCCGACTTTATAACCAAATGTACACTTTCCTTTTGCCTGCACAACCTCGATAATCATCTTCTTGGGATTAGGCCCTTTATGCTCCGGATCGCGCGGAATTTCCTCAACCTTTCCCTGTTTATCTAAAATCTCAGCTTTAAATTCGAGCTTGCCTCCGTCGGGACAAGTCACCAGTAAAGAGCGCTGATTATCGCGGAATCCAAACTTTGCGCCGAAACTCAAAGCATAGATAACCGGAAAAAGTGCATGGGCTAAGCCCAAACAAAAATGCTTGGGGGCATGGGTGAAATCCTCCAGAATAATCTCATCGCCGATTTTATAACCGTGATAACAAACTCCGAGAACCTGCGTAACGATAAGTTTTAGACGAGGAAAAGGAGAATTAATTTCTTCCATTTTTAAATAAACTCCTTAGTTTTTTGAATTAAATCTTCTTTGCTGAAAAATCTGCCGCTCTTCTCTACTTCATGCACCATCTCCACCAAAACTTTATTTAAAGGAGCCGACAGATTGTTCTCTTCTGCCAGACGCACAAACTCGCCGTTAATATACTCAACTTCGGATAATTTACCACGCATAATACTCTGTAATATTGAGCCATACAGCGGTTCCTTGCTTAAGCTACTCATCCGCTGTGAAAAAACCTGAGCGGCCAGTTCAACCGGCATGGAAGTAAGTTTAGTAATATTCTCTGCCGGAAATCCGGGAAGAGAAACCAGCTGTAGCCCAACAGAATCAATAATCCCAAAAGCTTCTTTCCAGATGGCAATACTAATCCGGCTAATCCCCTGGTCGCTAAAAACCTCCTGCATGCTTTTGCCAATAATTGCCGGCAGGCAATTGTTGGCGTTAACAAAGATCTTTAAATATTTTGCCCCTTTAATATCTTCACAGATTACCGTAGGAAATGCCTTATTTAAGACCAGGCTTAAAGAAAGCACGGATTCACTGAGTTTATGATTAAAAAAATTACCCAATACCCAACTACCTTCAAAATTATGCACAACCTTACCCGGCTCAAGGTTGGTCGCACCAAACATAACAATACTAGAAATAATTTTCTCTTTATTCAGATATTTAGCCGCTAAATTGTCCGCCTGAACACCGTTTTGCACAATCAATAACAAAGAACTCTGCAATAAATGAGAATTATTTTGTAAAGCACAATTTATATCCTGAGTCTTAGTAGCTAAAATCGCCAGCTCCGGAATATAGTTTAAAGTATCAGATGCGCTAATATGAACTAAAAAATTACCTCTTACTCCGGAAACGGAAATACCTTTTTCTTTAATTGCCTTAACCGTACTGCTGTGGCCGACTAAAGTTACCTCTTCACCCTTCTCTTTCAGGTAAGCGGCAACTAAACAGCCTATGGCCCCGGCACCGATAACGGCAATGCGCATTTAACTTTTATCCTCCCTGGGAAACCCATATTTCTTGTAATCAAAACCATTCTGTCCAAGGAGACGAACCATCATACTATAGAATGGAGAAGGCACATCGGTGAAAAAAGCAGCAATCACATCCTGATCCTCAACCTGGTTGCAATTGCGGCCTGCGGCAATCTTTTCTGCCTGCTGAGTGACCACGGATTCGGTAATCCTACGGTGGAATACCGGTATCTTAGAAATTAAAATTTTGAATTTGTTTTGCGTCTGAGCTTCCCAGATCATTTCCTAACCTCATTAAAATTAAGGAGTTTAGCTCCAGAAATAGCTTTAGCTTAACAGTTATATAGTAAAATTTTACTATATAATTTTAATAAAGATAGGCTTCTTTGTCAAGTGATTATTGAGGCAATTCCCAGTTTTAATACTCGTTCCAGGAAAGAATCTTCTTAGTTGCCGGGTAGATGACTATGCTGTAGTGCAGCCCCTGGACTCCCCCAGAGCTGGGAATAACATTAAAGCGCAAATATTCTGACTTTACACTAAATACGGAAAGTAACGCTAAGATATCTTGCTCCTGCCTTAAGCCCAAAGAAACATAGCTTCTTAAACTATCAAGCACTTTATTAATATCTGAAAAGCCATAACCCATTTCTTCTTCAGATTCCAGATCAGGGTTCTCTATTTTGTGCTCCTGACGAAAACGCATGATCGCCTCAGCCGTATCTTTGTCTAAACCTAAAGCTAAAAACACCTCTTTAGAGGCAGTATTGATATTGATCTTGCCTGTTCCGTAAACAGTAACCAGGTCTTTAAACTGTAGAAAATTATCTTTACTCATGCCTTCAACCAAAAGCACTTCATTAATTGAACTAAACGGGCGCAATCCGCAAGTAACTAATGTTTCGGCTAAATCTTTATCCATTCCCGGCAGGCGCGACAGAACATCGATGGAGGCAAAATTCAAATTAATCAAGGCGCTTTCATCAATGATTTTAGCCGGATCAGAAGAATTTTTATCGATAAAAAAATATCGGTAAGCATTATTTCCGCATAAACTTACGGTTTCTTCTTGATTTAATTCATCCCAGGTATCATATGCCGCAGTAGCATCTTTCTCCCTGAGATAAAAAACTTTTTTTAATGCACCTTGGGCGATGGGTAAAGAGGAGATCATGCGGGAATATGCTTTGTTAAACCTGATCTCTTGAAAAACCAAGCCGGTGATCCCTAAGCCCAAAATAGCCAGGATCATAATCGTCCAGAGGCAAACAACTAAAATACTGCCTTGGTTAGTTTCTCGGTAAATAAACTGTCGATTCATATTTTTTATTTTTACCGGTAATAATAAACTTAACCGCCAGCGGCAAAGCGTCTTCTTTCCACTCCTGCTTCCATAAATATAAGTTTTTGCTTAAGTCCAGGTAAAGATAACTGAAGCTGACTTCTTTAACCTTAGTTAAATAAAATTTTGCGGGAGCATGCAGTTCAGGGTCCAGCTTTCCATCCTCGTCGATAATATCATTTAATCTGTCCGCAACCCTTTTAATGGTCAGGCTTGCACTATCAAAATAATAAGTCAGCCGACTAGGAAAATAATCGATATTGGCGCAAAAGCTAATTCTAGTTTTATCCCCTTGAAATAATTGTTTACGGCAAGCACACTGCTCGCGTAGCTCCCGGGAGAGTCTCTCTGTTTTAAGTAAAATTTTCTGCTGGCCCAAATCAAAATTATTGATCCTGCGTAAAACCGCGCTGCCTGTAAAAAAAGCCGAATAAATGGCGATACTGACTACGGAAAAAATACCCACCGCAATCAGCAGTTCGACCAAGCTAAAAGCCCGAATGATAAAAAATCTATTTTTTTTGGAGTAAATACGTTGAAAGTGTGACATTTTTTGGGGAATTTTTCTCTGTCCAGTTAACGCTCAGGCATGCCAAAACCGGATATTTTGCCGCATCCGTAGATTCCTCTGCCGGAACAATCTCCTGCTGATAACTATAATCTTTAGTTAAAGATTTTATGACCTGTGCAGAAGATGAGGATAGCGTTTCTCCTTTTAAACTAGCTATCTCTAAATTTTCCATTTTTTCTTTGGCGATCATTAAAGCTGAAATATTATTTTGCACGGAGTCCGCCCCGCGTAAGGCCAGAATATAGGAATTAGCTACTGTGGTCAAACCCACCCCCAGGATCAACACGCTAATCATTAATTCAACTAAAGTAAAGGCGCGCAAATTAATCACCCCAATTTACTACATCATCGGCATTGTCCGGTTGCCCATCTTTGCCTGCAGAATATAGGTCATAGCTATCGGAATTATGCTCACCCGGAGCTTTATAAATATATACCTTACCCCAGGGATCCATCGGTTTTTTCTTCAGATACGGACCATGCCAACTCTCAGCGTCAGATCCCGAGCGGGTTCTTAAATCATCCAGAGACTCCGGATAACTACCCGTATCCATTTCATAAAGGTCTAAAGCCAGAGGAATGCTGGAATTAATATCAGTTTTGGCTGCTTGAATTCGCGCCTGTTCGCTACGGCCGGCAAGGCGCGGTACAACCATCGCCGATAAAACTCCGATAATAATTACTACCAACATTAACTCAATCAAAGTAAATGCTCTCTTCATAATATCCCCCTTTCCCGATTAGATCCGAAACAGTTTCGCTTCTAGGCAAAGGCAACACCTAAAATAACTACATCGATTTTTAATAACCCAGTACTTTCATCCTTAACTGATAAATTAACCTTCTCGATCTGCAACAAAATTCCAGCACCTTCAACCTCTGAGACAAAATCCATAAAACTCTTTAACTGGCCTTCAGCGCTTAAATTAACCCGGTAAAGAGTTACCCCTCCTTTAACCTTAGTCATACCGCTTGAATTCATATCTAATATTTTCAATTTAGATTTTCTGGCCGCACCTTCAACCCTGCTAATGACCATTGCAAATTTATCTTCATCCGAACCCTTCAAGCTTGAATATCCTTCGATTTGTTTTTGAGCTTTGAGGATCTCTGCGCGATTGTGCTCTAAAGCCATATATTTACGAATGGCTACTTTGGCCTGCGCAATTTCTTGGGAATATGTATTGGTTTTATCATTAATCGGGCCCAAGACAAAAATCTTAAGTGCAAACAAGATCAACAATCCCCCGACTGATGCCGCCAATATTTTTTCTTTACTGTTTAATTTTCTCATTTTAAGAAAATCTCAAAATCGATTATCTCTTTATCTTTTAACCTGCGCCGGCGCGTATAACGGTTCTGCACACCCTTAAAGGTCTCTGAGCTTCCCAAGGTGTTAGTAAAAGCTAAAATATCCGGGATTGTCTGGGCATAACCTCGCATGGTAAATGATTTACCTAATTCCCAATTATAATTGGTGATCACAATATTATCTGGGCACAAGCGGTTTAAACCGTTAAGATAGGTCAAAACCGAAGATTTAGGATCCGCATATTGCCGGGCAATCTTTAATTTACTGGTAATATCATCCAGCTCTTTAGCATCCTTGCCTAAAGCAACAACTCTCTTTTTTAAATCGCCGGCGTAAGACTGACGTTGAACCAGCCTGACTAAGGAGATCCCGGCCAGCATGATTAAAATATAGATCAACCCCACCCCCAGAATCATTAATTGCTGTAGCTTGAGCTTCATCTCCTTCTGGATTTGAAGTTCCGGAAGGACAAACTTAAGGTCATCTTTAGCCGCAGGAGTGCTAAAACCCAATATCGCAGATAAAGAGATATCTTTAGGGCCGCTAGCCGTAAAATTATCATACTCCTTAGAAGAAAGATACTGGGCTTTTAAATTAAAGCCCTTGGCTAGGATAGCTTCAATAGACGCTAATTGCAAGCTCGCTGCGCCGGTTAAAAACAGTTTATCGCAACGGGCATCCGGTATCTCATTATTTAAGGCGACTAGGGCCTGCTTTAATTCCGCAGTAAATCTTTCTTTTTCCAAAGGGTCATTCAACTGTTGGGCCCCCTGGGAGATAACAACGCTTGAACCTAACTTCTGATTATGCACTAAAACCAGATCGCTGTAATTTGCATCGATATCTAAAATCATATACGAAGCGGGTAAAGAAATTTTATTTTTTGCCACATCCTCAACATAATGTACCAGCCCCTGAGAGCTCATAAAGATAGATTCCGGAAGGACATTGATCGGCACAAAAGAGCTGACGATATTTTTAAAAACATTTTTTAAGGCCACGGCTAGAATTAAATGGCTATTGCTAATGCCGTCAAACCCCAAATTTTGATAGGCCCAGACAACCTCCTCTTTATGATAAGGAATCTGGCGGACCAAATAAAGCCCAAGCATCTGTTCAATTTCTTTGGAGTCTTGCGAAGGAAGGTCAACGCGGCGAACCATGATTTTATTGCGGCTTAAGACTACCGAAACATCCAGATCTTTGCTGCCTCCACTATGCTTTAATATTGAATTTATTGCCGTAGAGATACTCCCCAGCTCAGTATTAGCTAGAGGCTCAACTGCAACTTTGTGACCAATACTCACCTTCAGCCAGCGTTCCAAGACTTCAATAACGATCTTAGTGCGCATATTTATGTTTTAGCCACCAACAATTGTATTCATATTAAATATCGGCAGGAGCATGGCGATCACCATTGCCCCAATCACTAAACCTAGAACTAAAATTATCGCCGGCTCAATTAAAGAACTTAATGTCTTTAAATCCGATTCAATCTCTGCTTCATAAGACTCGGCAATATCCGCCAGCACGCTATCCAGCCTTCCGCCCTCTTCTCCCACCCGGACCATCTGCACAAAGAAATCCGGAAAAATCTTGAATTTTTCCAGGGCATCGGAAAAAGGTATTCCTTCGCTGATATTTTTACGCACCTCTTCTAATTGCCGGATATAAACAGGATTGCCGATAACCGGGCCGGCATCGGTTAATGCCGAAAGTAAATTTACACCGCTTTGTAAAAGCAAGGAAAGGCTACGTGAAAAATTAGCTACCGACTGTTTATAAACAATGTCCTTAACTAGCGGGATAAAATATTTTAACTGACTAAAAATACTTTCTTTGCCTGCGCACGTAATTTTTAAGACAAAAATAATCAGCGTAATCAAAACAACGAGTGCCCACCAGTAGCTTTGTAAAAATCCGGATACTTTCAGCAAAACCAGCGTTGGAACAGGTAGCTGGGCCTGAAAATCATCAAACATCCCGGCCAGCCGCGGCAGGACAAAAGTGAGCATCACAAAGATTGTGCCGATACCAACCACGCTCATAAATATCGGATAAGCCAAGGCCTGTTTGACTTTGAGCTTTAAATCCTGGAGCCGGCGTAGGTAATCCAGAAGCTGCATTAAAGCGTCTTTGAGCTTTCCGGTTGATTCACCGGTATGAATAATATTCACATAAAGCCGAGGGAAATATTTCGGAAATTTTCCCAGGCACGCCGAAAAGGGGACGCCGTCTTTGATATCCCGGATAATCTCCGAGAGCAATTGTTTTTCCGCCCGATTATCACAATTTTTTTCTAGCAACCTTAAAGCACTTAACAATTCTACGCGGGAATTAATCAAATTATAAAGCTTTTGCGTAAATAAAACTAGCTGCTTTAAGCCAAACTTTCCGGCTTTTAATTTGGAGGTACTGGCTAAATTTAATGCTGCCGAAACTGAAGCAACAGCTACAGGATCAACAGAGATCGGCACCAACCCCTGGTTCAGCAGCTCTTCAAGCACTCCTTCAACATTAGCCCCCTCAATTTTACCCTCGACAATTTCATTAAGATTTTTTTTGGCTTTATATTTGAATTTCATTGATTACTCCAGCTCAACCACGCGTAAAATTTCTTCTTTACTCGTTAGCCCCTGCTCAACTAAAAGCATTCCGTTTTCCATCAGCGTGCGCATTCCTTTTTCACGCGCCTTAGTTTTAATCTCCTGCGCACTTTTATGAGCAATAATTAAATCACGAATGTCACCGTCAATCACCATAATCTCATAAATCGGCCGGCGGCCTTTAAATCCTGTCTCGCTGCAGACTTCGCATCCTTTGCCTTTACATTGCGGGCAAAGCAAGCGTACTAAACGCTGCGCAATAATTACCTCAACCGATGAAGCCAGTAAATAAGGCTGGATTCCCATATCCATGAGCCTGGCAACTCCGCTGGCGGAATCATTAGTATGTAAGGTAGAAAAAACTAAGTGGCCGGTTAAAGAAGAGCGGATAGCTAAATCCGCGGTTTCCGGATCACGGATCTCCCCGATCATCATAATATCCGGGTCATGACGCAGAACACTTCTTAAGGCATTGGCAAAAGTCAGCCCGACCTTAGGATTAACATGAATCTGGGTTATCCCTTCAATAGCATACTCAACCGGATCTTCAATGCTGATAATCTTTACCTCTTTACGGTTGAGACGGCTCAAACAAGTATAAAGCGTAGTTGTTTTACCGCTTCCGGTAGGGCCGGTAATTAAAATAATCCCGTGCGGTTTTTGTATAAGCTTAGTGATTGTGGCTAAATCCTGCGGCTGAAACCCGATGTTGTCTAAATCTAGAAGCACTTGAGAAGGCAATATCCGGATTACCACATTCTCTCCGAAATAACCCTGCAAGATCGAGACCCTTAAATCCACCTCCTGTCCATCCAGAAGCCTGACCTTAGCCCGGCCATCCTGCGGTATACGATGCTCCACCACATCTAGGTGACACATAATTTTAATCCGGGAAACAATCGCCGGTTCAATATAATAAGCATCCTGGGGCATTTTCATCTCCCGCAAGACCCCGTCGATGCGGTAACGCAAAACCACCTTATTCACATAAATCTCGACATGGATATCGGTAGCGCGCACCTTAATCGCCTCAGAAATAATCTGATTAACTAATTTTATTACCGATGCTTCATCGGCATTTTTTTCAATATCTTCAACGCTCTCATCCTTGGTTAATTTAGTTCCGGCGCTGGCCTTATCCTCCATAATCTTATCGACTGTCCCGGCAACTGCCCCATAATATTTATGAATAGCGCTCTCCACTTCGTGCCGGCTGGTTAAAATCCGGCTGACCTGAAAACCTAAATTCATTTTTATATTTTCAGCCAACCAGACATCCATCGGGTTAAAGACGGCAACCGTAAGCACCTGCCCCTCTAAACTAACCGGTATAAATCCATAGTGCTGGACGAATTTTGCCGGCACTGCTTTAACTGCTTCCGGTGATATGCGCACCTCTTTTAAACGCAAGACAAAAGGCAAATTAAACTGTTCGGCAAGCACCTTTAAAAGGTCAACCTCTTTAATCTGTCCTGCGCTAACCAAAATTTTTCCCAACATATCCCCGCTACCGGAAGACTCTTTTAATGCCTCATCAATCTGCTGCTGTGTAACCAAACCTTTTTTTACCAATAACTCTCCGAGTAATTTTGTCAACATTATGAGATCTCCAGTTTCCCGATAGAATACAGACGGGATTCATCCAGTTTATCCGCTTGGCCCTGTACAATTTTTTCACAACCGCTGATCGTATCCTCTGTTTCCACATAAACTCCGGGCTTACCGGTATAAACCTCAGCTGTAAAAAACGGCTGGGCTAAAAAAAGCTGCAATTTTCTTGCCCGGTCAAAAATAATTCTTTCTTCCGGAGAAAGCTCTTCTTTACCAATAATTGAAACAATCCGCTCTAATTCATCATAGCGTCGGAAGTGCCTGATTACCTCCTGAGCAACATCAAAATGCCTGCGTCCGACTATCGCCGGACTCAAAGAATTAGCTGAAGATAATAACGGATCGATTGCCGGATAAAGGCCGCGCTGTACCAGGCTGCGTGAAAGCACAATTAAACTATCCATGTGCGCAAAAATAGCCACAACTGCCGGATCAGTTAAATCATCTGCCGGTACATAGACCGCCTCAATTGCCGTAATACTCGCCCCTTGTTCCGAACGGATTCTTTCATGCAACTGGCTGATCTCGCTGGTTAAAGTCGATTGATACCCTCCTTCGGAGGGAATTCTTCCTAAGAGTGTAGACAGCTCACTGCCCGCCTGCACAAAACGAAAAACATTATCCATAAAAAATAAAACATCCTTGCGTTGCGATAATAAATACTCTGCTAAAGCCACTGCAGAATTGGCGGCTTCAAAACGCATACCCGGAGATTCATTCATCTGTCCGAAAATTAAAATTGAACGCTTTAATAAATCCGCGCGTTCAAATTCATAGTAAAGCTCATTTCCTTCGCGGATACGTTCTCCGACGCCGGCAAAGATACAAGTACCCTTCTGATAAGTAATGATATTATGAATGATCTCTAAGATTAAAATTGTTTTTCCGCAAGCAGCTCCTCCTAAAAGCCCGCTTTTAGAGCCTTTAATCAGAGGGAACAGAAGATCGATCATCTTAATTCCGGTTTGAATAACTTCGGTTTTAGTCTCTCCTTCAGGCTTAACTTCAAGTTTAGAATGCGCAACGGTATTAGTAATCGGAATACCATTGGTAAGATCAAACCCTTCTTTATGATCCACCGGTTTAATCATGGCATTTAAAACCCGGCCATAGAGAGCTTCAATATTGCGCGGGATCACTAGCCCCTGCTTCTCCTGTTGAACCGGCATGTTTCTGGCCACCCCATAAGTAAAACCTAAAGCAATACACCGGCAGACATTATTCGTCCGGTGCTCAACAACATTCAAAAGCACCTCTTTCTCAAAATTGCCCATAACCTTAAGCAAAGCTTTGATCTCCGGCAACTCGGCCTCCGGCGGAAATTGCACATCAACTACTGAGCCGTAAACTGCAATTACCTTGCCTAATTTATCTTCGTTTGCCATATTAATTGTTTTTCCTTACTAACCGCGCCGCAGAAAGCTCGCGAATCGACTTATCTGAGAGCCCGTGTAAATATTTAAAATACTCCATGCGCAAATGCTGATTAATCCTGGTTAATTCTTGTACGCTTCCTTCCAGATGCATAATCCGGGCAGCAAACTCTGCCAGTTTACTTGACCAGAAAATATGGTAAAAACGAAAATCCAGCCATAATTTGATCCAACCTTTTAAAACTGACTTTATGTTCGGCTCAATCAGTATCTCTCTGCCTTTGCGCATCACATTTTCTTTACGCTCTAAAGGCAGGAGATTTTCTGCTTCTACCTGCTGGCTGGTAATATTAATAAACTTAGGATAAATTACGGTTACCCGGCTGATCTCATGTTTAAAATAACGTTCAGTCAAATAATCCCTAAGCAGCCCGATTTTATCTGTATCTAATTTATCCCCCGGAGACTCGAAAGCGACGCAGCCAATCCTGGCTTCCTTAAGATAATTAATCCCCTGTTGGCCTAAAGCGACAATTATGTCATCCTGGCGCCGAGTATCCAAAAGGCGGTTGATTAAGAGGGTATTAAGCTCACCTAAAAATCCTCCGTCGGAACTGACCAGAACAACCAGCCCCGGAAGATTTTCTGCCGGATTAAAAAAACTCTTAGTTGCAAAATCCAATGGTAAAAAACTATAGGCTGAATTTAATGAAGCCGAAAAGTTCTCCGAGGGCTCCTGGTGCAGGCGGAACTGATTAAATTGCAAAGTCGCCGCCATTTTCATAACCTCAATTAAATCCCCGAGATTCTTATTAAAGAGCAGGTTTTGTTTTAGCTTACCGATTGGGATCATCTAAATTTAGTCCGGTAGATTAGCTCTAAAAAATTCTTTAATCGCTTTATCCAGCTGCGACTTAATCTCTTCGGTTAATTCTCCTTGCTTATTTAAATCATCAATCAAACTTTGATTATATTTTTCCAAATGATTAAAAAATTTATTTTTAAATATCTTTACCTGGCTCATATCCAATGCCTCTAAAATCTTTTTCTGAAAGGCATAAAAAAGAGAGATCTCTTCGGCCTGAGAAACCGGAAAATTATTTTCCTGGGTTAGAATCTCATAAAGCACCCTGCCGCGCTGAAGTTGGGCGGTTGCCTCCGGAGAAAGCTTGGTGCGCAGGCGCGTTAAGCGCAGTAAAGAGCGGAACTGTACATATTCATAACGCAACCCCGCGCTTAATTCTTTAATTGCCGGACATTGCACCTTGCTGCCGATACGCGAAACCGATAATTCTAAATCAATCGCCGGCTTAAACCCCTCCTGGAAAAGACTGGTATTTAAATAAATCTGCCCGTCGGTCATGGAAACAATATTGGAACAGATATAGCCGGTAATATCTCCCTGCAGGGTTTCGGCTAAAGGTAAAAATGTCATTGACCCGCCGCCAAATTTAGCTTTTAAGCGGCCTGCCCGCTCCATAAGCTGGGAATGCAAAAAGAAAATATCTCCGGGGTATGCTTCGCGGCCGGGTGCCCGTTCCAATAGTAGTGACATCTGCCGGTATACCCAACTATGTTTGGTCAGATCATCAAAAATTACTAAAACATTCTTACCTTTATACATAAAATATTCGCCTAAAGAAGCTGCAGTATAAGGGCACAGGTACTGCTCGGCAGTAGAGGAGCCGGCAGAAGCGGAAACTGCCAAGGTATAATCCATTAAACCTCTTTGTTTTAGCTGTTGAATGATTTTATTAAAAGCAGCGTTATTGCCTCCGATCCAACAATAAATACAGATGACATCTTTGCCTTTTTGGTTGATAATCGTATCCAGGCAAACACTGCTTTTACCGATCTGCCGGTCGCCGACAACTAATTCACGTTGCCCTTTGCCTAAAGGAATCAAAAGGTCAATGATCTTAATCCCCGTATGCAGCGACTGATTGATCGGCTCGCGCTCCATGACCCCGGCTGCTTCCCGGAATGCCGGATTAATTCCTGCCGGCTCGATCTCTGGCCCCCCGTCCAATGGCCGGCCTAAGGCATCAACCACACGGCCGATAAAATTCTCACCTACCGGGACATTTAATAATTCGCCTTTACTATAAACCGGATCCCCGACTCTGACCCCCTGCTCATCGCCAAAAACAATTCCATAGGCTCCACTGGGATTAAATTCAATAATCATCCCTTTATAGCCATTAGCCAGCTCAATAACCTCGCCGAAAAAACAGTTAGGAAGGCCGCTAATCTTGATGATCCCCTGCCTTACCTCTTCGACACGGCCGACCTCTTTAATATCTAAAGCTTGGATTTGCATATTATTTTTTAAAATGGGGAAGAATTCTTTGCAGTTTATTTTTTAAAGATCCATCGATAACCAGCCCGCCGATCTCAACGATTAATCCACCGATCAGATCATTTTTCAAGCTCTCCTCAAAGATCATCTCTTTGCCGGTTTTTTCTTTTAAAACCTGTTGTAGATTTTCTTTCTGGTCTTTTCTCAATAAGTGGCTGGAGCTAACCTTAACCTTATCTGAAACTATAGTAAATTGATCTTTTGGAAGTTTGGAAATTTCTGAGATAATTTCTGAGATGAATTCCTGTTGCAGATTTTCTTTGTCTTTTTCACTTAGAAGCTCCTCAACCAGCTTCATCGCCAAATCCAAGCTATGCGCCTCTGACTCCTTTAAATGTTTTTCCTTAGATTTTTCTACCTCGATATTGCCATCGGCAATAATTTTCTCTACCTGGCCCTTGGCTTGATCCTCCATCTCCATGCACAGCTTAACCCCCTCTTTACGCGCCTCTTCCATAATTAAACTGGCTTCATCGCGTGCTCGCTTAATCTCGGCATCTCCTTCTGCTTTGGCACGCTTAAGCTCGTCGGTAAGCTGTTGTTCCTTAACTAAATTTTCTTCATGCAGGCTATTTAATCTGGCTACAGCAGCATTTAAATGATAGGAAAAAAGGAAACGCAAAAAAAGAACTACCCCGGTAAAAACAATTGCCATGATTATGATTAACAGGCTTAAAGGCATGCTCTCCCTTCGCTACTTGGCAAATAAATTATAAATAATCAATAATGCTAAAACCGCAATCGCCTCAGAGAATATAAATGATAGAATCATGACAATAAATATCTTAGCTGATGCCGCCGGATTGCGCGCTACAGATTTGACTGCCGCCGACCCGACCATCGCAATTACTGCCGCTGGGCCTGCGGTACTAAGAAACATCACTAGGATTAAAGCAAAAGTCGACATATCTGGTAATTAAACCTCCACAAACAAAACTAATTTATTGCTGCGTAAAAAAGCAATTCCGTCTTTGATGGCCGTGCACTGTTTACCGCTTCTTATTACGCCTTTTCGTAAACGGATTAAAAAAGGCTCATGAAAATCTAAAATACAGAGGTTCCCGTCTTCAGCCGGCAGGCGTACCTCTTTTGCCTGGCCTTCCCAAATTATTTTTTTCGGCTCTAATATAGAAACCTGCATCTTAAGCCAGGCACCACTTGTTCTTACCGGTTTGTTTTGCCTGATATAAAGCGCCGTCTGCTTTCTCGATCAGTTCGCCGGATTCGTGCGCATCTTCCGGAATACTGGCGATGCCTATGCTTACGGTAGACTTCAGATACAACTCAAACTGAACACGCAGGCGCTCAGCAACGATTTTGCTGGCCATTTTATCCGTCTGCGGCAGAATAATAATAAACTCTTCTCCGCCATAACGACAAACTACATCCTGAGGCCGCACGGAATTCTTAAAAACTTTGGCTGCGTCTTTAAGTAAAACGTCTCCGGCCTGATGCCCTTGTGTATCATTATATTTTTTAAAATTATCGATGTCAAGCATTAGTACGGAAAGTGCCATCGGAGAACGCTTTAAGCGGTTAACTTCTGAAGAAATCAGCTCATTAAAATACCTGCGGTTAAATAACCCGGTTAAGCCGTCGCGTATAGCTAGATCAACCAGAAAATCTTTTTCTTCGTTACCGGAAAGCAGAAAATATTTTTCTACCGCACGCTCAGTGACAATCCTGATCTCGGAGCTGTTTAAAGGCTTGGTGATGTAGCCGTAGGCTCCCACCTCCATGGCTTCAATTGCCGAACTGATAAAAGAGTACGGAGTAACGACAACCACGCTGGTTTGCCCGGTAATCTTATGCACTGCCTGAGTAACCTGAACTCCGTTCATCTGAGCTGAACGCATCTCACAAATCACCACGCTGAAGGTATTGCTGTGTAAAAGCTTTATTCCTTCTTTAGCGTCTGCCATTATCCAGGTACGATAACCAACGGCTTTAAGCGTATCCTCCAGTTGCGCAGCCAAAACTGCATCCTCCTCGATAATCAAGATATTTACCTCTTTAACCATATCGCCCCCTCAAAATAATTTTTAACTGTGTTTTAAAATATAATTTTTCCAAGCCTCTTCCAGCTCCTCAGAGTTTGAAAAACGATACGTCCGCAACAACGCCTGCTTCCAGGGTTCTTTATCCCGCAATTTCCCACAAAAATCCCGGAACTTTTCACTGCCATACTCTTTAATTAAGAAAACAATAATTGAGGCGCTTTCAGCATAAAAAGTATGCGGCACGATTAAAGCATAATTTCTTACCTCAAAAAGATTATCAAATTTAAGATAATTATTTTGATTAATTATCTCGCCAGCCGCCTTCATGCGCGCGGCCAAATTACTGGTTTCCTGGGAGCTGGCAATACCTTCATCCAGCCAGAGCGGTAAATCATTTCTATCTCCGACAAACTCGCGGAAGATAATATGTGTCATCTCATGCGGAAGAATAGAATCAAAAAATATATCCTGTCCGATATAAGTCTTGATCGTACGAGTTTTTATGGAAACTGATGCCCCACTCCAAGCCGCACGCTGAGTATCTTTAACATAGGCGGCATTATCTTTATATAGATAAATTTTTGCCCGGTTTTCCCAGCTCCAAAAATCAAACCGGCGAAACCCTAATTCATCGACAATACTATTATAATAATTCTCCGCCCGGTTAATCAACTCCTTAACAAAACCTCCGGAATCCTCCTGATAATAAATAATAAAGTGCGGGGATTTCTCGGTTTGCCAAAGAGAGCTGTCTACTTCTGCAAAAATCCTCAAAGGAGCAAACAAAAAAATAGCTAAAAATAAAAACGTTTTCATTAGATTAATAGGGACAGCGGCCATTTTTGGTCGTTTTATTACGGAAAAATGGCCGCTGTCCCTATTATTCCTGGGGTTTTTCTTCAGCTTCAATTTTACTTTGCCGCTGCCAGATAAAAAAGAAACTTACCCCCAAAACACCCAAGAAAATAATAATAAACAGGATGATCTTCCAGGTAAATTTAGCTAATCCCTTGGGGCTGACCTCTGCCAACAGCGTCTTAGCCGCAAGCAGATCTGCTTTAGCGGAATTCAATAAACTTAAAGCATTACGGTAGTTAGAGATATGGTAACCGGGGCTGGCTGAAGAAGCCTTCTGCATCTCAGCAACATTCTGCAACTTTTTATCAATACCCTGATAAATTAAAGCTGCTTTGGCTGCGTAGTTGGTTTTTTTAAAATCCTCGGCAATACTCTTGGCCTCTTGACGAATTAAATCAATCTGGCTTTCATCAATTATCCAGATATCCTTAAGCTCGATCTCTTTTTCTAAAACTTCTTTAGGCCCAAGCAAATACTCGCCATGGACATAATAAGAACCCTGTTGCGTATCATAACCGATCTCTAAGTCCTCTTTATAAATAACATCTTCCGGCTTTATTTCCATCGGCAGATAAACCTTTACCGGAACAGTCTGCTCATTATCCGCCGGGTTCATCGCTACGAGGCGCAGGGTAATTCCGGCATAAGATATTGTAATAAAATAAAAGGTGGAAAATATACAGAATAAAAGGCAGGATAAAGCTCTCTTCAAAACTTCCTCCGGTTTTGAATTAACTGATGTAATGTTACGTTTATCTTATCATATTTTCTAGAAAATTGATGATATTTTTTCATAACATCAGCCACGGATAAGGCAGAAATTTATTTAAACTCAAACCAGGACTGCACCACCGGTTTGTTCGCCACGTTTTGCATCATCTTCTGGTTAATCTCCATGGTCGCCTTTAACTCCTGGGCCTTATTCTTAAGATAGGTGATGTCATCCTTCTTATCCTTGGAGACTTTATAAAGCTTCTCTAAGCTCACTCCCTGCGTGCCACCGATCTTCTTGATCTGGCCACTTAAGGCAGTTAATTGATTATATACCGATTCTAAATCATTAACAACACCTTTTGTCTTGCTAACCTCTCCGGATATTCCTTGGCCCAAGTTACCCAGAGCCTTTTCAATCAGGCCAAATTGTGAATTCAAAGTATCAACGATATCCCCAAGACCGGTTAAGCTCGAAGTCGTCCCTAAGATCCCCGAGACCTGCCCGGAAATCTCTTCCAGATCGTGACGAACTACGCTGATTGCTAAAGCATCGGCAGTACCTTGGGTGGATTCAGAGCAAACAATAGTAAAATCTCCAATGCCCCAATTGTTTTCAAATTTCACATTGTATTCATAAACTCCGGTTGCCCCGATTTCTTTCATTGTTTTACTGGCAACTTTTAAAACATTTTTAGGATCATATATGCTGATTACCGGAGTCAAACCAGTTGTCGTGCGGTAAGATACAGTCATAGAAGATCCGATTTTTACTGAGGTTTCGCGATTAAGAATACCTGATTGTACTGAAGGCTTAATCTCCTTAACCACTGCTTCCTGCACTGCAGTTATCTGGGCAGGTAATGTAGTGCCGGTAGCAGTTAAAATTTGACCGGTTTCGGCTTTTACCGCTGCTACTGCTGCCTTAACCTCTTCAGCTTTAGTCTCTACTGCTGTCTTTACGTCACCGACGGCGCTTTTAATATCGCTTGTGGCAACCCCTAACTGCGCGCTTAACTCTTCTTTAGCCGCCTGTTGCTCTTTTGCCGCGGTTACATCAATATTACCGCCGGAAGTATATATCCCCTCCCTGTAAAAAATTTGCGCCTTTACGAAAGAAACTTTCCCTGTTGTTAATCCGGTTTTGTCCCAGTTAAAAGAGAATACCCCCTGACCATCCGGAGTAGTGGAAACCAACTCCTTAACCAACGTATCCCCATCATAAACTTGTAGAACAGCTTTTTTAAGATCCGCCCGCTCTACGTCGGTAAGGCCGACCATCTTGCCTCTACGTTCCAACCAAGAGGAAACCCGTAAACTATCCGTTGCAGCAGAATAAGAAGTACTTAACAGAACGTGCCATTCAATTTGCGCCGAGATAGCCGACTCCAGATAAACCGTAACTGTCTTATCCGCGTTAGCAACCCAAACAGTAGAACGTTCGGGATACTCGGTCCCTTTCGACCAGAAAGTAGTATAGCTACCGTAAGGATACTTATGAATAGTCCCGGTAGGAGAATCTACTTCTGTTGCACTCCATAACGCATCCTTAACGCTAAGCGTACTTATATCGGTATAAGTATCATAATCAAGAATTCGCCAGCTGATTGTATAATAATCGATCTTAAAATCTACTTCGCCATAGATTGTAGAATCATTGGAATCAGTTATACGCAGGCGGCATGAGCTATTTACCAGATCAGGCAAAACCCAAGAATAGCTTCCGGTGTTATCTACAGGCCCGGCGACTGAATTCCACGACGTACCATTATTCAAAGAATAATCTAAATTTACTTTAGCAATAGTACCCTTGGTTGACCACTGAATGGTTTGCGGTGATTTTGCTCCCCAGGTATCTGTCAATTTAGGCGCAGTAAAAGTAAATCCGCCTCTTAACCTAAAGGCTCCGGAAACAACAGGATCAACATTCGGATTCTCGCTGGTTAGTTTTAGTTTAATATTCGGACTGCTCAAAGCATCTAAAGGAATTGACCAATTATAGCTTCCTGCGGCGCTATCAATATTATTGGCGACCTGTTTTTCAGTTACAAAATTATCCGCGGAGTAGGTTAACGTTAATTTTCCGACTGACAATCCTTTTGTGCTCCATTTAACAAGCATTGTCTCCCCTAAAACATAAGTATCTCCTGCCTTAGGCGAATCCAGAGCAATCGTTGGTTTTGGTATAATATTAAAAGCATTAGATATAGCAAGTGTATTCTGCCTTTCCCCGTCCATAATCTTAAATTTCACTGAAGTTGACGGGTCATTCGACACTAACCAGAAATATGCGTCGGTATTTGCCACACCGCTAGTAATCGGTGCGCTCCAACTGGCGCCATTATCAGTAGAATAGTAAAGGATTAAGTTGTTACTTACATTGCCGGTAGTTTTCCATTTAACAGGCGCAGAATCTCCGGCTGCCCAATATTCGCCTCCGGCAGGCGAGGTAATCTCAATTACGGGCAGTTTAATATTAAATACATTATCTGAAATATCGGAGGTTGCGGTATTTGTGTTATCAATAATTCTGACTCTGACATTATTAAAAGAGCTCTGGAATAAACCAAAAATGTCTTTATCCGGAATAGTCCAAAGGCAAATATGGCTGGTCGGATCAAAAGGCGCGTTAGGAGTAATGCCAAACCAATTTGTGCCGTTAACAGTATATTCAAATTTTAAGTCATTGCTGATTTTACCTCCGTTATCAGTCCAGGTAATCGACTGTTGAGTGCCCATAATCCAGTTTTCCGCTCCGTTAGGGGCGGTAAGTGTAATCTCCGGAACAGGCAAAACCGTAAAATTTGCAGATGACTTCCCCATGCTTATCGGCCTGCCGGTATCAGTGATCCTTACCCTATAGGTCGCAGATAAAGGATAGTTCACGCCGGTTTGAAACAAAGGATATTCGGTCAGCGTATTGCTAATTGTAGCAATTGTTACGGCGCTGGATGCAAAATTATCTAAAGAATACTCTAATTTTAAATCTCCGACGAGCTTTCCTTCAGTAGTCCAACGAATCATTTCACTGGCATCATTTAATGTTACTAATTCTCCTCCCTTGGGATAATCTACGGTAATCGTCGGAACGGAAATAGAAAATATATTCGAACTAAACTGCAGGTTATCCCCACGTTTGGTATCGGTAACCCTGACCTTACAGGCATCCGAGATTACGGCGCCTGCCGGGACATCCCAGGCAAAAGAACCGGCTGCGGCATCTATTGAACTTCCGCCCTGAATAGCCGTCCAATTTACGCCGTCAGTCGTATACTCAAATGTTAACGAATTCGACGGAAATACGCCTGCGGCAGTCCAGGCAATATCATGTTTTGTCCCGACGATCCATTTATCTCCGAGCTTAGGCGCAGTCACAGAGATACTTGGCGGAGCAATGGTAAAACCCGTTGAAGTAGCAGTTGTGGATGTGTGAGTTGTATCAAATATTTTTATTTTAGCGGCGCCGCTTGCAGAAACCGCATCAACTACTGTCCAAAGATACGAACCATTGGCAACACCCGTGGCATCCGGAGTGCCATAATTAATCTTTGCCGGATCAATAGTAATATCTGTAAAATTTGTGCCGTCCTTGGAATACTGTAACTTTAAATTATTAAATATGGAATTATGGTCGCCGGTTGCCTTCCAAATAATACTATGATCGGTTCCCACCACCCAGGAATCGCCTGTTTTAGGAACGGTTAGAGCAAAAGTGGGCGCGACAACATTAAATGTCATATCTGAAGTGTCTATGGTCGTAGCTCTTCCGGGATCCTTAGCCTGAACTAAACAAGACTTTCCCGCTAAACTATCCGGAACTGTCCAGGTATATTTACCTGCGGCGACAGCAGCAGCTCCGGAGACAGTAGCAAAATTCGTCCAACTCGTACCGTTATTTATAGAATAATCTAAGGCTAAATCATCTACGGCGCCGTCTTTGGTCCAAGTAATATCATATTTACCGTTGGCATACACGGTCTCTCCCCCCTTCGGATAAGTTACTTTGACTGATGGCAGCATGATATTAAAATATCCGTCGGAGGTATCGCTTACGCTGCTTTCGTTATAATCGGCATCTAAAGAAATAACGCGTATTTTTACCTTTGCACAAGTATCGTCATTAACGCTCGACCAAATATACTTACCGCTATTAAATAATCTATCTACTATTAACACCGGCAGACCTATCATATTCCCACTAGCATCATATTTAATGTATTCAATTTTTACTTTATTCGGGCTGGAAAGAGGATGATTAAATTCTCCATAATTATTCCAAATAATATCATAAGCGGTTCCGATAACTAAAGATTCTCCTCCATTAGGTGAAGTAACAGTAACGGTTGGACCAGAGAGAACCTTAAATACCGCTGAATCCGCAGATATCGTTGAATTGTCTCCATCTTCAATACGGATTTTAACGTTATCGGAAACAGCACCTGAAGCTACGGGATTCCAGGTATATGTGCCGGAGTTAGATACGGGGGTAGAATTAATTGTTGTCCATGCGTCGCCATTTACAGAATAGTAAATTGACAAATTATTACTTATCGCGCCTTTGGTGGTCCAGGTAATCTTACGGCTAATATCTCCGGCAGCCCAAATATCCGTGGCTATCGGAGAAGTAATTGTAATATTGGGTTGTGTCACAGAAAAAATCCCGGAGATACCTTCCTGAGCTGTATTTGTTTCTCTTGCCGGAGTGGGAACTCCAGCCTCGACTACTTTCACACTTACAGTAGTACTCGCCGGACCAGGAATATTTATCCAGTTATATTGCCCGGATGAACCGGTATTAGTTACAGCGCTAGAATTGATTTTTGTCCAAGTTGTTCCGTCTGTAGAATAAAATAAATTTACTGAACCATAAAGCCGCCCAGCATTACTCCAGGTAATAGTATAACTGCTACCGATCTCAAGAGGCGCTCCTGCTGCCGGAGCGTTAACCGTAATCTTAGGCGCAGCTACTACTTTAAAATTAGCATCTGACATATCGTTTATATTGCCGGGCGCACTATTACTAAAAACTCTTATTCTTCCTTGTGTTGAGATATCAGCATCTGTTGGTGTCCAAGAGTAATTATCTGTTGCTCCCTGGTCAGCTGTAGTAATATCGGTTGGAAAATTAGTTCCGCCATTCTTAGAATATCTTATTCTTATATCGTTGGATACCGTACCATTTGATTTCCATTGAATGCCATTAAGATGAGGCTTGCCCACTTCCCATTCCTCTACGCCATTAGGCGAAAGCAATTCTAATCCCGTAATCGCAAAAGCATTTGAATCCTTAAATACTGTAGTAGGATCACTTGTATCACTAACTCTAAGTTTTACACTTGCAGCCGCGATATCGGGAACAGCCCAAGCATAAGTTGTTGTACTACCAGATTGACTAAGACTAGCTATTATCTGCTTAATATCTGAAACGAAATTATCACGAGAATACTCCAATTTAACATAGCCAATACTCCCACTAGTATTCCAGCTAATGTTTTGAGAAGTTGTATTGGCCCAATTTTCTCCTCCGGCAGGAGTAACCCAAGAGAAAGATCCGATAATTTTGAACTCGCCTGATTCGGCTTTAATATCCGGATTAGAATTATCTACTAGGCGGACTTTTACTGCCGCATAAATATCATTCGGCACCTGCCAGCTAAAAGTTCCCGTGGCCATACTTAAAGATTCGGCTCCGGAAATATCTATAATACTGCTGACAAAATTATCCTTAGAGTATTGCAGTTTTATTGTGCCCGTCAATCCGGCGGCATTCCAAGTGATATTTTTAGTGGCGCCTACTATCAACTGATTCCCCGCTACAGGCGCGGTAATTGTCGGGGAAGCCATGGCTCTAGCTACTGAATCTGCCATTGACCAACCATCCCCGCCGGGATATTTTAAAGTAATATTTTTATATTTAGGATCGCGATACTGATTGATTCCGGAATTACTTATGTCTAAACCTAACTGGCCAAAATTCGACCTTTGGCCGGCTTGTAAAGAAAAACCCTTAAATTTCAAACCAGTTATCTTAATATTATCTGTTCCATATGGATCAAAGTCACTGTCTACATTAAAAAATACTATCTTAGCTCTTTTCGTAACTACATTTTCATCAGGATAACTAACCTGGTTAGAAACTTTAAGCGAATCAGTATCTGTATTCATATCAAGAACTTTAATTTCAGACGTTGGCACAGCCGTATCCCAATACATATCCAGATTATCAGGAATACGAATACGGATATCTCCGACAGCTGTGATGCCGACTCCTGAAATAGTAATTGACTTGGCCGCCTGAGAAGAAGTATCTCCAGAATTGAAACTTTGGCTTATTTCAGAAGAGAACGAAACTATGTCTCCTCTCAAAGAAAATAAAGAAGATAAACCTACGCCCCACCCTCCTCCCGGACCTCCGTCATAAGGGACACTAGCTGATGCCACGGAAACAGATGCCGCTATAATCAACCCAGTAAACAATGAAATAATTTTTCTTTTCATTTTATTTACTCCTTAATCAATTGTTCTGGCGCCGCGAAATCCAAAATAAGCGGCACACACCCATCGGCCGTTATAAGTTTCTGTCCTGCCACTGCGATCTGATATTCTTAAATAACCGCTAGTCCTGTGGTAATCTCCTCCGCGCCAACCGGTAGAAAGAGGCCAATATAAATCTTTATTATATTCAATATGCGTATCTCCGTCACCGTTTTGCGGCGTTTGTAACCAAGAACAGAAAATTACACGTTCATTTAAATTGCCGGCTAAGTCCGCCACCCCATAAGGTGAGACGCCTTTCTGTGCATCAGTGCGAGATGGAACATCTCCGGATAAATAGTTTCCTACGTTTACCGGGCCGGAAGTATAGTTATCATTTGTTCTGTTGAAATTAGCATAATTCTGATATGCGCTAAAAGTACTTGAACCGCTGTATCCCGGACAAGCTCCTGTAGCATAAAGAGAATTAACCGTTGCGGGAGAACTATCTCCCCATGGATATGTTGCCTCAGGTTGTGCCACGGTAGCGCCATCAGAAACACCTCTAGCTGCTTTTTCGAATTCCATCTCGGTCATCGGACGCAAACATGCCCAAGAAGTAAAAGCCATTGCATCAGCTAAACTTAAAAAATTGCATGCTCGGTCCCGGACTCCTGCGCTATAACGTTCTCCATAAGGCTTTGTGGAATCATAGGTAATAGTATATTGATAGGCAACGACAGTTTGCCCCTTATATGCCGTAAGACAAGATGGAGCATCAGAATCATTGCGTACAGAATAATGCGCGAAATCCTGATATCTCCCCTTAGCTTTATTTTCTGGTAACATATTTAAAAAATCTGCATATTGGCCCTGTGAAACTTCGTATTTCATAACATAAAAGCTCTTAAAACCATTTGGCCATGCCCCTTGTCCAGGGTAGGCATTTGAACTATTAGGACTAGTTACGCTATCGGTAAATTTATTGGCACCGATGGGCACATGATTTATGCTTGTTACTTTGGCCTTCTTCCCTACACCAGTAGTAGTACTATAATAATTATTATCCTCTGAACCACCAATATCCCCTACATTATACCAAAAACCTCCCGTAGGAATCTTAACCATCTCGATAGCACATACCTTTATTTGTACACTTGCATCAATTGATACCCCATCGTCAATAAAATTCCAAATTGCGCTAAAATTAGCTCCCGCTGCTCCGGCATTCGAAGCCTTAATAAAAGCTCCTCGATGATCCGCAATTATGCCTTCACCTGTAGCAGAATTATAGTTCCCTAGGCTCCCTCCGGAATATAAACGCGCATGTTTATAACCTACACTAGAGTCTACTACCGGAGGGGTTCCTGAAGCAACCGCATACTTTACAAAAACCCAAAGGTAATCACTGTATTTATACTGCTCTGTTGTACTTCCATAGTAGGCATCACCAAAAGCGTTTTCCTGAGAGAGAGTAAAATTAACCTTCACTGTCCCGGTTGTCGTGTTCTGATCCGATAAAAATACGTTAGTAACCGTTGCGTTATTGGCATAAGCAGGTACCAGAAAAAGTAGGCAACAACTAAACGCAGCTGTCAACATAATTAATCTTTTTTCTAAAAAATAATTTTTACTTTTCATCTAATCGCTCCTTTAATTTTATCCGAGAGTCCTTACTCCCCGAAAACCTGCAGGATAACTAGCGGTATCATAATAATGACCATTGGTCCCGGTAGTGCTCATAAGACCTCTTCCGGATATTTGTAAATCCCAAAAGCTATGAGTAAAACCGCCTCCGCGTAACCCGTGGCCAATATATGTCGAAAATTTTGTATTTAATCCCGGCCAGCCTAAAGAGCTATTATAATCAGAAAGAGCGCGTACAATACCATCTCCATTTAATGGTTTTGCCGGAGAAACACAACCAATTACCCGTTCCCAAAGATTACCGGACAAATCCGCGACCCCATAAACAGAAGTTCCATCCTGACGAACATTACTAGTGTTAGTGCGGACTATATCTCCTGATACATAGTTACCTACATTTGTCGGACCATCTATATACTCCCCATTAGCTGAGTAATTGGCGTAATACTCCGGAGCAACATAGGGGGCTAAATGCCCTAAAGGCATATATACCGGATTTAGAGCATCTGCATCAATATAATCCGCACTGAAAACAAAGGAGCCATTATTTACAGGAAGTATTCCTGAAACTGTTGTGCCTCTAGCTGCTTTCTCAAATTCCATCTCCGTCATCGGCCGCAGAGCTGACCAAGAGGCATAGTCTAAAGCGTCATCCCAATCTAAATAATTACATGCTCTCTCTGCAATGCCCACACTATATCTCTCTCCATAGGCCTTAGTACTATCATATGTAATCGTATACTGATATAAACTACCGGCTTTAGTGTTGAATCTATTAACAGCGACGCTAGCCGGTAACATATTCAAGAAATCCGTATATTGCCCTTGAGATAATTCATATTTCATAACATAAAAAGAGCTATACCCGTTAGGCCAATCTGTGGCAGATCCGACCGGTTTGTCATTAATCCCGGAAACCAACATCTCTGCCCCTCCACCATAATTGTTAGCAGTACCAAAACCTACGGTAAATGCGCCTGCCTGGCCATGAGCCCACCAGACATCATAATAGAAAGGGCCTTCGGGAATTTTCACCATTTCTATAGCGCAAACTTTAACTTTTATATTATCAGTAGCAAGCACTTCATCCGTACCAAAATCCCAAAGTACGCTAAAGATATTTTTACTTTCTACTGGCGTTCTAGCATTGTAGGCCTTAATAAATACTCCCTTACCTTTACCGGTATTATCTGTACCTATCCCTTCTCCTGTAGTTGAATTATACGCTCCTATGCAACCTACTCCGGGAATAAGTGTGGCATGTTTATATCCTACACTTTCACTTACCGGTACAGTTGCATATTTTACGAATACCCAAACATAATCGCTATATTGTTTGCCATCATAAGTAAGATCTCCAAAAGTATTTTCTTGAGAAAGAGTAAATTGTATCCTTGCAGTATTCGGCGTATTGCCGACATCAAGTAACTGTACATCCGTCACTTGTACATTACTTGCGTATGCCAAATGCGCAGAGAACAAACTATAGATTCCACATACTAATAAAAGGATTGTGATAATCGCTGTTTTCTTCATTTTTCTCTCCTTAAGATTCATTTCTACTTTATTCATAAGTAAGTT
>Ga0210019_1000221_pt1 | contig 76145 bp, 58 predicted proteins | sample CryGeyCG2114_020_2_FD_183969 | JGI IMG/M metagenome (GOLD analysis project Ga0210019, IMG submission 183969) | Groundwater microbial communities from aquifer - Crystal Geyser CG11_big_fil_rev_8/21/14_0.20 (SPAdes) (version 2) | ecosystem: Environmental > Aquatic > Deep subsurface > Groundwater ...
TGTCATTGCGAGCCGAGTACACAGCCTGGCAATCCACGGTATGGACTAAGGTTTGGATGAAATGATGACTGCTTGGAGATAATATGGCGCAATGTTTGAATAGGTGGATTGCTTCGTTCCACTCTCAATGACAAAAGAAGAATGTATCTATTGACGGGCAATGACACTCTATCTGTTTCTTCCTGTGGAATAAAAAAATAAGCATCAAAAAATGCTTATTTTTTTATTCACTGTACAAAATCTTTCTTTTATGGTATACTCTTGGCTCAACTTTCTCAGGAGTTTCGGTTCTATGCGATTGCGATCGCTTTTCGCAAGATCAGACCAGTCACCAGTCGACGACAGGAGGAGTCGACTCTTCGAGAGCCGTATGGCACGTCTCCTGCGGGAGAACCATCCCGCAACCCCTCGATTCCTCGAAGGGTGTACCGCAGCGGCACGTGAGATGCTCCTGCGTGAGGCACTCAAGCCTCATCCCCACCTCGCACTCCCCCCACCTCACCACCCCGCCACTTGATCCTCCCACCAGATCAAGACACCCAAAAGAAGATCAGATATGGTCTTTTTTTGTTTGCCAAAGGATTTTTTATCTGATACACTTCCTTTGAAAAATGACCTTTATAGTATGTATCTTCCTGAAAAAACACTCATAGCCTCAGGACCCGTTATTATAGAAAACGGCAAGGTTCTGCTCAATAAAGAAATGAAGGAAACCGGGGAAACTCCTTGGCTTTTTCCAGGTGGAGAGGTTGAAGACTTTGACCTTTCTCTTGAAGACGCCTGTAGACGAGAAGTAAAGGAAGAAATGGGAATTGATGTAGAGATTCTCTCTGCAATAAAACCCATGATTATACAAAGACCAGAGTATCCGGATAAACTTGTTATTTTGATTCATTATTTAGCAAAACGGATAGGTGAAATTTCTCCTGGTGAAAATATTGTACAATGGGACTGGTTTGATATTTATAATCTTCCGGAAAATTGCGCCCAAAATGTTACCGAGGTTATCCATGAATATATCCAAACAAACATATGATTTTTGAAAGCCTGGAACACAAATAATCATTTTCATTGTTGGCCTGTTTTTTAGTACGTAATATTTGAATACTATGAATAAACAAAATCTTGCTACCTTTGATCCCCAACTCCAAGAAATGATCCGAAAAGAACTTGATCGTCAAGAATCTGGTTTGGAAATGATTCCTTCTGAAAACTTTGTGTCCATGGCCGTACTTGAAGCCCTGGGGTCTGTACTTACCAACAAATATGCAGAAGGATATCCAGGAAAACGCTACTACGGTGGATGTGAACATATAGATTCCGTGGAAGAACTTGCTATCAATCGAGCCAAACAGCTCTTTGATGCAGAACATGTAAATGTCCAGCCACTCTCCGGAGCTCCGGCCAACATTGCTGCATACTTTGCTATCATGGAGCCGGGAGACACCATACTTGGTATGGATCTCTCTCATGGAGGACATCTCACCCATGGTCATCCGGTTACTTCTATTGCTAAAATTTTTAACTTTGTTCGCTATAAAACCACACCGGAAGGGCTCATTGATCTTGATAATCTTCGCTCCATGGCACAAGAGCACAAACCAAAGGTTATCCTGGTAGGATACAGTGCATACTCACGAGAAATTGACTACCCTGCTATCCAAGAAATTGCCAATGAAGTGGGCGCTATCACTATGGCAGACATTGCCCATATTGCCGGGCTTATTGCCGGAAAACAGATGAATAACCCCGTCCCTATTTTTGATGTGGTCACGACCACAACTCACAAAACCCTGCGTGGTCCACGAGGTGGAATGATCATGTGTAAACAAAAATATGCTGGCGCTATTAATAAATCCATCTTCCCAGGATTTCAAGGTGGCCCTCATGAAAATAATATTGCCGCAAAAGCAATAGCCTTCAAAGAAGCACTTGAACCAGAGTTCCAAAATTATGCACGGCAAATTAAACTCAATGCAAAAGTGCTTGAAAAGAAATTTCAGGAGTTTGGATATAAAATGATGTTTGGGGGAACCGATAATCATCTTCTTCTTGTAGATGTTACTCCACAAGGTCTTTCCGGAAAAGAGGCAGAAAAAGCTCTGGATATTGCCGGAATTACCCTGAATAAAAATATGATCCCCGATGATCCAAGATCTGCTATGGATCCTTCCGGAATTCGCCTGGGAACACCGGCTCTTACCACACGTGGAATGAAGGAAATGGAAATGGAACAGGTGGCGGAACTTATTCGTGCCGCTCTTGATAATCATAAAAGTGAAGAAAAACTTCTTGAAGTACGCAATGAAGTCCATGCACTTACGAAAAAATTTCCTCTTTATCCAGAATTGGTCTAAGAAAAAAAGAGCTATACTATAGCTCTTTTTTATTTCTCAAAAACTTTTTTACCAATCAAGCCAATCTTGTGCTTCTTTGATATTGAAGAAAAAACGAACGTGTTCTTTTTTCCTCAGTAACAGCATGATGGTCAAAACCTTTGTATAGTTAAATCCATCTCCAACGATAGCAATTTTATCCGTGTAACTGCTTTCTATAATATCTTTGTACACCGCACGGACTTTATCATTGAGTGTTATTTTATCCAGTTTTTCCAAATCTACCAAAATTTTATATTTCTTCTTCCCTCTTTGCAAAAAAATATCCTTAAAGGTTTTGTCTGCCCAGTTTGCCTGGTCTATTATCTCATCCAAGCTTATTCCGGGCCGCCCAAAAACAAGCTTCGCCCTCCCATCTCCGTAATCGGTAATTACGGATCCAGTTTGCTCAAATGTATATTGTGATAACATATTGCTATTTTGCAGTGACTATATTAGTATATAATAATAACACCTTTGTTTTATGGATTATATCACAAACTCAAGTGAAGAAACAAGTGCACTGGCCTCCTCTCTTGTACAAAAGATTTCCCCCGGGACGGTACTACTTCTCAAGGGTGATTTAGGGTCGGGGAAAACTACTTTTACCAAGGCTTTTGCCAAAACGCTTGGGGTTCAGGAAGAAATTACCAGCCCTACGTTTACGCTTATGAATCTCTATGATACCACTCAGCAAGATGACCTCATACACAAAATTATTCATATAGATACCTATAGAATGGAGAGTGAGGATGAGTTGATTTCTATTGGAGCACAGGACTATATTGGGATGCAGGGAAGTGTAACACTTATTGAATGGCCAGAAAAGCTCTCTACCCTTTTGGAACATAAACATTGCATTACTCTTGAATTTGAACATCTTTCTGAAAACACACGAAAGATTAGTGTTCAATTTCCTTTGACTTCACATCCGGAGCCTGTTTAAACCATAATCGGTACAGTCGAAGAGCACACCACTCTTTAATTTTTTGGATGTTCCCTCGTTTTTCCCAATTGAGCGTTTCAAAGGGAACCGACATCTCTATCCAATGGAGTACGGTAATTTTTAATTTGCTTACAAAATCTTTCTGATGGATTTTTACATTTGCCTCAAAGTAATCGTGGAAACTTCCAAATTCCAAATTGCTACTTCCTATCATCGCCCAATCATCATCTACAATAACTCCCTTTCCATGCATCATTTTTTGAGATAGCTGAACCCGAACACCATATTTTTTCATAAGTGCAAACCAACCATAGGCGGCATACGTAGCGATACGAACATCCGTGCGAAAAGGAATTAAAAGATCTACTCTCACTCCCCTTTTTCTTGCCTTCCACAGTGCAAACAGAAAATCCTTATCGGGAAAATAGTATGGTGAAAAAAGAATAACACGCTCTCTTGCTTTGAGAAGTGCCTCTATATACTTTTTCTTTGCACGAGACTTTTTTCTGCCTTCATCTATAATAAGCTCAATATTTTTGAGTCCTTTTTTTATCCGTGTTTTATATTTGATTAATCCTTTTAAATTTTCTTTTTCACCTCCACAGATAATATACATCTTTGCAAAAGAACGAAGGAGTGAATGAACCACCTCTCCTTGCACCTGAAGATGGATATCCAACCAATCTTTCATCCGTTTATCTACATTTACACCACCTATGAATCCAATTTTTTTATCAACAATTAAAACTTTTCTATGGGTACGTGATATGATCCTTCTCCATATACCTCTATACCTATGCCTTCGTGCATGAAAAAACTGTAAATCAACACCTGATTTTTTCAAGCTGTGCACCCTTTTTCGTGAAAGGCCAAAACTTCCAAAATAGTCTACAATTAACTTTACATCCATTCCTTCCTGCGCCTTTTTTTCCATAAGGTCAAAAAATCTATTTCCTTCTTCATCATCTACAAAAATATAGAGTTCCCAGTATATAGACTCTTTTGCTTTTTCTATGGCATTATACATAGCATCCCAAGCATCCTGTGTGGTACTATAAATTGTATAGTTTGATTCTTTCATAGTGATTCCATTTCACTATAGACAAAAAAACCCCACTTGGCAAGGATAGAGAAAACAGTAAAAAAATTTATCCGTGTTTTATTTTTAGATATAAAATTGAAAGTGCGAAGAGAAGACCAATTCCATTCATAATGGCCACCGGACCGTTATGAATGAGAATGGCATAGATAACCCACAAAATGAGCCCGATTACATAGATAATATACCTCCACAATGAGAGATCTTTTGTGGAGCGTGTTTTCCAACTTTTTATGGTTTGTGGAAGAAGAGAGGCAACCACCAATATCCCGGCAATATACCCAAATATATCTATACTCATAGGATTTACTCAATTACGGTCCCTTTGTATTTTTGACCCCGCAGAGCTTTCCCTAAATTTGGTAGGTTGGTTCCCTGAACAATAGAAACACGAAGATGAAGCTTTTCTGCCAACTTGCTTGCGGTAGGATCAAAGGGGGCACTAAATCCTGGTGACCAGGTATTGCCTACAATTTTTCGGAAATCTTTCCAAGAAATATTTTCTATTTTTTTTGCATTCTTATATTTGTTTGGATCTTTGTCAAAGGCGTATTCAATATTTGAGAGATTAAAAATTTCCTTTGCCTGAAAATTTTGAGCCAATTTTACAGCAACAGCATCAGTTGACTGTCCAGGTCGTTCTCCACCACAGATAATAATCTTCTTTTTTGTCTTTATAATTTCTTTAGGGTTCTTTATTACCTTTTCATACGCATCTTTTCCAAACATCATTCGTACAAACTCTGCATTAAACCAAGTAGAATAAATCCCCAACCAATCCAGTACGTCATTGTTTTGTTTTGAAACCGCATGCAACGCCTGTTGGTACTGACGACACGTAGCCCCTCCGCCTACAATAAGAATAAACTTATCCCCCTGCTGCGTTTGGTCAAGAATAAGCTTACGAAATTTTTTGAGAAATGTAATATCAAAACCTGTTTTTGGAATAATAATGGACCCACCTACCGAAAGAATTTTATACATATCACAAATATATTTAACTCCAGTTTATTTTTTTATTTTTTTGTATACCAAGAAACCCTGCCTTTAATACTGTTTTTTCTCTCTTTGCTTTTTCCGGTAAAGTCACTAAAAGCCGGCTAGGTGTTCTGTAGGCTGTTTTTCCTTTATGCGTTTTATGTGAAGAATATTTTTTCATAAGTCACAGACACCGATTATTTTTCATCATTTTTGAGCATCCAACCCACGATGACACTTACAACACTCATAACCAGTGCTCCAATAAATGCAGGTCCAAACCCAACAACATCAAATCCCTTTACAATGGAACCTACAAACCAGAACATAAGAGCATTTATAACAAAAGTAAAGAGCCCAAGGGTAAGAATATTTATAGGAAGGGTCAGGAAAAGGACAATGGGGCGAATAACTGCATTTACCAGTCCCAAAACAAGCGCAGTAACAAAGGCGGCATACCATCCTGAAATTTCCAGTCCCTGTACCACCTGTGCTGTTGCAAGTAAGACAATAGCATTGATAACCCAACGAATAATAAGTTTCATATACACAATATTTAAGAATAATTATATCTCTACACTATAATGCTTGGGAGTTTCCCCAATAACCTCAATGTGGGTGCCAAGCGTTGCGTATTGATACAGCTCCTTTGCATCCGCCTCACGAAGGTTCACACATCCATGTGAGTGCGTTTTTTTGCCAAAGTCATTATGCCAATAAGCAGAATGAATGTAGTACCCTGGCTTAAACTCCATATTCCATTTTACATTTGGCAAATCGTAGTCTGGCCCCAAATAACGCTTTACTTCAAGCTTTCTCTCTACTTGAAACTCTCCAGCAGGTGTTTCCGTTTCAGGATTCCCCGTAGAGACAGGAAAATTGAACATCTTTAATTTGCTGACATAATAATACAGACGCTGTTTGGTCCTGTCAACCACAATATGGGTATCATATCTCTTCTGAGAATCTTTTGAAGTTGGATCCAAACCCTGCAGAGCTTCTTGATAATCTCCTACTCCATCTTGATCAGTATCTTTATTCCCAATACTACTTCCAAACCACATTTCATGCCAATCTGAGAGTCCATCCTGGTCATAATCATTTTCATAAATCATTTTTCCATTCCCCGCATGTGGAGAATAATTATTTGCAACTTCCACCCCATCCAAATATCCATCTCCATCGGTATCTGGGTTATGTGAATCGGTAAAATAGTATACTTCCTGCGCATCCGACAGACCGTCATTATCTAAATCTTCTTCCTGTGCACGAACAATTCCGGGAACCAAAAGTACGAAGAAAAGAAATGTTACGGAATATGAGAAAGGAAAGATTTTTTTCACAAGATTTTTAGGTAAGAATTTTTAACCGACGAAAAAGTTCAAGAGATGGCGGAGTAAGTTTAATATGAGAAATTGCATGTGTATCCACCCATTGGTATTCAACCAGATCATCACTTAATACAACGGACACGTCATCTGCATTTTCATGCAATTGTATTTTGTACACAAAAAAATGCATATGACACAAAACTTTTTCTCCCGTACTAAGCATTTTTTCCGATTCACCCTGTCCAATATCATCCAAAAGAGAAACATCTGCATGTGTAAGAGAGATTCCTACTTCTTCAAATATTTCGCGTTCTAAAGCCTCAAGTTGACTCTCCCCTTCATCCATTCCTCCACCCGGGATATGCCAACAATCACTGTATACTCCCCCAGCATGAGGATCTTTTTTCCCAAAGAGAACCTTATTATCATGAGAAAGAATATATCCCGATACAATATCTCTGCGGATTTCACGCATATTAACTTTTTCGCTTAAATAAATAGATGATATAGAAAAAGATAAAGAGGCCAAAACATCCCAATGCACCAAACTGGACGTAGCGTTTTATATCTTGATTTTTGGGAACAAGTGGATCACGATCATGCCCATCTACCACTCCATCTGCATCCGTATCTGAATTATTTGGATCCGTTCCCCGTTCATGTTCTACATTATCTTTGAGACCATCATCATCACTATCTGCTTTGAGTGGATTGGTCCTAATGTTTTTTTCTTCTTCATCTTTCAGTCCATCATTATCATCATCGTCATCTTCATTATTTCCTATACCATCCAAATCCGTATCTGCTGATTCTTTTTCATTGAGAGGAAAAATATCAAGTAAATCATTGACACCATCATTGTCACTGTCAGCTTTAAGTGGATCTGTCCCTTTTTGGATTTCATCACCATCATTAACCCCATCTCCATCGGTATCCGCTTTCACAGGATCCGTTCCTTTCTCTGCCTCATCTTTATCTCCTATTCCATCTCCATCGGTGTCTGGTAAGGTTGGGTTGGTCCCTTGATCAATTTCTGTTTTATCATCAATCCCATCATTATCGGTATCCACTTCTGTAGGACTTGTTCCATGCTCTTTTTCTTGACCATCGGTGAGCCCATCCCCATCGGTATCGGGATTATGTGGGTCACTCCCTAATTCTGCTTCCTCGGTATCAAGAAGGCCATCATTATCATCATCGGTATCTGCATTATCTCCTATGCCATCTCCATCTACATCTGCCCACTCATTTTTATCTTTTGGATATAAATCCTCGGAGTCGTTCACACCGTCACCATCGGTATCCGCATTTTTGGGATCCAAACCCTTATCATGTTCTTCCTTATCTGAGATTCCATCACCATCCGTATCACTTTTCAAAGGATCCGTTCCCAGTTCTTGTTCTGTAACATCCAAAAGACCATCATTATCATCATCGGGATCCTCTTTATCTCCAATATCATCACCATCGGAATCACGATCAAAATCAAACATTTTTTCCGTCTGATAACTGGCTATCTGTTGGTCACCAATAGAAATAATGTCCCCTTTATTATCTTTGGCAATCACATTGGTGAGGCGCATCTGAAGGGTGTGCTCTCCATAAGGGAGTACATATTCTACCCATGCCTGTTGTGCCTTTTCAAATTGTAATTCATTTATAGATGCTGTCCCAATAAGCGTATCGCCATCATAAAAAGCCGGCTCAGCGGAAAGAGAAGCAAAATCATTATTTACAATTACCGTATAAATTTTTACTTTATCACCGGAAAAAACTTTTTCTCCAGAAATTCGCATTCCTTCATTGACTACAAAATTGAACCCTTCACCAAAAACCGGCGAGGGTCCCATTAACAGCAGACCAAGGGCTGCAAGAATCCCCCCAAATTTTTTCAATTTTCTCCTATTTAACATATATTTTTCCATTTTCTACATACATTATTATATCACCCTTTTGGTCAGTTCGCAAAATATTTGCATTGGATCTTTCCAACTTTTTGAGAACTCTTTGTGTAGGGTGACCATAGGGATTTTCCTGTCCAACCGATATCACCGCATACCGAGGGGTTGTCGCTTGTAAAAATGCTTCACTGGTAGCACCTGCGCTTCCATGGTGACCAACTTTAAGTACTTCTACATCCAAATGGTTCCCATACTGTTCCATGAGTCGCTTTTCTACATCCATCTCAGCATCTGCCATAAGTAAAAGATCACTATGACCATACACTATCTTCAAAACTATGGAGGTTTCATTGCTCATTTGTGTCCGAGACTCAAGCTCCCGATGAGCGGGTGAGAGAACTTCTACATCTACACCGGAAATTTGTATTTTCTTTCCCTCTGAAAGAGGTTCATATCTGCTGTCGGATTGAATGTGACTCCAAAAATCTTCCCAAAATGAATCCCCTTTCTTTTCAAACCCGGTATAAAATATTTTTTTTACATGAAAACGTTTTATGACATCCAAACATCCGCCATAGTGATCACGATCGGGATGAGAAATAAGAACATAATCTATGGTCCTATCCCAAAATTTCATATTCCTCCCCAAGGCATTCAATATTCTTCTGTCTTTGGAACAATCCACAAGCATTTGTGTTTTGTCCGGAAATTCCAGAAGTGTTGCATCCCCCTGCCCAATATCTAAAAATACAGTCTTGAGTGTATTTTCATTTTTTGAAAAAATATTGAAAGACCAAAAATTTTTCTCATTCGTACCAAAATGAATCAAAGAGAGTGCAACCAAAGTAAGCATGAGTAAAAATGAAACCAAGAGTATTTGTTTTTTTGTATTTGACATACTTTTTGTACTACTTTATCAACTTTTTTTTGTGGAAATAAAGGAATAGAAAAATGATTCCATAACAAAAAGTTACAGACCAAATAGGGATACTCATTTCATAAGATGCAAATGGCAATTTTGAAAATATTTTTACCACCCCCACCACGTATGTCATAACCATGTAGGTGAAAAATGAGAGTATCAGTGCAATAGGCATAAAAAAGAAACTGAAAAAGACGACAAGAAATCCAAGATACATGATAACGGGAATAAGTGGAAGAATGAAAATGTTTACGGGAAGTGCGACAAGTGAAACCCTCCCAAACTGATAGACGATAAGAGGAAGGGTTATCATGGTTGCAGACAAGGTTCCAAGGGTAATATCTTTTATACCCAAATATTCTGGTACATTTTGAAATATTTTTTGGAATATGGGAAGTATATAAAGCAATCCAAGCGTGGCCAAAAAGGAAAGTTGAAATCCTGCATCAAAAAGAAGGACTCGCGGATTTTGTAAACACATAAGAGCCGCAGCCAAAATAAGGGCGTTCCCCGCATGACTCAGTCGTCCAAACTGCTGTGCCATAAGTATCAACATTCCCATAATAGCCGCCCGGACAACAGACGCAGAAGCACCCGCAAAAAGAGTAAATATTCCTATCATACAAAGGACAATATAAAAACCTTTTTTTCTTGGTATAAAAAGATAGGTAAGAATGGTCACCAAAAATGATGCAACAATAGTAATATTGTATCCAGAAATGGCAATAATATGTGTTACTCCTGTTCTTTGAAAATCATCTGCGAGTTTTCCCAGTCCTCCTCTGTATCCGTATAAAATTCCTGCCATAAAACTAGCATACGGTTCTGGCCAAAGTTTTTCTATATTTTCCTCTACCCTTTTCTTTAAGGAAAGGAGGGAACGCATAAAAATATTTCCTCTTTTCCCCTCTAATTTTTGAATTTTTGGAGAGATACAAAGCGTAAATATCTGAAATTTTTCCAAATATTTATCATACCGAAAATTTTCTATTGGAGTTGGTTTTTGAAGAAGACAAGAAACCTCCAAAACATCTCCGTAACTATATTGAGGATACAAAGTATTTTTTATATACACTTTTCCACTTCCTTCTTGCTGGGGAAGAAGACGCACAATATAGCGTACTCCATCTTCTCGAACATCCGGTTCTACACTGACAAAGCCTGTAAATTGTGCTTGACTTCCGGCAAGCGCAACAATATTATGTTCACTTGGAAACGTAAGCATATACCGAGCTCCTCCTATGAACACAAAAAGTATACATATGGTAAAAAAGCGTACGTGTCTTCTTTTCCACACAAGAACAAGAAATGTACTCAAAACAAAAAAGGATACATACACAGAAAGAAAATCCCATTTCATGAGTTGATTATCAAAAAGTGATCCGAGTAATATTCCCAAAAGAAAACAAAAGCAAAACGAAAAAAACGTTTTGCTTTTTGAATCAACAATAAGCTGTATCCCCTCCTTGTACATACATGTACTACATCACAATAGAAATCAATTTCCCTTTGATATAGATAATCTTTTTGGGTTCTTGACCGGCAAGCCACTTCTGGACATTCTCATCTGCAAGGGCACGTGCAGTTGCCTCCGCTTCTTCAATATCTGAGGAAACCTCCAAAGTACTTCTTACTTTTCCATTTACCTGTATGGCAAGTGTTACGGTATCTTCCACCATTTTGAGGGGATCAAATACGGGCCATGGTTCATAGGCAAGAGATCTATTGGTATTGCCTAAAAATTCAGACCACAGTTCTTCACAGATGTGTGGTGCAAAAGGACTCAAGAGCTTGAGAAGAACAGAATACTCTGTTTGAGAAATAGTATCTTCTTTATAAAAGGCATTGGTAAGCTCCATCATAGCAGATACCGCAGTATTGAAACGCATTTCATCAATATCTTCGCTCACTTTCTTTATGGTTTTGTGAAGTATTCCAGTATTCTTGGAATCTTTTTCTTCATTCAATTTTACTTTTTCTTGCAAATTCCAAACTCTTTCCAAAAACCTTCGTACCCCCTTGAGACCATCAGTACTCCAGGAAACATGCTGATCAAATGGACCCATAAACATAATATAGGTTCTCAAGGCATCCGTTCCAAATTGCTCTATCATATCATCTGGATTCACCACATTTCCCCGACTCTTACTCATTTTTTCTCCATCCTCTGCCATGATAAGTCCGTGAGAAGTTCGTTTTGCATAGGGTTCAAAAAATGGGACTTCAGAAATATCATGTAAAAATTGATTCCAAAATCGAGAATACAAAAGATGCAGTACGGTGTGCTCCATACCTCCATTGTACCAATCTACTTGCCCCCAATACTGTAAATTTTCTTTACTCGCAAAACACTGGTCATTGTGTGGGTCCATATAGCGTAACCAGTACCAGCTGGAACCTGCCCAGTTTGGCATGACATCCGTCTCACGCTTTGCCTCACCAGAACATCTTGGACATGTGGTATTGAGAAATGAATCCATAGTAGATAATGGAGACTCCCCTGTATCTGTTGGTTCATATTTCTCCACCTGTGGAAGCTCCAATGGGAGCATATCTGAAGAAAGGGGTATCCAACCTGGATTGAGTTCTTCTCCTTTATTCTGAAATTGTTTTTTTGAAGCACAATTTTCACAATAGACCAGAGGGATAGGTTCTCCCCAATATCTCTGACGAGAAAAAATCCAATCACGAAGTTTGTAATTTACTTTTTTATGTCCAATATTATTTTCTTCTAACCATAGGATCATCTTTTCTTTTGCCTGTTGCGTTGTCAAACCATTCAAAAAATCAGAATTAACCGCAATTCCCTCTTCAAAATAAGAAAATGTTTCTCCCTGTTTGGCACGCTCCAAAAATATTTTTGATCTATAAAAAGTTGGGCTTCCTTTTTCAAGTTTTTCTATAGCATCATCTATGTCATACCAATCATACTGTATCTTTGCAATTTCTTCTTCCGGACGATCAATCTGCGTATCACTGGTAATGTCTACCAAGAAAGCTGATTCCTCCACTCGCCAATCATTCTCTCGTTTATGATGAAAATAATTATGTTCTATTGACCCCAAGCTTCCTTGTATTTCTACATCCGTATATCCACACTCTTCAGCAATTTCTCGCACCAATGCCTCTTGCAAATTTTCCCCTTCTTCAACCCCTCCTCCTGGAAGAACATATTCGTTCATGTGTGTATCATACTCCAACAAAATTTTCCCATCTTTCCTACAAATTCCCCTTACGGTTTTTCGTGGATTGTAATCTTTCTTTCTTTCCCCCACTTGCTGTGCAACAACATGCACAATAGGAAGGTTATATTTTTGTGCAAAAGCAAAATCTCGTTCATCATGTGCAGGAACTGCCATAATAGCTCCCGTTCCGTAACCTGGAAGCACATAATCTGCAACAAAAATAGGAATCTGTTTTCCTGTAACCGGATTTATTGCCGTGATACCCTCAAGTTGTACTCCGGTTTTTTCCTTTTGCAATTCTGTTCTTTCCAAATCTGACTTTAAACGAGCTTTCCTTGCATAGGATTCAATCTCATCAAAATTGGTAATTTCTGATCTTTCTTTCTCCAAAATAGCATGCTCTGGGGCAACAACCATATAGGTTGCACCAAACAAAGTATCTGGACGAGTGGTAAACACTTCTAAAAATGAATCACTTTCTGCTTTTGCATTTGCAATCTTGAACTTCACCAAGGCTCCTTCACTTTTTCCAATCCAGTTTTGCTGTTGCACCTTGGCACGAGTGATGTAATCCACGGTATCCAGGCCTTCCAAAAGCTTTTCTGCGTAATCAGTAATTTTCAGCATCCATTGTTCTTTGTCTCTTTTTTCTACATTTCCTCCACAGCGTTCACACTTTCCATCAACAATTTCCTCATTGGCCAAACCAATCTTACAAGAAAGGCACCAATTAATAGGAACATTTTTCTTATAGGCCAGACCATGCTCAAAAAGTTTCAAAAAAATCCATTGTGTCCATTTGTAATATTTTGGATCGGTTGTATCAACTGATCTACTCCAATCAAAACTATACCCAAGAGATTTGAGCTGTCGTGTAAAGTTGGCAATATTTTCTGCCGTCACTTCTGCAGGAGGTCTTCCCGTTTTGATAGCATAGTTTTCGGTAGGAAGTCCAAAGGCATCAAATCCAATGGGATAGAGCACATTATATCCTTCCATCCTGCGCTTGCGAGAAATAACATCCATGGCAGTAAAGGGTCGTGGATGCCCTACATGAAGTCCAGCACCAGATGGGTATGGAAATTCAATGAGTGCATAAAACTTTTTCTTATTTTTGTCTTCCTGTACTTCAAAAGTTCCCTGATCTTCCCAGTATTTTTGCCAACGTGCCTCTATTTCTTTTGGACTGTATTTTTGCATAATTTTTCCTTATAAACGAAAAAAATAGGATAACTCCTCTGCAGACAGGATACCCAATTAAACGGAAAAAATCAAGAGAGGAATTTTGGTAAAGATAAACAAAAACCTCCCTGATCTCGGGAGGCTTTGGATTGATTTTTTTGTTTTTTAAAGTGATGATTCTATAAAACTCTGAAGAACCTCTTTACTTTGTCCACCTTCTGTACGTGCAACAGCTTCCCCACCCTTAAAAAGAATAAAGGTTGGAATACTCATTACCTCGTATTTTCCAGTGGTCATTTGATTTTCTTCAACATTCATCTTTGCAATTTTGACTTTACTTGCGTCCATTTCCTGGCTTAATTCTTCCACGATAGGAAGCATCTTTTGACATGGTCCGCACCATGAAGCCCAAAAATCTACTAAAACAGGAACCGATGACTGTAAAACTTCTGCTTCAAAGTTGTCGTCTGAAAGGATAAGTTCTGACATATCATTAAATATTATGTGCAGGTTTTTAAAACCTGTACTCCATAGTTAAATAATTACTTGGTAACTTCCAATTCCAATTTTTTTGCCTTGCTCTCTTCTGTATATACCTCCAAAATGTCTCCAACCTCAATCCTGGTTTTTCCTTCATACTGAATTCCTCCTTCTGTCCCCTGTGGAAGTTCCTTAACCTTTGATTGTCCCACCTGACATTTCAAAATCTTTCCAATGTCAATCTGTTGGCCATCACGAATTATACGCAACTTGGAATGAGGAAGAATTTTCCCATCTTTTACCACACCACCTAAAATTTGCATTTTCTTTTCTGTTCGGAAAACCGCCTTCACCTCCATTGTACCAATTTCCTCAACTATTTTCTCTGTGGATAACAATTTCTCTAATTCATCCTTTACCCAGTCCATGAGGTGGTAAATAACTTCAAAATTTTTATATTCTAAACTCTTTTCATTGATAGAAACTTCCGCGCTTGGAGTTGGTTTGACATGAAACCCAATCAGAGTTCCCCCCATAGCTTCTACTTTTTGAAGATCACTTTCATTGATATTTCCCAATCCCTTTCCAATGATTCGGACACCTACTTCATCGTGCTTTAGTCGTTCAAGAGATCCAATAATTGCCTCGAGTGATCCCAATACATCTGCCTTGATAACCAAGTTAAGGGTTTTCTTTTTTTCTTCACTGTCTTCATCTTGATTTTGGATATCTATATGTGGCTGGCGGTATGCTGAAGTCATTTCAGATTGTTTTTGCTTTACGTCGATCATCTGAGCGGTACTTTCTTTTGAGAGGTCAAGAATATCTCCTACTTCCGGAGCAACTTTAAATCCAATAATCTGTGCAGGAACGGAAGGTCCGGCAAGATCCATATTTTTTCCAAGATAATCTCGCATAGCACGAACTTTTCCATACACTTCATTGTTCATGATAAGTGGATCACCTTTTTTGAGTGTCCCCGCTTGGATAAGTACCGTAGCCACTGGCCCCATGTGTTTGTCGGTATGAGATTCAATAACGGTTCCCACAACAGGAAGTGTTGGGTCTGCCTTAATAGAATCTTCATTCATATCTGCAACCAACAAAAGCACATCCAAAAGTTTATCAATATTGATATTATTTTTTGCAGAAATTTCTACCATGGGAACATCTCCACCCCATTCTTCTGAGATAATATTTTTTTGTGAAAGTTCTGTTTTTACCCTCTGGATATCTATATTTTCCTTATCTATCTTATTGATAGCCACAACAAAGGGAAGCTTTGCCGCTTTGATAATTTGTATAACTTCTTCTGTCTGTGGTTTTACCCCATCATCTGCAGCAACCACCAAAATAGCAATATCGGCAATGGTCGCACCACGACTTCTCATCACGGTGAACGCCTCATGTCCCGGAGTATCAATAAACGTCATCAGTCGCTCTGCCTGTGTTTTTGGATCTTTCCAAATTGTTTGATACGCACCAATATGCTGCGTAATTCCCCCAGACTCGGTATCTATAATGTGCGCCTTTCGTACAGTATCAAGCAAGGAAGTTTTTCCATGATCTACATGTCCCATAACCACCACAACCGGAGGTCTCACCTGAAGATCTTTTGCTTGAGCAAGAACTTGCTCAACTTCTTGAGAGATGGCGACTTCTTTTTCAATATCAACTTTGTTTTCTTCTTTTTGTGTAGTAAAACCTAATTCTTCTGCAATAATGGATGCCGTATCATAATCAATATCCTGATTTTGGTTAGCAAGAATTCCATTTTTCATAAGCTCGGTAATGATCTGTGTTACCGACATTTCTAACTTTGCTGCAAAATCTTTTACCGTAATAAAGTTTGGTACCGATACGGTTTTTCCCATTTGCTTTCTAAGCTCTCTTTCCTTCAGTTTTCTTTCTTCAAACTCCTGTGCTTGTTTCTTTTCTAACTCTCTTTTTATATATCTCCATTTTCGCATTACCTGGTCTGCTACTCGATCATCAATTTTTATGGCTTTTTTACCAATATCAAAACCATGCTCTGGAAGGATTTCCAAAAGTTCTTTGGTATTAATTCTGAGTTTTCGTGCAAGTTCAGTAATGTTCATGAGATAAAGTTTATCTTAATTTAGGAAAATTATACATTATGAGTGAAGATAAGTCAAATAGGCGCCAAAAATCAAAAAAGGGCCATTTTGCCCTTTTTCTTGATGATATTACTTTGCAAACTTTTCTTGGTACAATTTTACCGATTTGTTCAATGCCTCAATAGCCATGTTCTTTGGTTCAAAACCGGGTACTTCCACTTTGTATTGATCTGGTGTTTCTCCTTTGAGCGCCTTGTAGGTCTCAAAAAAATGCTGAATTTCCTTTAGATTGTGAGGATTCAGATCTGAGAGATCCTGAATGTTATCAAATCGCTTGTCGCAGGTTGGGACTGCAATGATTTTGCTGTCATCTTCACCGGAGTCTATCATTTTCATAAATGCCACCGGTCTTGCCTCTACTAAAACCCCTGGAAAAAGCGGATGAGTTGCCAAAAGAACAACGTCAATAGCATCTCCATCATCCCAAAGTGTTTGTGGAACAAAACAATACTCAAAAGGATACGCAGCAAATGAATAATTTGCTCGATCAAGTTTAATCATTCCAGTATCTTTATCTAATTCGTATTTGTTTCGTGAACCCTTTGGGACTTCCACAATTACGTTAAATTTTTCCGGAGCCTTTTCTCCAAGAGATACATCATGCCAAAGATTCATAATATCAAGCGTTAAAAATTTAAATTCTTTATTTTATAGCTCAAGAATACCCCATTCTCAGAAGAATTGCAATATCTCAATAGACACGGTTGAATTTTTCAAAATATTTGTGTATTCTGGAGTCACTATGGCAGAATTTCTCCTTATAGACAAGCCAGAAGACTGGACCAGCCACGATGTTGTGGCTTATTTACGTCGCGTCTTAAAAATAAAGAAAATTGGCCATGCCGGGACTCTTGATCCCTTTGCTACCGGACTTTTGATTGTGGGTGTGGCAAGAGAGGCCACCAAACGCCTTGATGAATTCAAATCTCTTCCCAAAACCTATATTGCAACTCTCAAATTTGGATTTACTTCCAATACCTTTGATAAGACTGGAACAATTGAAAAATACGCTTCAGAGGGAAAGTTAGACCTCAGCAGACTCCAAACGGTTCTTGAGCAATGTATTGGACGCCAACTTCAGCTTCCCCCTATGTTTAGTGCAAAAAAAGTAAAGGGAAAAAAATTGTATGAACTGGCACGCAAAGGGATTGAAGTAGAAAGAGAACCCAATGAAATTGAAATCTATGATCTTTTGCTCCTTTCTACTACTGAGGATACCGCAACCATAGAGGTATCTTGCTCTGTTGGTACCTATATCCGGACACTTTGTCATGATATTGGTGAAAAGCTTGGAATTGGTGCCTACTGTGAAGAACTCCGAAGAACAAAAATTGGTGAATATAAAGTAGAACAAGCAACCCCTCCACAGCAAATATCTTCGGAAAATCCTCCTTTTTTCCTCTTATAAAGCCCTTCTTTTCCCTTTTTATTATCCACACCCTCTTCCTTTCCCTTTGGATTCGCTCAATTGACAAAAGACACCTTTTTTGATACCATGTGACTACAATAACTTATACACAAAGAAGATTCTAACGGCAGTTTTGGTAGCTTAAGAAGGTTCAAATTTTGCTAAAGAAAGTAAAAACATGAAACCCGCACAACATAATTATCACTTTTCCCCTACAGAAAGCAAACGGTAATCCCCGTTTTCGGCTTTTTTGATAATTATCTCTTAAAGCACCGCGTTGTTAGACCTCCTTTTTTGAGGTTTTTTAATTTGAAAAATATGACTCCCTTTCTAATTGCAATCGTGGGGCTTGCTCTCGGACTTGGCATAGGATACTATGCTCGTCTTTTGCATGCCAAAAAGCAAATTGATGGTGCAGAAGCAATTGCACAAAAGAAGTTAGATGAAGCAAAGGTGCAAGAAAAAGATATCCTCCTTGAGGCAAAGAATCAGTCCATCAAAATTTTGGATGATGCCAAAATGGAAGAAAAACAACGTCGAGAAGAACTCCGAAAAATGCAAGAACGCATTGAACAACGTGAAACCATGTTTGACAAAAAGTTGATGGAGTTTGAAGACAAAAAACAACGATTGGAAGACAAAGTAAAAGAAGTTCAAGACGTAAAGTTGAAAATTGACGAAAAACACGAAGAAATGATTCATAAGTTGGAAAAGGTAGGCGCTCTGAGCACTGCTGAGGCCAAAGCACAACTTATGGAACATGTGGAACAGGACTCCAAAGAAGACCTTTTGGCTCGAAAGTTGAAGTTAGACAAAGTTTCTCGTGAAGAAGTAGAAGAAAAAGCTAAGGATATTCTGGTTGGAGTTATGCAACGGACCGCATGTAACCATGCAGCCGAAACTACTTCTACCGCAGTTTCTCTTCCAAGTGATGAAATGAAAGGAAGAATTATTGGAAAAGAAGGACGAAATATCAAAACCTTGGAAAAACTTACTGGATGTGAACTTATTATTGATGAAACTCCAGAACTTATCCTTGTTTCAAGTTTTTCTCCTATTCGTAGACGCGTATGTTACCTCGCTCTGGAAAAACTTATTGCAGACGGACGTATTCAACCGGCAAAGATTGAAGAGTATATTGAAGAAGCAAAAAGAGACCTTGCCATTGATATTAAAAAAGCAGGAGAACAATCTCTCAATAAACTCGGAATTGTGGTTCCAGAAGATAAACTGGTTTCTATTATTGGAAGACTTAAATACCGAACCAGTTATGGACAAAACGTTTTGAACCATTGTGAAGAAGTGGGATACCTCTCCGGTATGATTGCCGAAGAACTTGGCATGGATCCAAGCATTGCAAAAAAAGCTGGATACTTCCATGACATTGGAAAAGCCGTAGATCACGAAAGTGAAGGAGCACATACCACTATTGGTCATACTATTCTTACGAAATTCAAAATGGATGAGCGCCTTGGTGAAGTTGCACTTACACACCATGATACTAATCCTCCACTCTTGCTTACCAAGATTGTTATGGCAGCAGATGCTATTTCTGCATCAAGAGTGGGAGCACGACGTGATAGTGTAGAGCAGTATGTTACCCGTTTGAATGAACTGGAAAATACGGCAAAGAGTTTCCCAGGAGTTGATAAAGCATACGCCATTCAAGCTGGACGTGAAGTACGCATTTTTGTGGATCCAAATGCTATTGATGACTATCAAGCATTTAACCTCGCAAAAGATATTGCCAGAAAAATTGAAGCTGAACATCAATATCCAGGTGAAATCAAAGTTATGATGGTCCGTGAGACTCGTGTTATTGAATACGCAAGATAAAAATTTTTCAACATATAAAAAAAGGAAGAGTTGCTTTACTCTTCCTTTTTTCTTTTTTGACTTCTGCCAGAAGACAATATGTGGATAATAAATTTGGCTCTATTGACAGTATTTTCAATTTTTCGTACAATAGGGGTAGATAAATATATCCCTACTTTTTATTATTCATTCCCACTTTGTGGTTAACATAGTATTCCTATGAATAAAGCAGCTCTAGCTCAAGCTATTGCAGAAAAGGTCGGTGTTACAAAAAAAGAGGCAGAAGAAATGATTGCCGCATTTGTAAACATCGTCACAGAACAACTTAAAGCAAACTCAGAGGTAAATATTGCCGGTTTTGGTGCCTTTAGCTCAAGAGTTCGTGCTGGAAGAATTGGTGTGAATCCTCAAGATCCAAACCAAAAAATTCAGGTTCCACCAGTAAAAGTTGCAAAATTCAAACCAGGAAAAGCATTAAAAGACTCTCTCAAAAATAGTCAAAATAGTCACGCTGCGTAATAGGCAGACTACAAAAAACGGTCGTATGACCGTTTTTTGTAATCTTGACTTTGAGGAAATAATCCTTTATAATCTTCTTACGCAAAATTGGCCCGTTCGTCTAGTGGCTAGGACACCTGGTTCTCATCCAGGCAACAGGGGTTCGATTCCCCTACGGGCTACAAAACGTAAGAAGTATGATATCCATACGTCAGGGTAGCTCAGATGGTTAGAGCACCGGATTCATAACCCGGAGGTCGGGAGTTCAATTCTCCCCTCTGACACAAAAAAATGACTCGTCTTAGAGTCATTTTTTTATTTTTCGAAGTGATCTTTGATAGGTAACGGCAAATCGGTGTGCTTCATCTCGAACTTGGATCAAAATATCCTGGTGAGTATATACCCAATGTACCAGATTTTTTTCTTCCTTTGCAAAAATGAATTCATTCTTTTTTCTTGCAGGTCCTTTGGCAATGCCTATCACAGGTATATCTACTCCAAATGTTTGAAATATTCTCTTTACCCTATTCACTTGAGGTTTTCCCCCGTCTATGAGAAACAAATCGGGATACTTCCATTCCGTATGTTTGAGTCTTCGAACCATGACTTCTTCCAAACAATCCACATCACTTTGTCCTAGAATAGTTTTTATTTTAAATTTTCTGTAATCTGACTTTTTGGACAGGCCGTTTTCAAATACCACCATACTCCCTACCTTACCAGTGGTTCCAAGATTGGAAATATCATACCCCTCTATACGAGAAAACGCCCCCTCTGATTTTCGTTCATCTTCAAAAAAAGATTTATTTAAAATGGCAACATCATGAATCCGTTGTAAACGAAAAATTTGATTTCTCAGACGTGCCGCCTCTTCAAAATTTTGTGATGATGACTCTTTCTTCATTCTCTTTTCCAATATTTTAATCAAACGCTTCTTTTTTCCACTTAAAAATTGAACCAGTGGACCAATGACCTGTTGTTTATACTCTTTCTCCGTTATCGTATGTGCGCATACTCCAAGACATTGTCCCATTTGGTAGTACAAACATGGTCTTTTTGCGCTTGGACTGCAACTTGAAAACTGAAAAAGTTTCCGAAGTAACACAAGCGTCGCTTTGGTATTGAGTCCAGGATACGGACCAAAAAGATATTGAAACTGTTTTATATCTTTTTTTGAGAGTTGTTTGAATTCATGTTCACGCATGGTTTTTACAAGAGGAAAGGAATCCTTGGTAATCAAAATATAGTTCCAACTTTTATCATCTTTTCCAAGAACGTTATATTTTGGACGCTTATCACGAATGTAATTGGCTTCCAATATAACGGCCTCCAACACAGAATCCGTTTGTTTATACTTTATATTTTCTACCTTATCTATCATTGCTTCAATGGCCCGAGTCCCCCGCTTCCCCAAAAAATAACTCTTTACACGACTTTTTAAAGAAGTTGCCTTTCCAACATAGAGAAGTTCCTGATTTTTTCCATAGAAAAAATATACCCCTGGGGTATTGGGGAATTTTTGTATTTTTTCCTGTAAAATCTCTTTCATATCTGAAAATTTGACAAAAAAAATGGCTTATGTTATTTTGAGGATACTATGAAATCAATCTTTTCGCAAACAAATTTTTCACATCACTATCACCTTCGTATTGACTAGGGTGGTTTCGTGCTGTAAAAATTTTCCGTGAACCGCCCAAAAGGGCGTTTTTTGTTTGAATACATTTATTATGACTTTTTTAAAAAAATCAAAACAAAATTTGTATCATCACTATCACCGCATACTCGTACTTGCCAGGTGATAGTTTGGATACTTCAAAATATGTGAACCTCCATCCGGCAAGTAACGCCGGATTTTTTCGCTGGAGGAAACATGCGAAACTGGATTCGAAAGGAACTCTCCACGCAGGGATTCGACCCCCACAACTACGGTCTGTGCACACCCTGTGAGCACGATGATAGGAACCACGGCCCCACGGGCAAGAAGGTTCTCGTCATCCGCAACGGCGGTGAACACCTCGACCCCAACCGGTTCACGTGGATCGGTGGTATCTGTTCGCTGTTCACGGCGGACTCGGACCAGATCCGAAAGAAGAAGCTCACCTTCAAGACCGAGGAGAGCTTCCGCGAGTGGATCATGTCCTGGTACCCACGTGTAGACCAGGTACACGACTGTGTGGGCATTCCGCCCCGAAGCTGCAAGCGTGTGGTCTACATCGTGGAAGACTCCATCTGGGCCAAACGCGTGGCCAAGTGGACGGGGCTCAACGGAGAGAAGATTGCACAGATCTTCCAAGAGGTTCACCAGACACAGGGCGCCCCTGTCATTCAACGTTGGCTGCACAACTACGGTTTCCGCGGTCAGGTAGATGTGGTCTACAGCAGTTCTGTCGAGCGCGAGCTTGAACTGGCCCTGCGCATCTGGGAACGCCAAACGGGGAAGAACATCCGACCCGCTGACCGCGACTTTGCCAAGGTCGAGTTGATGTACACGCCTCTTTGGCTGGACATCCTTGGCATTGACCGTGGGTGCATTTGCGAGCCCATCCACCACATGGACGTCCCACCCCACCTCTCGGGTTTTGCGAAGGTGTTTGACCGAAGCCATCTCTACCAGATGGGATTCCTCCCATTCTGGTGCAGTGCCGGCCCCACACGACTTCTTCCGCTTGATGAGGTTACCAACCATTCCAACTGGAAGAACTTCCAGGCAGATGATTGGTCACGTGTGAACTTCGCATTCACAACCCCTGATCCATTCGGATTTTCACTTTCCGAACTCACGGAGCGTATCCTCCACGATCTCACCTTCATCTACGGCGGCTAATCCACCCCGCCGTAGAAAATAACTTATTTATTTAAACAAATTGTTATGATTCAAAAAAATAATCTCGATGCATTTCTCTTAGGAAGTACTTTTTTTGGCACTGGCGGTGGTGGTTGTCCCAAAAAAGCAAAAGAAGTTTTTCTGAAAATTTTTGAAAAGAAAGAAAAGCTTATCGTTGAGTCCATACAAGAATTTGATGAAGATGCCCTATTTATCACGGCATTTGGGGTAGGATCCATTACCAATTGCTCTGACCCAAGTATTCCCATACAAAAAGCATTCCAAAATCTTTCAAAATTCATGAACAAAAAAATAGCAGGAATTATCCCGGTAGAAATTGGGCCACTTTCCCTTGCGATAACTTTTTTCTTGGCGGATATACTTGACCTTCCCGTTATTGATGCAGATATTGTTGGAGGAAGATCCACACCAGAAGTATTTTTGGAAACCATTACCTTGTTTGATATTCCACGAACTCCCTTTGCTATTGCCAATAATAATGGTGACGAAGCTATGCTTCTCAAATCCTCATCACTTAAAAGTGAAGAAAGTTTTATGCGCAGCTTTGCCGAACTCTCCGGAGGTGACGCTCAAGTGGTAGGATACCCGATGAGTAAACAGCAAATCATACAAAGCTGTGAGCAAAAAACAATTTCTGAAGCGCTTTTTATTGGAAAAATGCTTGAGACAAAAAATATAAACGAACTTCTCAAAACACTCAAAGGGAAAATCCTCTTTGAAGGAGTTGTAAACAAAAAAGAAGAAAAAATGATGAGTGGATTTACCGGACTTGATCTCTTTCTTTCCAATTCTCAAAGTAACGCAAAAGTGTTTATAAAAAATGAAAATCTTATTCTTTGGATAAATGATGAAGTAGTTCTTACCTGTCCGGAGCTTCTCATCATGCTTGATGAAAATAATATGCCCATTTACAATGCAGATCTGAAAGAAAATATGCAAATACAAATACTGGGGATACCAGCAAAACCACTTTGGCAATCAAAAAAGGCAAAAGAACTTTTTTGCCCCAAAACTTTTGGTTTTCCATTCAATGAAGTTTCCCTTACTACAGAGAGTATAGAAGGATTGGTATCATCAAAGAAGATACTTTCTTAGGTATTGCCCGGTAAAGCTTTTGGCGTAGCGTGCAACGTCCTCTGGTGTTCCTACCTTTACCAGTTCTCCCCCTTTGTCTCCTCCTTCTGGACCAAGATCTACAATCCAATCAACACATTTTATAAGATCCAGATTGTGTTCAATGACTACAACAGTATTTCCTTTGGAAACCAAAGACTGCAATACGCCAATAAGCTTGCGTACATCCTCATAATGAAGACCGGTTGTTGGCTCATCAAGAAGATAAAGTGTTTTGGTGGTGGATCTTTTCGCAAGTTCTTTTGAGAGCTTAATACGTTGTGCCTCACCACCGGAAAGCGTGGTGGCCGACTGCCCCAGTGTAAGATAATCCAAGCCAACCTCATTGAGTACTTTTAATTTATCTTCAATAAAAGGAATATCCTTAAAAAATTCTTCCCCTTCTTCTATGGTCATGTCCAATACCTCAGAAATGTTTTTCCCTTTGAAATGAACCTGTAGTGTTTCATTGTTGAAACGTTTTCCATTACAAACATCACATAAAATTTCTACACTTGGCAAAAAGTGCATTTCAATCTGGAGTGTTCCTCTTCCCTCACAGTTTTCACACCGTCCACCTGGTCTGTTAAAACTAAATCTTCCTTTTTTGTAACCACGAATTTTTGCCTCCGGAGTTTCGGTAAAAATATCTCGAATACCGTCATAGGCTTTGGTATAGGTTGCTGGATTACTTCGAGGTGTTCTACCAATTGGGCCTTGATCTATACGAATAATTTTATCAAGATATTCAAGACCAAGTATTTCTTTATGGGCGCCAATACGTTTCTCCACATGATGAAGTTTATTTGCGACCGCTCTATACAAAATATCATTCATGAGTGTAGACTTTCCCGATCCAGAAACTCCGGTTATACACACAAACCGTTTCAAAGGAATTTCTACATTTATATTTTTCAGATTGTGTTCTGTGGCTCCCTTTATTTTGAGCTTTGGAGTGGAGCTATCTACTTTTCTTCGTTTTTCAGGAAGCTCAGTCTTTTTTTCTCCCCGCAGAAACTGACCGGTCAAAGATTTTTGAGCACTTCCTTTGGTCTTTGTAGGAAAAGTTTTGGTGCCTTTTTTTTCAGATAAGAGTTCATGAAGTGGTCCACTGTAAACAATATGTCCACCATGCTTTCCGGCACCAGGACCAATATCTACCACCCAATCGCTCTCAAGAATCGTATCCTCATCATGTTCAACTACAATAATCGTATTTCCAATATCACAAAGATTCCGTAATGTTGAAACTAACTGTTGATTGTCTCTCTGATGCAGACCAATGGTTGGTTCATCAAGCACATACATTGCTCCTACCAACTGCTGACCAACTTGCGAAGCAAGACGAATACGTTGTGCCTCTCCACCGGAGAGTGTTCCAGCACGACGTTCCAATGCAAGGTAGTGAAGTCCCACATCAAACATAAACTTCAAACGATTCCGTACTTCACGAAGAGCCGCGCCTGAAATTTCTAATTCTTTTTCTGTGAGTTTTTCCTTGAGTTTTAAAAAGAAATCATAACACTCAACAATAGGCATCTGCACAATTTCCCAAATATTTTTTTCACCAATTTTTACACTCAATGCATTTTCATTCAATCGGGAACCCAAACAGATCGTACAAAGATCCTCTGAAAAAAGTTCTACCGTCCCAATTCCCGTACAGGATTTACAGTATCCATAAGGACTATTAAAACTAAAAAGTCTTGGTTCAATTTCTGGGAAACTAAAACCATCGTTTGGACACGAATATTCTGTTGAATAAATTTGCTCATCCTTCCCCACATAATTTACTGTACAAAGACCATTTGAAAGATCCACTGAGGTTTCAACCGCCTCTGCAAGTCTCTGCCAATCATCTGTATTTTTTTCAAAGTTCATCCCAGAGAGAGGGATCTTATCTATAACAATCTCAATAGTATGTTTTTTATTTTTTGTAAGTGTAATTCTCTCACGTAAACTCTTTATTTTTCCATCTACTCTCACTTCCAAAAATCCAGAATTATACATATCATAGAGCATCTGATAGTACTCCCCTTTTCTCCCACGAACTACCGGAGAAAAAAGAATGAGTTCGCCAGATTGTATTTTCTTTTCTTTCAAGGTTTTGATGATCTGATCCTCTATTTGGTCCGTAGTCATCTTTTCAATTTTTGTTCCACAAACAGGACAGTGCGGTTTCCCAATTCGAGCAAATAAAACCCGCAAATAATCGTAAATTTCTGTAATCGTTGCCACCGTAGATCGTGGGTTGGCACCATGGGCTTTTTGGTCAATAGAAATTCCAGGAGAAAGCCCTTCAATCTCATCTACGTCTGGTTTTTGCAAATTTCCTAAGAATTGTCTGGCATACGCGGATAAGCTCTCAACATACCGCCGTTGACCTTCTGCAAAGATGGTATCAAACGCCAAAGAAGACTTTCCCGAACCGGAAAGCCCTGTGAAAACAATCATATTGTTTCTTGGAAGTTCAAGATCAATATTTTTGAGATTGTGCTCACGAGCACCTTTGATAACAATTTTTTCCTGCATAAAATTGATTGCTCCTCATGAGACCAAAACAAGTCCTCTTTTGAGGATCATTCCTCTATTATCAAACAAATTTCACTTCCTGTCAACACAAGCTTTGACCTTGTATTGAAACCTGTTATAATAAACTAACAGCTAATTTTTGATAAAAAGAATTATGAAACGTCCTTCTTTTTCTCTTGCCTTTTTGGCTTGCATTGTATTCATTTTTGCTGGATGTGGAACTCCAGCACAAGATTCCATGTCTTCTGACTCCACCCAAAAAGATAACCCTACTTTCATGACAAAAGATGCCATGCCAGAAGAAAAAATGCAGGAAGAACAGATGCCCGAAGAAAAAACCTCTGACACTTCTTCCGCACACGTCCAAACCCAAATAAAATTTTCAGGAAAAGCCATGGGGCAACATAAGGCAGAATTTACTTGGGAAATTCCTGAGGATATGGCAGCACAAGCTGAAAAATATGTGGTCATACGATCTACTGACCCAGAACCAACCTATCCTGCAAGCTGGTGGTGGTGGAGAGGCCCCGCCCATCATGATCTTACCTGGGAAGACCTCCCAGAAGGGAAAGCTTATTTTCGCCTTTGTGTTCTCAAAGGAGAAACCTGTCTAGAATACAGTAATCCACTGGAACTCACCATTCAATAAATATGGATAAGCAAAGTTTTCATTCTCTTTCTGAGTTGGTTATGCAACAAGCGAAAGAAAAAGGATTTGGAACATCCGCTTCCAAAATTGATGTTGCAGAAAAATTTGTTCTTATTCATAGTGAAGTTACCGAAGCATTTGAGGCATATAGAAAAGGAAATAGAGATGGTGACAACGGCTTGGCAGAAGAGTTGGGGGATATTATCCAACGCGTCCTGCATCTTGCTGGATGTCTGAATATAGATATCGAGGATGCAATTCTCAAGAAATTAGAAAAGAACAAGGGAAGAAACTGGGAACGCAAAGAAAATGCTTGAAAAAAACAAACGAAGGCGGTACAATAGTACCGCTTTTATTTTTGAAGATACCTTTATGAAAAATTGGTCTCCTACTTTTTTAACTATTTGTTCACTTCTTATTCTTTTTTCCGGCTGCGCAAGTGAGTCAACATATAACCCTCAAAATTCAGAAAATACTCCCACCGTAGAACACACTCCCTCCACTCAAGGGGCGCCCTCTATTGAGCTCAAAGCACTCCCAAATGGAGATCAAAGTGTTCACTTTGAATGGTCAATTCTTGGACATCTTGATGTTGCAGAAGGAATGACTCTTGTGAGAGGAAAAAACCCAGAACCTGTTTACCCAACCAATTATTGGTTCTTTCAAGGTCCGGATAGACGTCAAGTCACATGGATTAACCTTCCAAAGGGGAAAGAATACTTCCGTATTTGTATTATGAAGGACAAAAAATGTTCTCTTTATAGTAATGATGTAGAAGTAGACGTTCAATAGTTTCCTAGAGTACTTGAATTTTTTCTCCCAAGTATTGTGGCTCTGGTTTGGTAACCTCTTGTTGCCACCATCCTTTGAGACGAGCAAGGATTTCACGAACGTGAATAAAGTAAATGCTCTCATAGTCTCTTCTGTCCGCAGAAAATCCTACTACATGTATCCCCTGTCGAGAGCAAAAGTAGATAATGCGTGGCAGGTGAAAATTTTGTGAAACAGCAATAATATCGGTAAGACCATAGATGTGTTTTGCTCTGTAACAGCTTTCATAAGTTCTAAGTCCTGCTGGGTCTACAATAATATCTGTGTCCGGAATTCCTATATCCATGGCTTGTTTTTTCATGGCATCCACTTCATCGGCCCTTCTTCTGCCATCATCCCCCGTCATCATAATTTTTCCTACTTTTCCTGATTTATACAGCTCTATTCCAGCACGCACTCTATCAAACTGATAATCGGATTGTTCACCATTTTCTTTCATACCGCCACCAAATACCAGAGCAACTGGAGCTTGAGGCACCAAGGCAAGATCTGTGTAAATTCCCTGCCGATACTGCAAAATAGTAAGATTGGCATACAAAAGGGCAGCGATACCAAAAAGTACCAGCCAAAGTCCTACACTTACAAGAGTGTTTTTTTTATGCATACGGTTATTTTTTCTTTTTTGATGATCGCTTTACCATTTTCTGGCGTGCAGTGAGTTCTCGAATTTCATCACGCAAAATAGCAGCTAATTCAAACTCTAATTTTTGTGCCGCTTCTTTCATTTTAATTTCCTTATCTTTTATAATTTCCGCAACACTTCTTCCGTCTCCCAAAAGATCAAGATCCAAGGTATGTTTGCCCTCCTTCAAATTTTTACTATGTCGAGAACGATTTCCACCTTCTGTTGGAACACTGGTAATACCAAATTCTTCTAAAATATTTTTTATATTTTTTTCAATTGTCTTTGGAGTAATGTTGTGCTTTTTATTATATGCTAACTGTTTCTTTCTTCTCCTATCTGTTTCTTCAATTGCCTTATCAATAGAACCCGTTCGTTCATCCGCGTACAAAATAACTTTTCCATTCACGTTTCTTGCTGCACGTCCAATAGTTTGTACAAGACTGGTCTGACTTCTCAAGAATCCTTCTTTATCCGCATCCAAAATTGCCACCAAAGAAACTTCAGGAATATCCAAACCTTCACGCAAAAGATTTACCCCAACGATAACATCAATATTCCCCCGTCGAAGCTCAGTGATAATTTCTATTCGCTCAATAGTTTTTATATCACTATGCAAATATTTTACTTTAATTTTCTTTTCTTCCAAATACTCCGTTAAATCTTCCGCCATTTTTTTTGTAAGTGTTGTAACCAAAGTTCTTTCCTTTTTCTTCACCTGTTTTTGAATTTCGACAATAACATCTTCTACTTGAGAAAGTTGTTTTCCACTTCCATCTCCGGTCACGGGACGAATAATAACTTCAGGATCAACAAGACCCGTAGGACGAACAATCTGTTCTGCAACCAGGGCACTCTCATTGTATTCATACTCAGAAGGTGTCGCCGAAACATAAATAACTTGCTCTACACGCTCGTCAAATTCATCATAGGTCAGCGGACGGTTATCAAAAGCAGAAGGAAGTCTGAAACCATGATTTATGAGACTTTCTTTTCTTGCCCTATCACCGTGGTACATTCCACGAATCTGTGGAATCGTGACATGTGACTCATCAATCACCACAAGAAAATTATTCTTTTCATGAGCCTCTCCTTTACTGGATCCATAACGAAAAAAATCAAGAAGAGAAAATGCAGCTTCTCCTGGGAGTCTTCCATCGAAATGTCTTGAATAATTTTCAATTCCATTGCAATACCCAACGTTGGCAATCATTTCTAAATCATATTTTACTCTCCGTTTTAAACGTTCATATTCCAAAGGCATTCCTTTTTTTTGAAAATAGTCCAACCGTTCTTTGAGCTCACTTTTTATATTCTCCATTGCCTGCAGCCGAATACTTTCCCCCGCAACATAATGCTTTGCGGGGAAAAACCATGCATCATGCATCTCTGATTCTACTTTGCGGGTAACCGGATGAATTTTTTCTATCAGATCAATTTGAGACGAAACTTCAAAACGATATATTTTTTCTTCATTAACCGGCATGATTTCAAATAGCTGTCCACGCATACGAAACTGTCCACGTGATAGATCACTATTGGTTCGCTCAAAATGAATGTCAATCAAGTGCTGCATGAGTCCACGTCTATCTAATCTATCCCCCTTTTTGAGATGAAGGACGACTTGTTCATATTCCTTTGGAGAACCAAGGTTATAAATGGCAGAAACCGAAGAAACAATAATAACATCTTTTCTTGAAAGTAATGCCTGAGTGCAAGCATGCCGTAGCCTATCAATTTCGTCATTTATCTGTGCTTCTTTTTCTATATAGGTGTCAGAACTCGCAATATAGGCTTCTGGTTGATAATAATCGTAATAACTCACAAAATACTCAACCGCATTCTTAGGAAAAAATTCACGAAATTCATTGCACAATTGTGCTGCGAGCGTCTTATTGTGTGCAATGACCAATGTTGGTTTTTGAATTTTCTGTATGACATTGGCAACCGTAAATGTTTTTCCAGAACCCGTTACTCCCAGGAGGGTCTGTTTTTTATTCCCTTTCTGCAAACTCGAAACAAGCCCCTCAATGGCTTGGGGCTGATCACCGGCTGGCTTATATCCTGATTCCAAAGAAAATTGTTCTTTCATTTTCCCTTTTTTTTGCTTTTTATAGCTCAATAGTAACATATCATACCACCAACTTCAATAAAAAAGTTTTCCTTCTTGATTGAAGAAAAAAAAAGGAGTACAATGATGCAAATATTGTTGCCTTCATGGGAGGAAGGAGCATACATGGAAACTCCATGTTATCACTGCAGAAGGACGGACTACCACCCCCATCTCGCCTGGACCCTCGAAGACACGAGTGTGCCTGGGAAGCAAAGCACCCTGTGCATGGAGTGCAGCCACCTGATCCCGGGGGATCATCGGTTCCCAAACCCACCGAACACGGCTGAACCGGTACTTCACCTCACAGGCGTCCCACGCATGCGTCCCTTCTTCATTCCAGTATCTCTCCTCACCAAAGCATTTGCCATTGATCAAGAAGCGCAGCACCCCGCCTAAAGCCCGTTGCACCACGACGGGCCCAATCATTTAGGAAGAAATTTAGCAAAAATAGCATTTTTTCATCCACAGGGAGTACTTGACAAAAATAGCATTTTCATCTACATTAACGCTTACTTCTCAATAGCTGAAAGGAATTCCTCTTTTCAGGTGTTGAGAACGAAGTTCCTGTGAAGCCAAAGGCTTTCCACGCGACCTCCCCTCACGTGGAAACAGACCTCCCCCCGGAGTCTGCAGTACTTTGGTAGCAGAGGCATCCCGTCGCTGCTCGAGTTCAATTCACCCGTGCCCGAGGGCCCGGCCGATCCGAGGAGTTCGTCTCCGCCACCCCAAGACGAACGCCATTATCGGCCGGGCCCAAGGACCGTCCCACCGGAGTGTTCCACCACACTCCACCACAACTTTGTTTATCTGCTTGTGCAGGTAGGAAAAGATAGTGCAAAAAATTCCGAGAATATCGGAATTTTTTGTTTGAAAGAATTTATTTTTATTACAACTCCACCGTTTCATTCCGCTCTGGAACAAAGGCGTCTATTGAAAGCTCATCTCTCAATTTATGCGCTAACGCCGTTGAAGATTCGGGTTCCCCATGAATACAGTACACTTTCTTTGGCATTTTTTCCGCATTTCGTACCCATGACAGAATCTTCTGTTGATCTGCATGTGCAGACAGGGCTCCTATCGCTTTTATAGAACACCGTACCGGAATTTCTTGACCAAATATATAAACCGTTTCTGCTCCTTCGTAAAGTTTTCTTCCCAAGGTTCCATACGCTTGATATCCAACAATTATAAGCGTGGAATTGGGGTCAGAAAGATAACGGAAAGCATGATGAAGTATACGACCACCGGTCATCATCCCAGATCCTGCAATAATCATCTTTGGATTGGGAACATTATTAATCTTTTTTGATTCTTCTACTGTTCTTGTAAGTGTAAGACAATGAAAACTTAAAAAATCTTCATCATTCATGTAGTGTTTTGAAGCTTCTACATCATAGTATTCCGGATACTTTTTATACACCGGAAGTGAGTCAATTGCCATGGGACTATCAAGAAATATAGGAAAGCAGGGTAGTGCCTTATCATGCTCTATAAGTTTATCTAACCGATACAAAATTTCCTGTGTTCTTTCGATAGAAAATGCTGGCATCATAATCACTCCGCCTTTATTGTATCCCTCCATAATAAGATCATGGAGCATCTGAATACGCATTTCCTCAGATTCATGCATTCTGCTTCCATACGTTGATTCACACAAAAGAATATCAACTTTCCCAAGCCTGTCCGTATCTCTAAGTATTGGAACATTACTATTCCCAAGATCTCCAGAAAAACCAATAGTTTTTCCTTCTGCTTCTATTTCCAAAAATGAAGAACCAAATATATGTCCGGCATCTTTGAAAGTTACCTGAATATCCCCAATCCTTACCTTTTCCCCATAGTCTACCCCCTCACAATGCATGCGGGCCATTTCGATATCTCCCTCATCAAAAAGAATAGGACTCTGAAATTTTTTATTATTATAACTCATGATATGAAACGCATCGTTCCAAATAATATTGGCCAGTTCGCACGTTGCCTTGGTAGCATAAATCTTTCCATGAAAGCCTTCACGAAATAATTTTGGAATCCTGCCTGTATGATCCAAGTGCGCATGAGAGACCACGACCGCATCTATGGTTTTTGGATCAAAAGGAAATTTTTCATTATTTTTTCCTTCATTAAAATCACTCCCCTGAAACATACCACAATCAAGCAAAATATTTTTTCCATCTGCCTGCAAAAGATGACATGAACCGGTAACTTCGTGTGCCGCCCCAAAAAAGGTCAATTTCATATGTGTAGATTAAAAATAGCTGTTACTAGTATAACACAAATGATATAATCTATGTGTATATCTTTTCATATTACTACCCAAAACCCTTTTTTTTTGGTATTATAGACGCAGAACTTTTCCTAAAAGTAAATTTCGCTAAGTTTTGGCTACTTTTAAGACAGGTTCTCATTATGAAAGAGTCACAATTGGAAGTGGAGGTTCAAGAACCTGCACTGATGGAATTTACAACAAAAAGGAATTGTCTTAAATATAGCTGCTTTACCGGGTGTGGATGTGTTATTGTGCCATTGCTCTTAAGTCTCCTATTACTCCAGTTTATACTTCATCCTGGAGAGAAAAGGCTTAAAAAACTTCCGGAAAACTTTCCGTCTTTTGTAGAACTTTACCAAGAAAAACAAATTGAAAGAATCGAATACCGTTCGCAAAAATTAATGCGTCCAGTGGAAGCAATCGCCTATATACCAAAGCTTATTTTATCTCCCGCGTATGTGTTTGAAAAAGATAAGCATGCAAAACTTTCCTCAACAAAAGACCGAGTAGCTTTTGCCTGGAATAATTTTCTCAATTATCTGATAGAACCCGTCATGGACACGAATGACCAGATAGAGATTACCTGGAAAGATTTGGAAATTGAACCGGAATTCATTTTTGATTATTATAAACGAACATTCCTTTCAGAAGATCTGAGTATAACGAAAGAAATATTTCAACAAAATTTTTACGAACTTGTTTTTCAAGGAAGGCAAGTCAGTGGAATTCTGGTTGTTGAAGATAATCCCTTTGAAGCAGGAACCGATTCCGTCAATCTCACCATTAACTTGAACCGTCATGGCTATAAAAATAATTGAACAAAATAAGCTGCGTTGGATAAATATAGATGAGGTAGATGACGAAGCACTCGCTTATCTTAAAGAAAATTTTCATTTTCATCATCTTGATTTGGAAGATATTTTGAGTGAATCCCAAACTCCCAAAATTGACATCTATAAAAATTATCTTTTTATAGTACTTCAATTTCCACATTGGAAAGCTGACAAACAAAAAGTGGTTGATCATGAAGTTGATATTTTTATTGGTGAAAATTACCTTGTGACTATTCAACACTCAAAAACACGTGAGTTGAAAAATTTTTTTTATAAATGCATGAAAAACAGAAATACCAAAAGAAGATGGATGAGCTCCAATTCCGGATTTTTGTTATACAAGCTTATCGACGCCCTCTTTCATGAATCCCGTCCTATCCTCAATAATATGGGAAAACGCATTTCTGTTTTGGAGAATGGAATATTTGAAGAACAACAAGATTCACAAACCGTTAAAAAACTCGCAGTACTCAGACGAAATGTTCTCAACTTTAGAAGAATTGTGGATCCACAGAGGTACATGATGGCAAACCTCGCCAATACCCGAAAGTCATTCCTCAATGAAGACACAAGTCTTTACTTTGATGATGTGAATGACTACCTTACCAAACTTTGGGCAATTGTAGATAGATATAAAGATACCATTAATGGACTTCATGTAACGGTGGAATCTTTGATCAATCAAAAAACAAATAATGTTATTCGCGCTCTTACCGTTATTTCGGTAGCACTTCTTCCACTTACCCTTCTCTCCGGAATTTACGGTATGAATATTGCAGGTCTTCCATTTGCACAAAGACCTATTTTTGTATGGGGAATGTTTCTTGCGCTTGCACTCATTATCATTATGCTTATTTTGATTATGAAGAAACGTAAATGGCTCTAATACAAGGAGCCTCATAAAGATGTGATAAAAAAAATAATAAGCTCTCAATCCAAATCGATTACTGGTGCTGCTATTGTTTTGGCGGCCGCTTCTTTTATTAGTCGTCTTATTGGTGTACTTCGAGACAGAATTTTTGCACACACCTTTGGAGCATCCGATACTCTTGATATTTATTACGCCGCATTTCGAATTCCAGATTTTGTCTACAACCTTATTATAGTAGGAGCACTCTCTGCAGGTTTTATCCCAGTATTTATGAGTCTCTACGTAAAATCAAAAAAGAAGGCCTGGGTCCTCACCAATAATATCCTCAATATCCTCGGTTTAAGCCTAACCCTCCTCTGTGTACTTCTTTTTTTTGCAACTCCATACCTCATGCATTATATTGTGCCAGGTTTTTCAGCAGAAAAACTTGAAAAAACAATTATGCTTACACGTGTCATGTTTTTAAGCCCCATCCTTTTGGGAATTTCTGGAATTTTCAGTGGAGTCTTGCAATCACTCAAATCATTTTTTATCTATGCGCTTACTCCTATTGTATACAACTTAGGTATTATCATAGGAGTTATTTTTTTTGTCCCCTACTTTGGACTTCCAGGCCTAGCATGGGGAGTGATACTTGGAGCCTTTTTCCATCTTCTTATACAAATCCCGACACTCTTTCACCACGGTTTTTCCTATAAGTGGTCTCTGAATTTTTCAAATACCCATGTGAAAAAAATGGGAGCTTTGATGATTCCTCGGACTCTTACCATAGGAACTACACAGCTTAATTTTTTGGTAATTACCATTATAGCCTCCACACTTTCTCGTGGAAGTGTTACCGTCTTTAACTTTGCCAATAACCTTCAATACTTTCCCATTGGACTTATTGGTATATCCTTCTCACTAGCGGCTTTTCCTACTCTTTCAAAACTGTATGCTGAAAAAAAGGAAACAGAATTTATTGAACACCTCGTAAACGTAGTCAAACAAATTCTCTTCTTTATTATTCCACTTACCCTTATTTTCTTATTACTTCGCGCACAAATCGTACGTGTCGTCCTTGGTTCTGGTGCATTTGACTGGAACGCGACCATAGCCACAGCAAACACTTTAGGATTTTTTGCGCTTTCCCTTTTTGCACAATGTCTTATTCCCCTTCTTATGCGTGCTTTCTATGCTATGCACAATACTTGGACACCACTTTCTATTGCATTTATTGGATCACTGGTAAATATTATTGCATCACTTCTTCTGAAAAATGAATATGGTATTGCAGGACTTGCTCTTGCCTTTTCCATTGCTATGATTGTTCAGTTTATATTACTTTGGTTTTCATTGAGATATAAACTCAAAACACTCCTGGAGGAAGAAATTATACATGGTTTTTATAAAATTTCTGTCGCTGCTATTGCCATGGGTATTACTATTCAGGCAACAAAACAAACTCTTTCCACTCTTGTTGATATGAATAGATTCTGGGGAGTGCTCACGCAAGCCGGTATCGCAACACTACTTGGCGTTCTTGTGTATGGTTTTATCTGTTCACTTTTGCGCCTCCGTGAAATGCGCCTTTTCACTGCAAGTTTTCAAAAAAGATTCCTTAAACGCTCGAGTGCCCAAGCTGTTATCCGTGAGGCGGACGATATTTAATCTCTCTTTTTTAAAATTTTTACACAAAATAATTGTCTTCAATCACCCTTGTCAAGAGAAATTTTTTGTGCTAAAATGTGACTAAGTTTTGCTAAATTTAGTTTTTTTTTGCTTTAATAAGCATTGAATTGACCCATTATTTTCGAAAAAGATATATCTGATATGGAAAATATACGTAATTTTTGCATTATTGCTCATATTGATCATGGAAAATCTACACTTGCCGATCGTTTTCTTGAAGTTACCGGGACGGTAGACAAAAGAAACATGAAAAACCAACTCCTTGACCAAATGGAGTTGGAACAAGAACGCGGAATCACCATCAAACTCCAACCGGTACGAATGCAATATGATGGATATGTATTGAATCTTATAGACACTCCAGGACATGTAGACTTTACCTATGAGGTTTCTCGATCCCTAGCCGCCGTTGAGGGGGCTATACTTCTGGTGGACGCAACACAAGGAGTACAGGCACAGACTATTGCCAATCTTTATCTTGCACTCGACCAAGACCTTACAATTATTCCCGTACTGAATAAAATTGATCTTCCCAATGCAGATGCAGTAAAAGTTAGTGCAGAGATTATCCATTTACTTGGTTGTAAACAAGAAGAGATTCTTCACTGCTCAGGGAAAACAGGTGAAGGGGTAGAGGGTCTTCTCAAGGCGGTTATAGAACGTGTGCCCGCACCAAAATCAGAAAATAAAGGACTTCCACCAAGAGCCCTTATCTTTGATTCTTTTTATGATGATTATCGTGGAGTTATTGCTTCAGTACGAATGGTGGATGGGAGTCTCAGAAAAGGACAAAAAGTCCGCTTTATGGGTACACAAGCTGAAGCAGAAATATTGGAAACAGGTCATTACGCACCAATGCTCAAAGCAGATCCAACACTCGAATGCGGCCAAATTGGTTATGTGGTGAGTGGATTGAAAGATCTTACTGATGTTCGTGTAGGAGATAGTATTACGGCGGTAGAAAATCCAGCAGAAAAACCGCTTCCAGGATATAAGGAAGTAAAGCCAATGGTATTTGCAGGAATTTTTCCACAAGAAGGCGATGATTATAACGCACTTCGAGACGCCATGGATAAATTAAAACTCAGTGACTCTTCCCTTTTTTATGAACCGGAACATTCCCAAGCTCTTGGTTTTGGTTTTCGTTGCGGGTTTTTGGGGATGCTCCATCTTGAAATATTTCAAGAACGTCTCGTACGTGAATTTGGACTCCATATTGTAGCAACCGTTCCATCCGTTGCATACAATGTAAAAAGAACCAATGGTACCACTCTTACCATAAAAAGTCCGCAAGATCTTCCAGAAGTTCAACAAATTGAATTTATTGAGGAACCCTGGATGAATGTAGATATTATTACTCCAGACGAATATATTGGAAATGTTATGGGCCTTGTGGCAGAAAGAAAGGGGCAATACACCAATACGGAATATTTAAGTACCGGTGCCGGGCAACGTGCAATGCTTCACTATGAAATTCCACTTACCTCCCTTATCACAGATTTTTATGATAAACTAAAAACAGTGACCAGTGGGTATGCTTCCCTTTCCTATGAATTTAAAGACTATAGAAAAACACGCGTCGTTAAGCTTGATATTTTGGTAGCAGAAGAAAAAGTGGAAGCACTTTCCACTCTTGTCTGGCAAGATGATGCATTCCGTATAGGAAAACAAATTGTAAACTCCCTCAAAGATACTCTTCCAAAACAGCAATTCGCCCTCAAAATTCAGGCAGCCGTAGGAGGAAAAATCATTGCCGGAGAACGTCTTTCTGCCCTTCGAAAAGATGTTACCGCAAAGCTCTATGGAGGAGATGTTACTCGTAAAAGAAAACTTTTAGAAAAACAGAAAAAGGGAAAGAAAAAAATGATGGCTATGGGGAAAGGAAAAGTTGAAATTCCAACAGAAGCCTACCTTGCTGTCTTAAAAAGATAACTTTACTATTTTTTATACAAAACCTCTATGATGGGTAAAAAATCTATAAAAACACTTTGGACCGTTATTGCATTTATAGCTATTCTTGGAATGATTTTTTTCTTGGTGTATCCGGCATTCCTCTAAAATTTTCTTTTTTTATGAATCGAAGGGTTATTGATATTGTTATTATTCCACCAAAGGAAATACTTGATCTTTGTATAGAACAAAACAACGTTGACTTTGAAAAAAATCTTGTACCAATAAAATTTTCCAAAAATGATTTCATCCCCCATCTTTCTCTCTTTATGGGGGTGCTTTCCTCTCTGCAAGAAGACATGGTGAAGAAAGAAATGAAACAAATAACAAAAACATTTTCAGGTTTAGATCTGTGCATACCCCGTATTGAAAATAATTGGATATACCTAGAAAAAACAGATGATCTCCAAACTCTTCAAAAAAATATTGCAAAAAATATTGAACCACATGTTACCCATGACGCACAAAACAGTGACTTTTTTGTCGATGAAAATGAGGTTATTACTCCTGATTGCTACCCTTGGGTAAATAATTTTTTTACCGATTACAGCTTTGATAACTTTGTACCCCACATTACAACCTGGTCAAAAACTCCTTTTTCTATTAACCTACCTTTGTCTTTTAAAGCGGAAAGGATAGCCCTTTGTCACGTTGGAAAATTTAATACATGCAGAAAAATACTTTGGGAAAATACATAAAACTATGAAAAAACATTGGCTTGTACAATCTGAACCTCCAAAAACCTTTTATGATGTGTATCCAGAACTTCCTCATGTGGTCCTTGATTTAGTATACCATCGAAATTTGCACTCTCAAGAACAAATTGATGAGTTCTTAAATCCAGACTATAGCCAAGATGTTCATGATCCCTTTTTATTTTCCGACATGGAAAAATCTGTCAACCGTATTTTTCAAGCAATAGAAAAAAATGAAAAAATAGTTGTACATGGAGACTACGATGCAGATGGGGTATGTGCATCGGTTATTTTGGTTTCCACACTTGAAGCTCTTGGCGCCAAACAAGTTCAAAATTATCTCCCCGATCGTGAAACTGATGGATATGGGCTCAATGAAAAGAACATGCGTGCATTTGCACAAGAAGATGTAAAATTGGTTATCAGTTGTGACTGCGGAATCAGCAATGCACCGGAGGTAAAAATTGGAAATGAACTTGGAATAGATACCATAATTACTGACCATCACTCTATACCAGAAAATCTTCCAGAGGCCTTTGCTATCCTCCACCCAAAAATTGAAAGTGAAAATTACCCAGATAAAAATTTGGCAGGTGGAGGAGTTGCTTTTAAACTCGCACAAGGGCTCCTTCTCACCCATAAAAAACAGGGAAAAGAACTCCTCTGTGAGGACTCCCATGAAGCACATGAAAAATGGCTTTTGGAACTGGTTGCCATCTCTTCTGTAGCAGATATGGTTCCGCTTCTTGGAGAGTCAAGGACACTTACCAAATATGGCCTTATTGTCCTCAATAAAACACGCCGAATTGGCCTCCAGATGCTCCTGAGAGAGGCAAATCTTATGGAAATGGATGGAAGTCTTAAAAAAGAAATAACAGCAGAAACCATTGGGTTTTCCCTTGCTCCTCGGATCAATGCAGCAGGCAGACTCGATCATAGTAATGTTGCCTATAAGCTTCTTATGACCAAAAATGCCATAGAAGCAACCGATCTTGCCTTTGCACTGGAAAATAATAATAAAGATAGAAAAAATTTAACAAAAGAATACTTAGAAGTTGCTATAGAACAAGTTAAAAAGGACCAAATGGAAAATCCGGTTCTTGTAGTGTTTAATGAAAATTGGTCCTCCGGTTTGGTGGGACTCATCGCAAGCCGTCTCAAGGACCTCTACAACAAACCTACTCTTGCCTGTACCCACAGGAATGGTGAAATTGTAGGTTCCGGCAGAAGCATTGACCAATTTAACCTTATCGCAGCACTCCAAAAAAATCCTGAATTTTTTTCTAAAGTTGGTGGACACCCAGCAGCCTGTGGCTTTACGCTCAAAGATAACAACCAATTTGAAAATTTCAAAAAAACTTTAATTGAAACCTATAACCAAGAAACAAAAGGACAGAAATTTGAGCCAACACTTCATATTGATGCCGTATTAACTCTGGATACCATTTCTTGGGATCTCTACGACTTGTTGAATAAATTTCAACCTTTTGGACAAAAAAATCCAAGCCCAACTTATGTAGCATTTGATGTACGAGTACACAGAATTGATCCTCTTGGAAAAAGTGGAGAGCACTTAAAACTTTCGCTTGAACAAAATGGTAAAATCAAAACTGCTATTGGGTGGAGTCTCTGTAAAAAAGATAATGAAGATTCCCCAAACTGGTGTAGTATTTTAAAACAGAATGATATAATTGATATTGTTTTTGAAATGGAAGTAAATGAATGGAATGGAAATCGTGAACTCCGCATGAAAATTATTGACCTTCATAAACACATCTAACCTTTCTCTCTATATGAAATATATTCTTTTTTGTGATGGTGGTGCACGTGGGAACCCTGGGCCCGCGGCTCTTGGGTTTGTCATACAAGATACGGATGGAAATACTCTTTTTGAATATGGTGAATATCTTGGAAAACAAACAAATAATGTAGCAGAATACAGTGCTCTCATCTCAGCACTTCAAAAGGCTCAGGAAATGGGTGCAGATACAGTAGAATGTAGACTTGATAGCAAGCTCGTGGTGGAACAACTCCTTCGAAACTGGAAGGTAAAAGAACCCCATCTGCAAAAATTATTTATGAAAGCCTGGAATCTTCTTCAGGGTTTTAAAACGTATACTCTTATACATATCCCACGTGAAAAAAATACCCAAGCAGACGCACAAGTAAATAAAACACTTGATAACCTTTCCTAAGTTAAAAAAATAAAAAACATCCTCTTAGAAGGATGTTTTTTATTTCTAAAAATGCAATTATTAAACACTCTTGATACCAGTAACAGTAATGGTACCAGTACAGGTCCCAGATACTCCATTACTTGGAAGAGTAATCTGCCAGTAAGAACTGGTGGTACTTTGCGCACTTGCAGTTGCCTTTGCCATATCATGTTGTACTGTACTTGCTGAACTCCCCAATGCATATAAACTTGCATATGCAGTAGAAGAATTTATTCCACCAAGTCCTGAAGCATAGTGTTGTTGTCCGACATCTACCGTACCAACATCACAAGTCATGTTTGAACCACTAAATCGATAATCCTCTGTCACATTTCCTTTATTGGACATGCTAATGGTAGAACCGGTTCCTATAGTAGAAGTTCCTCCAAGGCTTACGCCACCGTAATTGATACTCCCAGAAAGACTAATTCCCGTGATTTCTGCAAGAGTTGTGGTGTTACTGCTATCTGCAGTACTGGTAGCGGTTCCATCATTTGCAGTGACATAGGCTGTCCAGTCTCCTGGATCAGCATAGTATTGTAGGGCAAACTGACACTCGTAATTTGCCACGGTATCAGTACCTCCCGCACAGTTGGTATAAGAACACGCTACACCACCATCATTTTCATAACAATCCGCATTGTCTGTATCACAAGAACTTGTCGTGTTAGGACTATAGAGTAGAACTTTTACTCCTTGTGCAGCAGCAGTAACTTCCGCACAACCGTTGTCGTCGTGAAAAGCTCCATGAACATATACTGTTTTTGTGGAACCAGCCACCGGAGTAATAGCATCAGAATCAGCACCACCGGTACTTTCGGCAATTGTCACGCTATCTATGGTAGGGGTTGCATTTGAAACACTGGCAGAAGCCGTTGTATCATCTGCTTGTGAGCGGACGGTCAAGAAAATAAGAATGATAAGAAGTCCAGCAATAAAAAGAAGTATGGCAAAAAGATAATGTTGTCTACTCTCGTTGCTTTCAATCATAGTTTTTATACTAAATAAACAAAACTGATGTATTCCCCCTCTATATTTTTTGTTTTATGAATAAAATAAATTTACGGCATCACACGGACAAAGGAATCAATGTGACCCTCCCCCTTTGCAGGAGTTCCTTCTACATACAACTTAGTATCTACGCGATCATTGTTGTTCACTACCGGTACAGCAACCTTATCTGAGGATGTTTGTCTTGACCCATTGTGCATTTTCATAGTTGCACTCCCATGTGAATTCTGTGGAGCAACGACGAGGATAATTCCGATAATTAAAGATATAGCAACCCATACAACACCTAAAGAAACTAGGTATTTTGACATATCACCACCTCCTTCGCATTTTTTATTTCAATAAATATTGACATACCTATATTTATGAGTAAAGTACTTTTCATTCATTATAGCATTTTTTCTTTTTTTTCCAAAACCTTTTTCTTAATTATCCACAAGAGCATTAAAATTCACTAATCCAGAACAGACCCCCGCCAGCGACGACGTTGGCATGACCAGTTTAAAGTTGAGAGAACTTGTACTATATACTCCCGCACTCAACTGTTTTGCTAAACTCAACTGAGCTCGTTGAGTACTGGTAGCAAGTGCCGTCATATCCGCATAGACAACCGTAGAGGTAACGGAAAATCTTTGCTGAGACACATCTATGGTCCCTACGTCACAGCTCATATCTTCTCCACTTAAATTTATATCTAATGATCTATTCCCTGTATTTTGTACAATTACGGAAGCATCCTCTGTTGAAGTTGCTCCCAGCTCCAATGCCCCATAGTTAATTCCTCCACCAACCTGTATCCCAACCAATGAATTTACCTCGGTATTGGAAGTACTTTGTCCTGTCGCAGCACCACTATCGGTAGCACGAATATAGGCAGTCCAGACATCCGTAGCATAGGTACCGGCGTCTGTTGCATCGGCATAGTATTGCAATGAAACATTACACTCGTAATTTGCGTTCGTTTCCAACCCAGTCGTACAGTTACTTATGGAACAACCACCTGTAATACTTGCCTTATAACAATTAAGCGGATCCGTTGTACAGCTTTCTGCTTCTACAACTCCACTTCTATACAAAACCAATTCTACATCTCCACCATTTTGTACGTCGTCACATCCATCAAGGTCTGAAAATCCTCCATGAATATAGATTTCCTTTGTAGAGTTATCTACCAGGTTAATATCACCAGTACTTGCTCCGCCTGAGCTATCACTTATAGTTATAGAATCTACTGTAGGACTTGCAAGTGCTCTTGAGGCATGACTAAAGAAAAAAAAGCAAATAAGCGAGAGAATAAGCCATAAAAATCCAATAGCCCCATGATGCAAATTCTTTTCACTCATAGGACTTATGCTACAAACTTAGGCCCTCCATTATTATCCTGTTGGCCAGATGAATTGCTTTCCTCTTCATCATCATAATCTTCATCATCTTCATAATCATCGTAATCTTCATCTTTTCTTATTATTTTTTTGATAATAAGGACCAAAAGTAGCAGTACAATGAGTCCTACCACAACATACCCAATATAGTAGGAGGGTTGTACTTCTGTTTTTACAAAAAACTCTGCAGTCTTTTTTTCTGTCTTATTTATACCGTATTCAAAGTGAGCTTGCGCAGTATAATCCCCAGGCTCTGTAATTTGATAGTTCAATTCAAAGTCTGTATTTTGGTTCCTCAGTAAAATTTTTGGATTTGCACGAAGCACATCAATAATCTTTTCATCTTTTAAAATTTCAACATAAAATGTTGGCTCAATTGGAATATTCCCAGTATTTTCTATCTTTCCTACTATCTTTACATATTCTCCCAAAGAAAACTCAACATCATTTAACTCCAAAGCAGAAAAATTGGCAGCCTGACTCATCGTCCCCGGAGGAAATATAGTAACCACTATCTTACTTTGCTCTCGTATAATCTTTCCATCTGCATAAATTTGTACATTTGCATAATAGGTACCCTCCTTCAATGGGTTCTTATACGAAAAGGTAATCTTTGATGTTTGAGAAGGAGCCACAGCTTCCAATTCACTCCCAGGAATCTCTACTTGACGGGTGTCTGATGGATCTGATTGGCTTGTCATTTTTACCACAATTTTTTCAGGCTTTGCATCCACATTTCCACCATTGATTCCATCAAAGTAAAAAACAACCGGTTGACCCACTTCTGAATTTTCTACGTACACGGTGGAAACAGAAAAATTTTTAATTTCCTGGTCTGTGACCTCAAAAGTCAACACCAGTGCAACTCCTGGCATAACAGAAACAGAACTTTCGTTTGGATTTCCTTTTTCATCAACAGGAACACCTTCAAAATCAAGGATCACATGATACAGCCCATTTGGAGCTGCTACGGGACTTACAAAAAAGTTAAATGCAGACGAATTTGCGCCACGTGTGAACCGAACATACTGCTCTGGAAAACTTAAATACTTTGATCCTTCACCGGAGACCTTTACTCGGTATGCCTGTTCATCCGCAGCATTCTCACGAGACAGAAACACCGTCTTCTTCACGCTCATCCCATTGGTTATATTGTTTATTTTTACCTCAGCAGGAGACAACCCAATCGCTTCAACCGAATGTGAAATAAAAAAACTAGAAAAGACTAATACAAACGCGAACAGCGTTCTTTTGAAGAGCAGTTTCATTGCAAAAAATTAAAAGTTAACTTGTATAACTGTTCCTAGTATACTATAATAAGCGATATAAAAACAGGGAGGAAAACCTTTTTTGTGGATATGTTCAAAATAAATAGAAAAACGATTTTTGTATTTTTTTTGTTTGTAATTTTTTGTATTGCTTGTTACCAACTTCTTTTACACTATTTTGAAACACACCTCACACCCTATACTGACCAACACTTTTTTGCAGAAACTGGTATCATTGTGGTGAAAAATTCACAATATGAAAACACTGAAAAATCCCCTAAAATGACTATATACCGACTCCGAGATAAGGCGCCCCAGGATATAACAGATGATATGAATCTTTTATTTGTAAATAAAAATGAAGCAGCTTTTGTACCAAAAGAACTCACAAGCACCAGCCTAATGTTTTTAGTGGATGAACGGTTTGCTCAAAGTCTCCTTATTCGATCCCTCCCTGGCCCAATCTTTTCTATACGTGATAACCCTTCTTCCACCTATATTCTTGTACAAGGGATACGAAGTTCTGATTCATCTCCTTACTTCTGTCTGGGAGAAAAAAATCCGGAAAAAATCCCCCCTGCACTCCACTGTAACTTTATTGTAAAAAATATTTTTCCTGAAGATTCTCCTTTCGACTTTTCCATATCCTGGGATAAAAAAGAAGAAAAAAATCTTATTATATATAATAAAAAAACAAATAAACTCTACCTCTATGATCCCTGGGAAAAAATTCCCGTAGAAGTCGTGGACCAAAATTTATTTACACTCAAAAAACACTACCTGGATAGCACTCAAAACCCAAAAAACCATTCACCAAAAATATCAAAATGGGGACCAATCCTCATATCGAAAGACCAAGGCCATTTCTTTTGGAAATTTGTACCATTTTTCAGCCATGTGATCTTAGTCGATGAGAATCATATTATTGTGCAATATGGACGAGAGGTTTACCTTATAGATCAATCTCTTACCCACACCAGTTTTTTCGTTACTCTCAAAAATAAGAACGATGAAATATTTTCATACTATACTGTAAATTAAAATGCCCCCTATTTCTTCTTGGAAAATTTTTGAAAGATACCTCGGCCTGATCACAAAAATGATTGGGATATTCCTCTTTTCATTTATTTTTATCCGCTTTTTTATTGTCAGTAGCTCCGAAATAAATGGTCCTTCTATGGAACCAACTTTTGTTGATGAGGACTATTTTTTTGTAAATCGATTCATATACCTCTTTGTTCCTCCCAAACGTTATGATATAATACAAATTATTAACTTAAAAGAAAAAAAACACATTGTAAAAAGAATTATTGGTTTACCTGGTGAAACCGTTATACTACGTGGAGGGAGTGTGTATATTTCAAAAAATAATGGGTCTGCCTTTTTTACAGAAAAACTCGATGAGTCCTCTTACCTTCCTCCATATACCCTTACTCTTCCTTTTGGAACCGAAGGAGTTGTGAGCTATTATCTTCAAGATAATGAATATTTTGTTCTTGGAGATAATCGGAACAACAGTATCGATTCTCGCGAATATGGCCCCATACTTCGTTCTAATATCGTAGGAAGAGTAATAAAATTGTAACTATGCAACAAAATTTCATTGAAGGGGTCCTGGCTATTACTCGCGATATAAAGTTATTTTGTCTTGCTCTTATTGTCAATAAACTTTTTATGGGGTTTCTTGTTGGTACCGTCATCACAGTGCTTTTAGTTGGCTTTATTTTAAGCAAGAACCCACTGCATATTCCCATGATACTACGATATTCTCGTGCAGAAAGCTTCCAACGCATTGCCGACAGAAATCAAAGTGGAACTTTTGACCGTTCGTTTTCTGAATTTGTGAAAGTATACTCTCAGGTAAGAGCACTCTTTCTGATCGCTTTTATCTCATTTTGTCTGATGGTTGTGGTCATTGTTCTCAAACAAAACTAAACTTTTCATAAGAAATAAAAAGAGCTCCTCATTGAGGAGCTCTTTTTATTTCTTATTTTTCTGTTATTTTTAATGATTGGATGATAGAATCATACTCATCGGCAGTACCACGAATAACGAGATCTTGATTTCGTGCATATGAGAATACTGATATAATATTTTTTCCCAATGAATCAAGAGGAATGGATTCATAACGATTTCCTTGTAGATTACCAAAAGAAACTTTTCCTGATACAGGTAAATCATCTATAATATTCTTTGACTCGTCTTTTGAAACAAGCTCAATTGAAAAATAGTGGCTTCCTTCATTCTGAGAAAAAAGTAATTGTTCCTTTCCCTGTGAGACCTTCCAGCTTGATGGATAACCTATGTCAATTTTCATATCATCTGAAAGGAATCCGCTATACTCTGAACGCATTTCTTCTAAAATTTCTTTCTTAATCTCTTCCTTCAAATTCTGTTTCAAATTATTTTCAGTCTTTTCACGCAGTTGAGCGGGTGTCACCTGTACTTGAGCAACATTTTTTTGTTCCTGTGTTCCAAAACCAAATTCAGAAGCCATATTGGAACATCCAGCACCCAATGTTACAAAAAAACCACCCACCAGAGCACAGAGTGCCACAAGCCCCAAACGCCTGGTGTCAACTTTTTTTAAACCTTTGGTATTTCGTTTCTTTTCCTGCACAGCAATCCTCTCTCGAGTTGAGATAATAGTGTCGGGATTGAGAGATATGCTATCAATACCCAAAGAAACTAAAAATTGCGCAAAGTCAGGATAATCGCTTGGCGCCTGACCACAGATACCAATTTTTTTCTTATGCTTTTTTGCAACCCTTATCACTTCTGCAATCAAATTTTTTACAGCGGGATTGTTTGCATTGCCCAAATCAGATAAAGAACTCGTATCTCGATCAATGCCCAAAGTCAATTGCGTAAGATCATTGGAACCAATGCTAAAGCCATCAAAAATTTTTGCAAATTCTTCAGCGAGTATTACGTTTGAAGGAATTTCGCACATCACAAATACTTCTAGTCCATCCTTTCCCCTCTCCAAACCAAATTCTTTCATGGTTTGAAGAACTTGCTCTCCTTCCTCCGGAGTCCTACAAAATGGGATCATCACAACAATATTTTTCAGTCCCCAGTCTTCCCGTGCTTTTTTTATTGCTCTACATTCCAATTCAAATCCTTTTTTGTACTCTTTTGAGTAATACCTACTTGCCCCACGCCACCCAATCATAGGATTTTCTTCATGCGGCTCAAATTCTGCTCCGCCAATGAGGGTTGCATATTCATTTGTTTTGAAATCACTCATTCTCACAATGACCGGATTTGGATAAAAAGCAGTCGCAATTCTTCCTACCCCCTCTGCTAATTTTTCTACACAATAATCGGTCTTATTCTTGTACCCCTTTGTCAATTTTTCAATTTGTTTTTTTGCATTATTGCTCATATTGATCATGGAAAATCTACACTTGCCGATCGTTTTCTTGAAGTTACCGGGACGGTAGACAAAAGAAACATGAAAAACCAACTCCTTGACCAAATGGAGTTGGAACAAGAACGCGGAATCACCATCAAACTCCAACCGGTACGAATGCAATATGATGGATATGTATTGAATCTTATAGACACTCCAGGACATGTAGACTTTACCTATGAGGTTTCTCGATCCCTAGCCGCCGTTGAGGGGGCTATACTTCTGGTGGACGCAACACAAGGAGTACAGGCACAGACTATTGCCAATCTTTATCTTGCACTCGACCAAGACCTTACAATTATTCCCGTACTGAATAAAATTGATCTTCCCAATGCAGATGCAGTAAAAGTTAGTGCAGAGATTATCCATTTACTTGGTTGTAAACAAGAAGAGATTCTTCACTGCTCAGGGAAAACAGGTGAAGGGGTAGAGGGTCTTCTCAAGGCGGTTATAGAACGTGTGCCCGCACCAAAATCAGAAAATAAAGGACTTCCACCAAGAGCCCTTATCTTTGATTCTTTTTATGATGATTATCGTGGAGTTATTGCTTCAGTACGAATGGTGGATGGGAGTCTCAGAAAAGGACAAAAAGTCCGCTTTATGGGTACACAAGCTGAAGCAGAAATATTGGAAACAGGTCATTACGCACCAATGCTCAAAGCAGATCCAACACTCGAATGCGGCCAAATTGGTTATGTGGTGAGTGGATTGAAAGATCTTACTGATGTTCGTGTAGGAGATAGTATTACGGCGGTAGAAAATCCAGCAGAAAAACCGCTTCCAGGATATAAGGAAGTAAAGCCAATGGTATTTGCAGGAATTTTTCCACAAGAAGGCGATGATTATAACGCACTTCGAGACGCCATGGATAAATTAAAACTCAGTGACTCTTCCCTTTTTTATGAACCGGAACATTCCCAAGCTCTTGGTTTTGGTTTTCGTTGCGGGTTTTTGGGGATGCTCCATCTTGAAATATTTCAAGAACGTCTCGTACGTGAATTTGGACTCCATATTGTAGCAACCGTTCCATCCGTTGCATACAATGTAAAAAGAACCAATGGTACCACTCTTACCATAAAAAGTCCGCAAGATCTTCCAGAAGTTCAACAAATTGAATTTATTGAGGAACCCTGGATGAATGTAGATATTATTACTCCAGACGAATATATTGGAAATGTTATGGGCCTTGTGGCAGAAAGAAAGGGGCAATACACCAATACGGAATATTTAAGTACCGGTGCCGGGCAACGTGCAATGCTTCACTATGAAATTCCACTTACCTCCCTTATCACAGATTTTTATGATAAACTAAAAACAGTGACCAGTGGGTATGCTTCCCTTTCCTATGAATTTAAAGACTATAGAAAAACACGCGTCGTTAAGCTTGATATTTTGGTAGCAGAAGAAAAAGTGGAAGCACTTTCCACTCTTGTCTGGCAAGATGATGCATTCCGTATAGGAAAACAAATTGTAAACTCCCTCAAAGATACTCTTCCAAAACAGCAATTCGCCCTCAAAATTCAGGCAGCCGTAGGAGGAAAAATCATTGCCGGAGAACGTCTTTCTGCCCTTCGAAAAGATGTTACCGCAAAGCTCTATGGAGGAGATGTTACTCGTAAAAGAAAACTTTTAGAAAAACAGAAAAAGGGAAAGAAAAAAATGATGGCTATGGGGAAAGGAAAAGTTGAAATTCCAACAGAAGCCTACCTTGCTGTCTTAAAAAGATAACTTTACTATTTTTTATACAAAACCTCTATGATGGGTAAAAAATCTATAAAAACACTTTGGACCGTTATTGCATTTATAGCTATTCTTGGAATGATTTTTTTCTTGGTGTATCCGGCATTCCTCTAAAATTTTCTTTTTTTATGAATCGAAGGGTTATTGATATTGTTATTATTCCACCAAAGGAAATACTTGATCTTTGTATAGAACAAAACAACGTTGACTTTGAAAAAAATCTTGTACCAATAAAATTTTCCAAAAATGATTTCATCCCCCATCTTTCTCTCTTTATGGGGGTGCTTTCCTCTCTGCAAGAAGACATGGTGAAGAAAGAAATGAAACAAATAACAAAAACATTTTCAGGTTTAGATCTGTGCATACCCCGTATTGAAAATAATTGGATATACCTAGAAAAAACAGATGATCTCCAAACTCTTCAAAAAAATATTGCAAAAAATATTGAACCACATGTTACCCATGACGCACAAAACAGTGACTTTTTTGTCGATGAAAATGAGGTTATTACTCCTGATTGCTACCCTTGGGTAAATAATTTTTTTACCGATTACAGCTTTGATAACTTTGTACCCCACATTACAACCTGGTCAAAAACTCCTTTTTCTATTAACCTACCTTTGTCTTTTAAAGCGGAAAGGATAGCCCTTTGTCACGTTGGAAAATTTAATACATGCAGAAAAATACTTTGGGAAAATACATAAAACTATGAAAAAACATTGGCTTGTACAATCTGAACCTCCAAAAACCTTTTATGATGTGTATCCAGAACTTCCTCATGTGGTCCTTGATTTAGTATACCATCGAAATTTGCACTCTCAAGAACAAATTGATGAGTTCTTAAATCCAGACTATAGCCAAGATGTTCATGATCCCTTTTTATTTTCCGACATGGAAAAATCTGTCAACCGTATTTTTCAAGCAATAGAAAAAAATGAAAAAATAGTTGTACATGGAGACTACGATGCAGATGGGGTATGTGCATCGGTTATTTTGGTTTCCACACTTGAAGCTCTTGGCGCCAAACAAGTTCAAAATTATCTCCCCGATCGTGAAACTGATGGATATGGGCTCAATGAAAAGAACATGCGTGCATTTGCACAAGAAGATGTAAAATTGGTTATCAGTTGTGACTGCGGAATCAGCAATGCACCGGAGGTAAAAATTGGAAATGAACTTGGAATAGATACCATAATTACTGACCATCACTCTATACCAGAAAATCTTCCAGAGGCCTTTGCTATCCTCCACCCAAAAATTGAAAGTGAAAATTACCCAGATAAAAATTTGGCAGGTGGAGGAGTTGCTTTTAAACTCGCACAAGGGCTCCTTCTCACCCATAAAAAACAGGGAAAAGAACTCCTCTGTGAGGACTCCCATGAAGCACATGAAAAATGGCTTTTGGAACTGGTTGCCATCTCTTCTGTAGCAGATATGGTTCCGCTTCTTGGAGAGTCAAGGACACTTACCAAATATGGCCTTATTGTCCTCAATAAAACACGCCGAATTGGCCTCCAGATGCTCCTGAGAGAGGCAAATCTTATGGAAATGGATGGAAGTCTTAAAAAAGAAATAACAGCAGAAACCATTGGGTTTTCCCTTGCTCCTCGGATCAATGCAGCAGGCAGACTCGATCATAGTAATGTTGCCTATAAGCTTCTTATGACCAAAAATGCCATAGAAGCAACCGATCTTGCCTTTGCACTGGAAAATAATAATAAAGATAGAAAAAATTTAACAAAAGAATACTTAGAAGTTGCTATAGAACAAGTTAAAAAGGACCAAATGGAAAATCCGGTTCTTGTAGTGTTTAATGAAAATTGGTCCTCCGGTTTGGTGGGACTCATCGCAAGCCGTCTCAAGGACCTCTACAACAAACCTACTCTTGCCTGTACCCACAGGAATGGTGAAATTGTAGGTTCCGGCAGAAGCATTGACCAATTTAACCTTATCGCAGCACTCCAAAAAAATCCTGAATTTTTTTCTAAAGTTGGTGGACACCCAGCAGCCTGTGGCTTTACGCTCAAAGATAACAACCAATTTGAAAATTTCAAAAAAACTTTAATTGAAACCTATAACCAAGAAACAAAAGGACAGAAATTTGAGCCAACACTTCATATTGATGCCGTATTAACTCTGGATACCATTTCTTGGGATCTCTACGACTTGTTGAATAAATTTCAACCTTTTGGACAAAAAAATCCAAGCCCAACTTATGTAGCATTTGATGTACGAGTACACAGAATTGATCCTCTTGGAAAAAGTGGAGAGCACTTAAAACTTTCGCTTGAACAAAATGGTAAAATCAAAACTGCTATTGGGTGGAGTCTCTGTAAAAAAGATAATGAAGATTCCCCAAACTGGTGTAGTATTTTAAAACAGAATGATATAATTGATATTGTTTTTGAAATGGAAGTAAATGAATGGAATGGAAATCGTGAACTCCGCATGAAAATTATTGACCTTCATAAACACATCTAACCTTTCTCTCTATATGAAATATATTCTTTTTTGTGATGGTGGTGCACGTGGGAACCCTGGGCCCGCGGCTCTTGGGTTTGTCATACAAGATACGGATGGAAATACTCTTTTTGAATATGGTGAATATCTTGGAAAACAAACAAATAATGTAGCAGAATACAGTGCTCTCATCTCAGCACTTCAAAAGGCTCAGGAAATGGGTGCAGATACAGTAGAATGTAGACTTGATAGCAAGCTCGTGGTGGAACAACTCCTTCGAAACTGGAAGGTAAAAGAACCCCATCTGCAAAAATTATTTATGAAAGCCTGGAATCTTCTTCAGGGTTTTAAAACGTATACTCTTATACATATCCCACGTGAAAAAAATACCCAAGCAGACGCACAAGTAAATAAAACACTTGATAACCTTTCCTAAGTTAAAAAAATAAAAAACATCCTCTTAGAAGGATGTTTTTTATTTCTAAAAATGCAATTATTAAACACTCTTGATACCAGTAACAGTAATGGTACCAGTACAGGTCCCAGATACTCCATTACTTGGAAGAGTAATCTGCCAGTAAGAACTGGTGGTACTTTGCGCACTTGCAGTTGCCTTTGCCATATCATGTTGTACTGTACTTGCTGAACTCCCCAATGCATATAAACTTGCATATGCAGTAGAAGAATTTATTCCACCAAGTCCTGAAGCATAGTGTTGTTGTCCGACATCTACCGTACCAACATCACAAGTCATGTTTGAACCACTAAATCGATAATCCTCTGTCACATTTCCTTTATTGGACATGCTAATGGTAGAACCGGTTCCTATAGTAGAAGTTCCTCCAAGGCTTACGCCACCGTAATTGATACTCCCAGAAAGACTAATTCCCGTGATTTCTGCAAGAGTTGTGGTGTTACTGCTATCTGCAGTACTGGTAGCGGTTCCATCATTTGCAGTGACATAGGCTGTCCAGTCTCCTGGATCAGCATAGTATTGTAGGGCAAACTGACACTCGTAATTTGCCACGGTATCAGTACCTCCCGCACAGTTGGTATAAGAACACGCTACACCACCATCATTTTCATAACAATCCGCATTGTCTGTATCACAAGAACTTGTCGTGTTAGGACTATAGAGTAGAACTTTTACTCCTTGTGCAGCAGCAGTAACTTCCGCACAACCGTTGTCGTCGTGAAAAGCTCCATGAACATATACTGTTTTTGTGGAACCAGCCACCGGAGTAATAGCATCAGAATCAGCACCACCGGTACTTTCGGCAATTGTCACGCTATCTATGGTAGGGGTTGCATTTGAAACACTGGCAGAAGCCGTTGTATCATCTGCTTGTGAGCGGACGGTCAAGAAAATAAGAATGATAAGAAGTCCAGCAATAAAAAGAAGTATGGCAAAAAGATAATGTTGTCTACTCTCGTTGCTTTCAATCATAGTTTTTATACTAAATAAACAAAACTGATGTATTCCCCCTCTATATTTTTTGTTTTATGAATAAAATAAATTTACGGCATCACACGGACAAAGGAATCAATGTGACCCTCCCCCTTTGCAGGAGTTCCTTCTACATACAACTTAGTATCTACGCGATCATTGTTGTTCACTACCGGTACAGCAACCTTATCTGAGGATGTTTGTCTTGACCCATTGTGCATTTTCATAGTTGCACTCCCATGTGAATTCTGTGGAGCAACGACGAGGATAATTCCGATAATTAAAGATATAGCAACCCATACAACACCTAAAGAAACTAGGTATTTTGACATATCACCACCTCCTTCGCATTTTTTATTTCAATAAATATTGACATACCTATATTTATGAGTAAAGTACTTTTCATTCATTATAGCATTTTTTCTTTTTTTTCCAAAACCTTTTTCTTAATTATCCACAAGAGCATTAAAATTCACTAATCCAGAACAGACCCCCGCCAGCGACGACGTTGGCATGACCAGTTTAAAGTTGAGAGAACTTGTACTATATACTCCCGCACTCAACTGTTTTGCTAAACTCAACTGAGCTCGTTGAGTACTGGTAGCAAGTGCCGTCATATCCGCATAGACAACCGTAGAGGTAACGGAAAATCTTTGCTGAGACACATCTATGGTCCCTACGTCACAGCTCATATCTTCTCCACTTAAATTTATATCTAATGATCTATTCCCTGTATTTTGTACAATTACGGAAGCATCCTCTGTTGAAGTTGCTCCCAGCTCCAATGCCCCATAGTTAATTCCTCCACCAACCTGTATCCCAACCAATGAATTTACCTCGGTATTGGAAGTACTTTGTCCTGTCGCAGCACCACTATCGGTAGCACGAATATAGGCAGTCCAGACATCCGTAGCATAGGTACCGGCGTCTGTTGCATCGGCATAGTATTGCAATGAAACATTACACTCGTAATTTGCGTTCGTTTCCAACCCAGTCGTACAGTTACTTATGGAACAACCACCTGTAATACTTGCCTTATAACAATTAAGCGGATCCGTTGTACAGCTTTCTGCTTCTACAACTCCACTTCTATACAAAACCAATTCTACATCTCCACCATTTTGTACGTCGTCACATCCATCAAGGTCTGAAAATCCTCCATGAATATAGATTTCCTTTGTAGAGTTATCTACCAGGTTAATATCACCAGTACTTGCTCCGCCTGAGCTATCACTTATAGTTATAGAATCTACTGTAGGACTTGCAAGTGCTCTTGAGGCATGACTAAAGAAAAAAAAGCAAATAAGCGAGAGAATAAGCCATAAAAATCCAATAGCCCCATGATGCAAATTCTTTTCACTCATAGGACTTATGCTACAAACTTAGGCCCTCCATTATTATCCTGTTGGCCAGATGAATTGCTTTCCTCTTCATCATCATAATCTTCATCATCTTCATAATCATCGTAATCTTCATCTTTTCTTATTATTTTTTTGATAATAAGGACCAAAAGTAGCAGTACAATGAGTCCTACCACAACATACCCAATATAGTAGGAGGGTTGTACTTCTGTTTTTACAAAAAACTCTGCAGTCTTTTTTTCTGTCTTATTTATACCGTATTCAAAGTGAGCTTGCGCAGTATAATCCCCAGGCTCTGTAATTTGATAGTTCAATTCAAAGTCTGTATTTTGGTTCCTCAGTAAAATTTTTGGATTTGCACGAAGCACATCAATAATCTTTTCATCTTTTAAAATTTCAACATAAAATGTTGGCTCAATTGGAATATTCCCAGTATTTTCTATCTTTCCTACTATCTTTACATATTCTCCCAAAGAAAACTCAACATCATTTAACTCCAAAGCAGAAAAATTGGCAGCCTGACTCATCGTCCCCGGAGGAAATATAGTAACCACTATCTTACTTTGCTCTCGTATAATCTTTCCATCTGCATAAATTTGTACATTTGCATAATAGGTACCCTCCTTCAATGGGTTCTTATACGAAAAGGTAATCTTTGATGTTTGAGAAGGAGCCACAGCTTCCAATTCACTCCCAGGAATCTCTACTTGACGGGTGTCTGATGGATCTGATTGGCTTGTCATTTTTACCACAATTTTTTCAGGCTTTGCATCCACATTTCCACCATTGATTCCATCAAAGTAAAAAACAACCGGTTGACCCACTTCTGAATTTTCTACGTACACGGTGGAAACAGAAAAATTTTTAATTTCCTGGTCTGTGACCTCAAAAGTCAACACCAGTGCAACTCCTGGCATAACAGAAACAGAACTTTCGTTTGGATTTCCTTTTTCATCAACAGGAACACCTTCAAAATCAAGGATCACATGATACAGCCCATTTGGAGCTGCTACGGGACTTACAAAAAAGTTAAATGCAGACGAATTTGCGCCACGTGTGAACCGAACATACTGCTCTGGAAAACTTAAATACTTTGATCCTTCACCGGAGACCTTTACTCGGTATGCCTGTTCATCCGCAGCATTCTCACGAGACAGAAACACCGTCTTCTTCACGCTCATCCCATTGGTTATATTGTTTATTTTTACCTCAGCAGGAGACAACCCAATCGCTTCAACCGAATGTGAAATAAAAAAACTAGAAAAGACTAATACAAACGCGAACAGCGTTCTTTTGAAGAGCAGTTTCATTGCAAAAAATTAAAAGTTAACTTGTATAACTGTTCCTAGTATACTATAATAAGCGATATAAAAACAGGGAGGAAAACCTTTTTTGTGGATATGTTCAAAATAAATAGAAAAACGATTTTTGTATTTTTTTTGTTTGTAATTTTTTGTATTGCTTGTTACCAACTTCTTTTACACTATTTTGAAACACACCTCACACCCTATACTGACCAACACTTTTTTGCAGAAACTGGTATCATTGTGGTGAAAAATTCACAATATGAAAACACTGAAAAATCCCCTAAAATGACTATATACCGACTCCGAGATAAGGCGCCCCAGGATATAACAGATGATATGAATCTTTTATTTGTAAATAAAAATGAAGCAGCTTTTGTACCAAAAGAACTCACAAGCACCAGCCTAATGTTTTTAGTGGATGAACGGTTTGCTCAAAGTCTCCTTATTCGATCCCTCCCTGGCCCAATCTTTTCTATACGTGATAACCCTTCTTCCACCTATATTCTTGTACAAGGGATACGAAGTTCTGATTCATCTCCTTACTTCTGTCTGGGAGAAAAAAATCCGGAAAAAATCCCCCCTGCACTCCACTGTAACTTTATTGTAAAAAATATTTTTCCTGAAGATTCTCCTTTCGACTTTTCCATATCCTGGGATAAAAAAGAAGAAAAAAATCTTATTATATATAATAAAAAAACAAATAAACTCTACCTCTATGATCCCTGGGAAAAAATTCCCGTAGAAGTCGTGGACCAAAATTTATTTACACTCAAAAAACACTACCTGGATAGCACTCAAAACCCAAAAAACCATTCACCAAAAATATCAAAATGGGGACCAATCCTCATATCGAAAGACCAAGGCCATTTCTTTTGGAAATTTGTACCATTTTTCAGCCATGTGATCTTAGTCGATGAGAATCATATTATTGTGCAATATGGACGAGAGGTTTACCTTATAGATCAATCTCTTACCCACACCAGTTTTTTCGTTACTCTCAAAAATAAGAACGATGAAATATTTTCATACTATACTGTAAATTAAAATGCCCCCTATTTCTTCTTGGAAAATTTTTGAAAGATACCTCGGCCTGATCACAAAAATGATTGGGATATTCCTCTTTTCATTTATTTTTATCCGCTTTTTTATTGTCAGTAGCTCCGAAATAAATGGTCCTTCTATGGAACCAACTTTTGTTGATGAGGACTATTTTTTTGTAAATCGATTCATATACCTCTTTGTTCCTCCCAAACGTTATGATATAATACAAATTATTAACTTAAAAGAAAAAAAACACATTGTAAAAAGAATTATTGGTTTACCTGGTGAAACCGTTATACTACGTGGAGGGAGTGTGTATATTTCAAAAAATAATGGGTCTGCCTTTTTTACAGAAAAACTCGATGAGTCCTCTTACCTTCCTCCATATACCCTTACTCTTCCTTTTGGAACCGAAGGAGTTGTGAGCTATTATCTTCAAGATAATGAATATTTTGTTCTTGGAGATAATCGGAACAACAGTATCGATTCTCGCGAATATGGCCCCATACTTCGTTCTAATATCGTAGGAAGAGTAATAAAATTGTAACTATGCAACAAAATTTCATTGAAGGGGTCCTGGCTATTACTCGCGATATAAAGTTATTTTGTCTTGCTCTTATTGTCAATAAACTTTTTATGGGGTTTCTTGTTGGTACCGTCATCACAGTGCTTTTAGTTGGCTTTATTTTAAGCAAGAACCCACTGCATATTCCCATGATACTACGATATTCTCGTGCAGAAAGCTTCCAACGCATTGCCGACAGAAATCAAAGTGGAACTTTTGACCGTTCGTTTTCTGAATTTGTGAAAGTATACTCTCAGGTAAGAGCACTCTTTCTGATCGCTTTTATCTCATTTTGTCTGATGGTTGTGGTCATTGTTCTCAAACAAAACTAAACTTTTCATAAGAAATAAAAAGAGCTCCTCATTGAGGAGCTCTTTTTATTTCTTATTTTTCTGTTATTTTTAATGATTGGATGATAGAATCATACTCATCGGCAGTACCACGAATAACGAGATCTTGATTTCGTGCATATGAGAATACTGATATAATATTTTTTCCCAATGAATCAAGAGGAATGGATTCATAACGATTTCCTTGTAGATTACCAAAAGAAACTTTTCCTGATACAGGTAAATCATCTATAATATTCTTTGACTCGTCTTTTGAAACAAGCTCAATTGAAAAATAGTGGCTTCCTTCATTCTGAGAAAAAAGTAATTGTTCCTTTCCCTGTGAGACCTTCCAGCTTGATGGATAACCTATGTCAATTTTCATATCATCTGAAAGGAATCCGCTATACTCTGAACGCATTTCTTCTAAAATTTCTTTCTTAATCTCTTCCTTCAAATTCTGTTTCAAATTATTTTCAGTCTTTTCACGCAGTTGAGCGGGTGTCACCTGTACTTGAGCAACATTTTTTTGTTCCTGTGTTCCAAAACCAAATTCAGAAGCCATATTGGAACATCCAGCACCCAATGTTACAAAAAAACCACCCACCAGAGCACAGAGTGCCACAAGCCCCAAACGCCTGGTGTCAACTTTTTTTAAACCTTTGGTATTTCGTTTCTTTTCCTGCACAGCAATCCTCTCTCGAGTTGAGATAATAGTGTCGGGATTGAGAGATATGCTATCAATACCCAAAGAAACTAAAAATTGCGCAAAGTCAGGATAATCGCTTGGCGCCTGACCACAGATACCAATTTTTTTCTTATGCTTTTTTGCAACCCTTATCACTTCTGCAATCAAATTTTTTACAGCGGGATTGTTTGCATTGCCCAAATCAGATAAAGAACTCGTATCTCGATCAATGCCCAAAGTCAATTGCGTAAGATCATTGGAACCAATGCTAAAGCCATCAAAAATTTTTGCAAATTCTTCAGCGAGTATTACGTTTGAAGGAATTTCGCACATCACAAATACTTCTAGTCCATCCTTTCCCCTCTCCAAACCAAATTCTTTCATGGTTTGAAGAACTTGCTCTCCTTCCTCCGGAGTCCTACAAAATGGGATCATCACAACAATATTTTTCAGTCCCCAGTCTTCCCGTGCTTTTTTTATTGCTCTACATTCCAATTCAAATCCTTTTTTGTACTCTTTTGAGTAATACCTACTTGCCCCACGCCACCCAATCATAGGATTTTCTTCATGCGGCTCAAATTCTGCTCCGCCAATGAGGGTTGCATATTCATTTGTTTTGAAATCACTCATTCTCACAATGACCGGATTTGGATAAAAAGCAGTCGCAATTCTTCCTACCCCCTCTGCTAATTTTTCTACACAATAATCGGTCTTATTCTTGTACCCCTTTGTCAATTTTTCAATTTGTTTTTTTGCATTTTTATCCTTTAACTTTGGGTAATTGACCAGTGCCAAAGGATGAATCCTAATGAAGTTTGTAAAAATAAATTCCAATCGAGCAAGACCGACTCCGTCATTGGGGAGAAACGATAAAGAAAATGCATGGTCGGGATCTCCAACATTCATCATGATTTTGGTCTTTGTTTTTGGAATATTTGTTATGGCCGTTCGTTTTAATTCAAATGGAAGAAGTCCATCAAATATGATTCCCTCATCCCCAGAAGCACAGCTTACCGTAATCTTTTGACCTTGTTTTATGCGTTTTCTGGCGTCTTTTGCACCCACTACACAGGGAACGCCAAGTTCTCGACTTACAATGGCAGCATGGGAAGTTTTTCCTCCTTGTTCTGTCACAATAGCAGAGGCAAGACGCATGATAGGCTCCCAATCTGGATCAGTAATTTTGGTTACCAATACTTCACCTTTTTTGAAATCCTTCATGTTTTTTGGACTCTCGATAATATGTGCCTTCCCAGAGCCAATTCTCTGCCCCACGGAAATACCCCGCAAAATTTCCTTTCCTTTTTTCTTTAGGGTATAGGTCTCTAAATCTGCATGGACCGTATTTGCTTTTACTGTTTCTGGACGAGCCTGAACAATAAACAATTTTTGAGTAACGCCATCTTTTGCCCATTCAATGTCTTGGGGTCTACCATAATGCTTTTCAATAATATCACCCCAACTTGCCAACTGTACCACGTCATCATCTGAAATGGCATATGCATTTCTTTCCTTTTGTGGAACTTTTAACTGTTTCGTCGCTGCTTTATCCCCATACACCAGCTTTACTTCTTTGCTTCCTAAAATTTTACTAATAATTGCCTTTTTTTTGTTTCTGATTCCTTCTTTGAAGACATAAAACTGATCTGGGGTAACCATTCCTTGAACTACATATTCTCCCAGACCATACGCCGAAGTAACCAAAGTCACACCCTGAAATCCTGATTCAGTGTCTAATGTAAACATTACCCCACTCGCACTTTTATCTGAACGCACCATCTGTTGAATGGCAACCGACAATGACACAGCTAGATGGTCAAAACCTTTATTTTCGCGATAAGAAATAGCTCTATCGGTAAATAACGATGCCATGCATTTTTTCACCGCTTCCAGAAGCATTTTCTTTCCTACCACGTTGAGATAGGTTTCCTGTTGACCGGCAAAACTGGCATCTAACAAGTCTTCTGCAGTTGCAGAAGATCGAACCGCAACACTCAGCTTTTTTGTTTTTGATACTTTTGCCAATTGCATGTAAGCTTCAGTAATTTCCGTTTGGAGTGTCTTTGGGAGGTTATGTTCCAAAATAAGCTTACGAACCTGTGCCCCTCTTGACTTCAAGTCCTTTACATCGGTGACATCAAGATCCTTTAATATTTTTTTAATTTTTTTATAGAGATCATTTTCCTTAAAAAATATTTTGTATGCATTGGTCGTAACAGCAAAGCCATTGGGGATATTTATCCCTTTAGATGTAAGATTATTATACATCTCCCCCAAAGAAGCTGTTTTCCCTCCAACGAGCGGAATATCTTTTATAGAAATTTCCTTAAACCACAAAACAGACTTCTCTTTTCGATTGTCCGCATTCTTTTGTATTTTTTGTTTTTTCGACATAAAAAATCCTTCTGCGTTAAGTATACCACATCAAAAACTTTTTCACCATAAATAGCTATGAAACTTCTCTTACTTCCAAGAGATTGACATGTCCTGCTTGTCCTACCGGTTCACCCGCTACTACAATAATATTATCACCAATTTTTACATGCTTATTTTTTTTCAAGTATACAAGAGAACGTTCTACCAACTCTTCTATACTTTTACATGTTGGAAGAATAAATGGAACCACTCCCCAGGATAAATTCAGTTGATGACGTACCCTTTCTTCTGCAGTAGCAACGGCAATAGGAAGTTCTGGTCTATAACGACTAATAAGCCGCCCTGTCTCCCCCGAAATAGATGCTGCGAGAATGAGTTTCGCATTTACTTTTTCCGCTAAAAGACGTGAAAGACCCGAAATAATATTGTCTATCTGTGTTTCTTTTTCTTTATACTCACGCAAGGGAATATTATCATAAACAGATTTTTCCGCCTCAACGATAATTTCTGCCATAGTATGCACCGTTTCTACGGGATATTTTCCGGTAGCACTCTCATTGGAAAGCATGACTGCATCTGTGTGATCAATCACCGCATTGGCAACATCTGAAACCTCTGCACGTGTTGGCCTGGGATTTTCTTGCATAGAGTCAAGCATCTGTGTTGCAACAATAACGGGTTTTCCATATTCAAGGGCTGTATCTACCAATCTTTTTTGAACCAGAGGAACTTCTGCCGCGGGAATCTCAATACCCAAATCTCCTCGAGCAATCATGATCCCATCTACCACCTCCATTATTTCTTTGATGTTTTTTACAGCATCATTCCGTTCTATTTTAGCAATAATACGGATAGGTTTTTCATCTTTTAAACCCAATTCTTTTTCATAATCCTTTATGAGATATCGTAAATCCAAAATATCACTTGGACCCATCACAAAAGAAAGAGCAATATAGTCAACTCCATGTTCCACACCAAAACGTGCATCTTGCTTGTCTTTTTCCGTCATGGCACGAATGTTCAAGTGAGAATCAGGGACATTGATCCCTTTATGTGATGTCAATTTTCCAGGTACCACCACGTGTGTATGTATTTCCTTTTCTACAACTTTTTCTATTTTAACCTCGATTCTTCCATCATTGAGAAGCATACGTTCACCAGACTGAACATGCTCATGAAGTTCTGTGTAGTCTACAGGAATGGATTCTCCCTGATATTCCGTCATCGCCGTACTAAAAACAACTTTCTGATTTTCTTTCAGTTCTATCCCTTCCCCAGGGAGAACTCCAACTCGAATCTTTGGACCCTGCAAGTCCTGCATAATGGCGATAGGCTCGCCCGTTTGTGCTTCTACTGCACGAATATTTTTTATCAGCAGAGCATGATTTTCGTAGGTACCGTGTGAAAAGTTCAAACGTGCGACATTCATCCCAGCATCTACCATTTTTTTCAACACATCTTGCTTTTCACTGGCCGGTCCAATGGTACAAACAATTTTTGTCCTTTTTTTCATATCAGTTATGTTCTTGTAATAAGTTGAAGAATATTTTTCAGGCCGCCATCGGGTAATCCGTTCAAGAGTGTCTGAATCTGCGGTGAATTTTCCGGAGTAATCCCCAAGGTTGCCTGATATCCATCCCACATCTTACTCAATAACGCAGGTAAATAAATAATCCCTAAAATAATAGGTGCTAAAATAAAGAAAAATCTTAAGTATGAAGCCACTGTCATCATGGTCATCCTTTTTTTAATTTGCGCATTCTGTGCAAAAATCTTCTCAGACAAATCTAAATTTTTTCTTAACAGTTCTTCTAAATCTTCTTTTTTTGACGCAACAGCTAAAGAGTTTACATTTTTTTCATGCACTTCTTGTGTCCCTTTGCTTTTTACTTTGATTGAAGGTACTTCTTCACCTTGCATATTATTTTTTCTTTTTAGTTGGTTTGAGAGAACGTATTTCCTTTTGGAATTTATTTACATCTTCAAATGCCCGATAAATTGAGGCAAAACGAATATAGGCGACTTTATCAAAAACAAGAAGTCTCTTCATGACAATTTCTCCTATTTCATTACTATTTATTTCTTTTTTCCTGAGTTTTTGAATATCACATTCAATAGAATGGATGAGTTTTTCAAACTGTTCTAGAGTATAGGGACGTTTTGCCAATGACATAAGAATTCCCTTTTGCAATTTTTCACGAGAGTAGCTTTCCTTTTTTCCATCATTTTTTACAACCGTCAAATCGGGGACCTCCGAATATTCATTTGTAGAAAATCTATAAGAGCATTTTTCACACTCACGTCTGCGACGAATAGTCATTCCATCCGGTGCTAAACGAGAATCCACCACTCGTGTTGTCTTACATGTACAAACAGGACAATACATAATGCTTATTTTAGCAAGTTTTTCTTATTATAGCATTCCTCATTGAAATTTCAAAGGCCCCACATCGTGAGGCCTCTTAATATAAAATCTATTGTTACATTCCCATCTTGCGTCGAATGAATGCCGGTATTTCCAAGTCTTCGTCCGTATCGTCGTTATTTTTTGCTGCAGTGGTTTTTGGTTTCGAACTAACTGAAGAAGGTTTCTTTATGCTTGGTTGAGGAAAGTCATTGTCCACTGACTTTGATTGAAATATTGGAGCAATATCTTCTTTTTCTTCTTCCTCTGGCTCCTGAGTAGTTGCAAATGGTTTAGGAGAAAAGAATGATCGTGTTGGACTGGTGTAGCTTGGTTTGTATTCTTCCACAGAAGGGGTATGGGAAGGCAGCTCGATTTCTCTATCATCAAAACCAGTCGCAATAACAGTAATTCGAATTTCATCACTCATGGTAGGATCAATGACCGCACCAAAAATAACTTTTGCATTTTTATCAGAAGACCCGGTAATAACTTTTGCTGCTTCTGAGACTTCTTGCATGGCCAAATTTTCTCCACCTGTAATACTAAAGAGAATACCTTTGGCACCATCTATAGACAATTCCAACAATGGACTTGAAATTGCTGCCTTTGCCGCCTCAAGTGCTCTATTTTCACCAGATCCCATTCCAACTCCCATCAATGCAGATCCGGTGTTATCCATAATTGCCTTCACGTCAGCAAAGTCCACATTAATAAGCCCCGGGACGGTAATAAGTTCTGAAATGCCTTGAACACCCTGATGCAACACATCATCCACAATTTTGAAGGATTCAAGAAGGGATGTCTTTTTATCAATAATTTGCAAAACCCTATCGTTGGGGATAGTAATAATGGTATCCACATTTTTTGCAAGTTCTTCATGTGCGGATTCACCAATGGCCTTTCGCTGAGGTCCTTCAAAAGAAAAAGGCTTCGTTACAACCGCAACCGTCAGTGCACCTAAATCACGCGCAATACCGGCAATAACCGGTCCAGCTCCCGAACCCGTTCCACCACCAAGACCACAGGTAATAAATACCATATCTGTGTCCTTGAGTGCCTCACGAATTTCATTTTGAGATTCTTCTGCAGCACGCTTTCCCATTTCAGGATCCATACCGGCTCCCAATCCACGGGTAATGCTTTTTCCTATGTGGAGCTTAAAAGGAGCTCTATTGTGATGAAGAGCTTGAACATCCGTATTCATGACCATAAACTCAACACCGCGTATTCCAGATTCCACCATACGATCTACTGCAGAACCTCCTGACCCCCCTACACCGACCACCTTGATTTTCGCAAATGTTTCTATATCGGGTTTAACTTGTGGCATACAAAAAAGTTATTTTGAACACAATATGTATTCAGTAAAATAAACAGATGATTTTTCACTTCCTATTGTATAACCTTTCAATTTTTGTGTCAAGAAAGGCCAAAATGAAAAAAGCCCATGCGGCTTTTTCTTACTTTCCTTTAAATATTTTTTCCTCTAGGGAATCAGCGAACGAAAAACTTTTTTAACACCATCCACCATTTTTCCAGCCTTAATATTCATACGTTTTTGCTTCTTTCCGGAAGTATACAAAAGGGCTCCCCATTTAACCAAGCCAATAGCTGTAGAAAAAGCCAAATCATTTATTTTATCGGTTATGCCCCCAACATTTACGGGTGTCCCAATCGTGACCGGGAGTTTTAGGTGGTCCTTAGCTAAAGAAACCATACCCGGAATTTTCGCTCCACCACCTGTAATAATGACTCCTGCTGGCAATAACCCATTCCGTTCGATCTTCAAAAGTTCTTCGTCAACTTTTGAAAAGATTTCTGATGCACGTGCCTCTATAATTTCCGCAATATATTGCCTTGGGATATGCTCATTATCTTCTGAACCAAAATCAGCTAGATTGATCACATCCTTTTTTGAGTACTTCTCTACAATACTCGTCTCAAATTCTTTTTTTATAAGCTCTGCAATATCAATAGAAGTGCGAAGCCCAATCGCCAAGTCGTTGGTGATATGGCTTGACCCGATGGGAAGAATCCCCGTGTGCAGAATATCTCCTTCTTCGTATACAATAAGACTGGTATTTGCTCCCCCAATGTTGAGAACAGCAACACCCAATTCCTTTTGTCTTGGTACCACAACTGCCTCCCCAACAGCCAAAATAGAGAGAACAACGTCATCTATATCTACCCCTGTCCTATAAACCGCTTTAGTAATATTTTTTAAATGCGCACTTAAACCATGAATCATCTGTGTATCTACCTCCAGACGCATTCCCGTCATGCCAATTGGGTCTTTAATCCCTGTTTGACCATCTACAGAAAAACTTTTTGGCAACACATGCAAAACATCATAGTTCAGTGGGGCATTAATAGCACGAGCGGCATCAACGGCCCTCTCGACATCCTCTGAAGATATTTCCCCATCTGACTTTGCAACAGCCACAACACCTTTATTTGATTGTGAAATAATATCGGCTCCAGATATCCCAACCCAAACATTTTCTATAGGGTAACCTACCATTCTTTCCGCCTGTTCAAGCGCATTGGCAACGGATGAAACCACATCTTCAATACTCGTCACATTTCCTTTGTAGAGCCCTTCTGAGGGCACTTCAACTGAAGCAACTATTTGTATAGTTTCACGACCCAATCCTTCATCAAACATTATCTGTCCTACAGCAACACGAACCATAGTTGACCCAATGTCTAGCCCTGTTACTATTGTCGGTTGTCTGGTATCACGTGCCATAGAAAAAAATTAATCTCAACTTCTTTGGGTTATTTTATCACTAATTGAAAAACTTCTCAAGGATGTAGGGAAGGAATATATACACTCCAATAATCAAAGAAGCAAAGGCACTCAAAAGCACCATTGCAGCCATAATATCCTTTACAACCCCCACTTGTAAATGAAGTCTTGGTTTCAAAATGTCCACAAATTTTTCCAATGCGCTATTGAGTAATTCTAAAATCAAAACCAAAAAAATCAAAAACAAAATTGCTACTAATTCCAGGCGGCCAATCCCCAAATAAAGAGAAAGGATAAATGCTGCAACTCCAAAAGCCAACTCAACCCGAAAGTTTTTTTCGTTCTTGAACACATATTTTACTCCAGACCATGCGTAAGAGAAACTATTTTTTGATTCTTTCATTATCATATACTTTCTTCAGTATTTTTTCCTGGAGAGGAATCATTTTCTTTGCATCAACTTCTTTAATATGATCATATCCAAAAAGATGGAGGATGCCATGAACAAGCATTTTATACAACTCTTCCTGAAACCCTACTCCATATTCTTTTGCTTGTTTTTTTATTTGTGGAATACATATAAATATATCCCCTTTCTCTTCCGTTTTAAAAAACATTTCTCCCTCACTTATGGCAAAAGATAAAACATCGGTAGGAGAATTTTTACCTCGATACTGGCTATTCAACCCAGTCATCATTTTATTCCCTATCAAGTGTATACTTAACGCGGTTTCCGAAGAGGCTTTCAACTCCATAAGTACATATTCACAAACCCGAATTACTTTACTTGATTGTACCCCATACTTTTTCCTGAGGGAAGAATACAAAAGAATATTCATGCGTATTAGAACAAATCATTAAAATCTGTAAATTCTTGAGCATTTGAAGAAGTACTGGTGCCCCCCTCGGTACTATCAGTTGATGAAGGGCTTTCATTCCTTCCGTTTTGTGTACTTTCAAGAAGTTCCGTCGATGTTGGTGCGGGAGTTATTTGATCAAGAGATGTTGAAGATGAATCAAAAACTTGTTCATTCGAAGAACTGGTTGTTATTATCTGATCATCAACCGCCTCCCCCTCTATTGGCACAACCGGTTGCTCTGGCAAAGTACTCCCCATATCCTGTGGTTGGAAACTTTCAATGGCCATTTGCATGATAAGACGATAGGCAATTTCATTGGTAACCCCAGGATGATATATGAAAACAAATACTTGTTCTGGAGTGTAGAAATAGGCAACTAATTTGTCCTTTCGGATCAGACCACGTACCCCAAAACTTGTTTCCATCTCCTGTATATCAGAATACTTTTCACCGAGAGCATTTTTTGCAAACCAATCTTGAAAACTTTCTGATTTTTCTTTCTCGAATGCTCGAATCTCAATATAGTCACCCTCAATGGCACTTAAAAGCACCTGTGTTCCATCATAATCCACTTCACCTAATTTCCATGTCTTTGGATAATAGACTTGATAACCCCAATTTCTGCTTACATATTCTTCCACCAAACCAGAATCAATCAGTTTTACAGGAGCAAATCCTTTTGGATTATAGAGGTTTCGTATTTCCTGACCATCCGAATATCCATCATCGTCCGTATCCTTTTTTCCGCTATCAGTATCAAATACCTCTTCTTCTTTATCTGTTAAACCATCTTTATCAAGGTCAATACTGTCTGCAAGAAGAATACGCGGAAATTCTAACACAGAAGCTTCTAGAGAAGGTGTAGTCGTTGGGACTTCTTCCGTTTGATCTGTAGTGGTAGACACAGCATTTGTGTTTTCAGGTGTATTTACAACCGAAACTACTTCTTCCGTTTGAATTGGTAATGATTTTTCTGGCTCTTGTATACTGGTATTACCTTTTCCACGTATAAAGAAGGCATATACGGCAGCTAACACTCCCAACAAGAGAACAATTGCAATAATAATCCATTTTTTATAAGAAACCTTTTTCCGTACTGGCGGTTTTTCTATTCCTTCTTTCTTCACTGGCTTAGGCGTTGGATGCGGTTTTTCTACTTTGACCTCTGGCTTCTTTTCCGGTTCTTTTTTCACTTCTTTTTTCTCATCCACAAGTACTTTTGAATCATCCGTAACTTGTTTTTTATAAATTACAGGATCCTTTCCACCATAAAAAATTTCAGGAATCACAAACATCCTTGCCTTTACTTTTGTTTGTTCCTTTTCATGTGAGGGATTTTTTTTCTTTTTACCAAACATACAAAACTATTGTTGTGCAGAAGCATCTATTTCCGTACTTTCTTCAATTGGTTTCTCAGAAAGCTTATGTGCACCAAGTGGACTGTATCCGGCTTTTACCTCTTGACCATCCTTGTAGCCATCTCCATCGGTATCTGGATTGAGAGGATCAGTTTTCCAAATATTTACTTCCTCACCGTCACCCAGCTCATCACCATCCGTATCCCAGTTATTTGGATCGGTTCCTAATGCATTTTCTCGAATATTGTTTAAACCATCTTCGTCCTTATCAATATCTCCAAAAAGAACCCCCTCATCTGCAGAATTTTCTTCCATTTGATCTAGCGTATTGGTACTATTATCCATCATCTGTTCATCTGTAGTTGATGACATCATATCACTACTACTTACCACAATACCCATATCCTCTTGAGTATCTTCTTCCACGACGGCTCCAGCATTAATGTCTTCGTCCAAATCCAAACCTATTCCTTCATCTACATTTTGTTGTTTATCTGCAGAGTCTGAGGGAACCTGATTTGTTTCTGGTGCTTTGACATTCGAGGAAGCACCAGATGCAAAAAATTTGCCATATGCATACCATCCCCCATAAATAAGACCACCCAATATGATAAGCCCCAGTAAAATTTTTAATAATGCACGCCCAAAGTTTGGATCCTTCAAGTTGTAAACTTCTTGCATTTCTGAGTGAATCCCAGGGATTTCTTCGTCGGTTGGGTTATGGGGGACAACCATGGGAATATCCATTTCAGGCTGTTGTGGTCTTGGTGAGGAATCCCTAGATAAAGGAACAGAAGCACTTTCTGAAGCTTTAGGTTTCAGGACACCCGCATCAAGAGCAGATTTTTGTTCATTTGTAGATGGGGATACCGGTTGAGGTTGTGGAGCCTCCATTGATGGAGGTACCATTTTAGATGAAAGTCCCTCACCTCCCTCAAAGATATCCTCTGGCTCTGTCATGGGCAAATTTCCTGGCACCTGACCTTGTGGTCCTCCTGAATTTTGGTCATCCATGTGTTCTTCAAACATAGTACTCTACATTTATGTGTACAATAATTTAGTTCTCAAGTTTTCCCGGGCCCAACGGATCAAACCCATTCAAAATTTCATAACCGTCGGCAAATCCATCACCATCTGTATCAACCTTTGTAGGGTCTGTTTTCCATACATCAATCTCATCTTTATCTGCAATACCATCTCCATCGGTATCATATTCATAATCACTTGTACCAAGTTCTTTTTCATCTTGATCTGCAATACCATCCCCATCCATATCTCCCAGAAATGGATACGGAACACTCTCTTCTTGAGTATTTGTTGTACCTTGATTCTGAGTCTCTCCGGGAACAATTTTGGGAGAGTTTTTTCTATTGAACACGAAATAGGCTCCAATTCCAAGGAGTAATATAATTCCAATAATGATAAGAACTTTTTTCATATGAACTATTATATCATGTTTTGAAACAATATCGAACTAACGGCAGTTTTCCGGAAGAAGTTCAGGATTACACTGACCATTCATGTTACAAAGAATGTTTGCAAAACAGCTTGCAACTGTACCATTTGGTGATGTCTGATTATTTGCATCTTCAACATCTTCTACCGTATAGGTTTGATCCGCATTTACTCGAATATTAAACACATGCCAATACCTTGCACGAGGATTATTTGAGCCTCTTGACTGAGCCAATTTGTATACACGAGTTGGCATGTACAATGAATAGGATGGGACCTGCCCTTCATGATATTCATACAATTCTACAGAAATTTCTTGATCTCTATAATTATTAATAGGAAGATTTCCACCCGGACCAATACCTTCCACAAAGAATCCAAAGAGTTCTCCTGGTCGCCCCTGTACTTCTTCAAAAATTCCAAAGCTCGTAGCTTGAGCATAATTCTCTTGCAAATGTCCTATATCACTCACCCAAGTACCACGATTTTGTGCCGTACAGTTTGTTGGCCACCATACATCACAATCCTGTCTTCTATTTGGTGAGCAGTCATTGTCTGCTTCTGATTTCTTTTTCATTTGTGTACAGAGATAGTTTTGGCCAGGATTCTGTTGAGCCAATGTTGGTGCCATAGCATATCCTGCCAACGAGCCAGAGGTACGACCCTGTGAATCTAGCACAAATACATTCCCAACAAACTTATTTTGTCCTCCCTGTGCAGAGACATTTTTATACCGTATAATAGCTCGAAGTGTACTTATTGGAACCGCAGGAGACAATACATATTCATTTTCTATCGTTCTTCTTTCCCCATTTACAGGATATGGGAAAAAGTCACCATAACTTTCATAGAAAGCTCGCTTTTCTCCGTTTCTGCAGGGTACAGATCCTCCACAACCAGGATAACTGGCAGATTTTGCTTCTTGGATTCCTCTTCCCCCAAAATATACACTGTATTCTCCATTACATCTGGCATCAGACTCGAGCCCACGTACTTTTTCAGTATTTTGAGACCATTGCCACTGTGCATCGTTTGCTTCATTAATATTTTGTATTTTTAAATATCCGTATCCCCTATCAAATGGGAAATAGTATGGTGATGCATTACAGAGCCATTGTTGTTGCATATAGTCTCTTTGGTTGGAGGCAGTGACAAACTTTTTGTGGAGTGCTCTACACTCTTCTGGTGTTTCACCACCATCACAGGCGTCCAACACTACGGTATTTGCGGAAGAAGCACTCCAACCCAACGATTGACACATTGTCGGTGTCGTCATTGACCCGGTAAATGGATTGGTTCGCTGCCAAGTATCTAAAACATCATTGAGTACTAAAACACGATGCATCGTTGATCCTTCCTGTTGAATGCTCGTAAGAAATTCACTTTGATTTCCCCAATCTGGATTGGTAGCCAACGGACTAATTACATTGAGTACCGCAAGTTTTGGAATCGGTTTGGTCAGATCAACAATTTCTTGTGGATTACATCCCTGTCCCACACATGCAATATCCTCATATTCACCACAAGCAATACAGCTGGAAGTGTTTAATGTTGTACAATTATTTTCACAGGTAACGGTTCCTTTTGGAACACGCCCTGGATCCGTGATACTTCCACAAGAAGTAATCTGTGCAGCGGCAGGATTCCCTGGTGGCCCTGTGATAACATTTCCTTGTGCATCAAAATCACAAGCTTCAGCACGAAGACCGAGTGGACCCCCTGGAATAAATTCAATTTTTCCATCCCCACAGTACTCATCCGCATCTACTGTCAAAATCTGTCTACAGTCATCTGAACAATAGGTACATGATTGGCCATATATAGGGTCACAAGCAACTCCATTATCTGCTCCCCTATCACATACTTCTCCATCATCTCCTTGAACCACTCCATCTCCACAGCTTCCAGCAATTCCAGAACCTACCTGTTCCTGCTGTTGTTGACTCATTTCACCATCACAAAGGATAACAACATTTCTTCCAATTTCTGAAGTGAGCAAGCTTTCACAAGAATCCCCGGCAGCCCCAGTTGCACTGATACATTCAAATCCAATCCCTCGGCAAATTTCATTTCCCGTTGTATTGAGACAAGCGGAAATCGTATTGGCATCATATCGTTTTGTAATACTGGTATGTCCATTTGCAACAATGACTTCCCCTCTTGGAGTTGCATCCATACAGGCAATATTTTCTTTTTGACAAAGGTTATTACATCCATCGATATTTCTTCCATTGGAGTCATCACATTCTTCATAATCCGGTTGAAAAAGTCCATCACCACAGTATTCACCAACCTGCTTACAATCCCATCCACATGAAAATTGCTGATCAGGATAGTATGAGGTTCCATACCTTCCTGGTCTAGCTTCACAATGCCCAAAATTTTGTAATTGGTTTGTAAATGCAGAACTAAAATCGTTTTCAGTGAAAGTCCTTCCAATACTTAAGGTAAGATTTGCAGAAGGAGCACTACAATCCTCATCTCCACGAGCAGGGTTACAAATAAGACTTGGATCATTGCTACAACGGTGCGCGAACATAGCTGGTGCATTATCTCTCAAATCGTTAAATCCTAAAGCTGTTACCAATCCCATGGCAAAGGCACTATTCTGACAATTTTGACAATTATTTGTAATGTTATTGACTAAATCATCAACAATATCTTCACCTGTTAAAAATTTTGTAGGATCTATACCTGATTGCCCAACTGAAAATCTCATTTTACTTCCTGCCAAAGGTCTCGTTACAAAATCAAAACCAGAAACCACTTCACAGTATTCAATTGGCTGACCATTTTCATTGGTGTCAATTTGACCATTTCCACAATAGTTACCCGATTTTTGACTGCAATCACGGCTACAATGTCCATACTCACCATTCAAAGCACCATCATCACAAGATTCACCTGCTTCAACGACACCATTTCCACACGTGCCAATCGGAGCACATGCAGAATACTCATATTGACACGTCAGACTACAAGACCTCAGCGCACGTTGACCAGCAGGACAATCAACTAAATTTTGTTGATCTTGTGGAATACAAGCCTCCACACTTGGTTGCCGACCCTGGCCACCATAGAAGTATGAAAGAGGAACACAGTCTATACTATTTTGATTTGCATTAAAAAACTGTTGTGCAAATGAACCATTTGGATCACCATTTTGATATTCTAAGAAGAGTGTCCCATCATTTGGCAACATATTGGTGATGCCAATTTCGCTGGTTGGCCTACGGTAGGTATTAATATTTCGACAATCTTGGATCTCATTACATCCAATCAACTGAACTGGAAAATTATCTATACTTCCATTTTGGCCAAAACGATTTAAAAAGTCTTGTACCGTATAGGCATTACGTTCCGTTATGATATTTAGTCCTCCAATATCCAATGGTGCACCCAAATCTCGATTTCTTTGTAACTCTGCATCCGTAAGACCTGCGTTGGGACCAACACAAACTCCGGATTTTCCAACATCTCCCAGACCAATAAATGTTCTTTGTATCGCACCTTCACTACGATCAATAGGAATATAGGCGCGACAACCATCTACCTGGTTACAAGCATCTTGTGAAAATTGGCATGTTCCATTTCCAGGGGGAGCACCTCTCTGCACCAACTTGAAACTCCCTGGTGGGTCACACATTTCCTCAGCATTAGTGTTTACAATTCCATCTCCACAGTTCTCTACAAAAGGACTTTCTATTCGTCCAGGAGTGCACCAAGAGTCGGTAGTAAAGTTATTTATATTAGGTAAAAACTCATTTAAAATTTGATCATCTGCATGAAAAAATTCTAAATGATCATGAAGCATATATCCACCATCGTTTGTTTTATCATACTCAAAAACTTGTGAAACAGCCGGACAAATGAAAAGTCGCTGATCTGCGCTCCAGCATGTTTGTGGATCAGAAATTTGACATGGACCATTCTCTCCACATTGCTGATCATTGGTACAAAACATACTGGTATTTTGAGCACAATACCCACAACTGCTCCACTCATTTACAGGATCCGTATCAAGTCCAGCGGAAGCACCCACTATTTCTCCCAAACGACCATCCCAAGATCCCCACATTGAGTTAGTATAGCCCGGAATAAATGTCCCACCTTCGAGGCCAGGATACTCTCCAGTATTGGCAAAATATCCTTCAATATTCCTTTGGACATTTTGTAAATTTTGAAGTCGAGTCCAATCGCGTAAGAATTTTGTTTTTGCGTTTGAACAAATTCCTCCAGTTCCATCAAGAGATTCCCCGCCAGTTCCTACACAATCAAAATCTGTTGAACATGCCAATTGTATCTCACCACTTGGTGTATTGAGTATATCCTCTGGGGCAGCAGAATATCTATCTTGACCATCTGCAATAGGAAATGGAGCACTACAGTATCCAAAGTCACTCAGGTTGATATTAAATTCAAGAGAGTCTATCAGGCGTTGGAAGACCTCATGCGTATTTGGACTTGCTTTTTCATTTATAGTAAAAAGATAAATAAAGTTTTTTACTTCACCCGTACTTAAAATATTGAGTGCATTCACGTAATAGTTGTCACCGTTTGAAATAGCATCATAACCTCCCACGACAATCTCACGATAATCATTCACATTATTATAATGTGCCCCGTACCAATCATATGCTGAAATACGTGTTGGATTGGAATATATTTGAATACCAATAACGTCATCGTTGATATCCGAAAACATTAAAAATTGTTTTATTGGCTTTGAATCCAAGTCAAAGTGAGGATCCTCAACACACTGTTCTTGACGATTGAGACCATTCAACCCAATACACGTACTATTTTGTACAATATTTTGAAGTTCATCTCCTTCCACTCTCCTATATGTACCATCATCTTTTCGAAGCACCAAACCATCCCCATACGTCTGAGGATTATTACAATCGCTTGCATCATTACAGGAAAATTCATTATCAACCGTAAGCCTTCTTCCATTTATACTCACTGCATCTTCATGATGTGAGTATACAAATTGCTCCGTAGTTCCATGGGTGGCACAAACTCTTGATGCATCTGCAGCAATTGCAATATCTCTATCTTCACGTATCCATGCAAAACCACAGTCATTATTATTGGTACAACTATTGCCCTGTATCTGACATACTTTTGGTGCAACCGTGGTACTAATAACTTTAGGTTCCAAATATGGAAGATCATCATTTTTGGTTCCTGACCGACCCGAGTCTGCACAGTAGCTCATTTTAAAATTAAAATATTCTTCATTCCCTCCATACAAAACAGGATCAATAGAAGAGCCATCAAACTGTTTTTGGTCTATGGAAAAACCATCATTATTGGGAGTTCCTTGTCGCAATTTTTCAAAGGAAACACCTTCTTCATATGGATAAACTTCACGTGATGGCCATGGATTTTCACAGAAAATAGATTCTAAAGAAGAAAATCCAGAAAAAATCCTACTTTCATGACTATCTACACGACT